>Ga0181520_10006173_pt1 | contig 18522 bp, 19 predicted proteins | sample PEATcosm2014_Bin_29_FD_132451 | JGI IMG/M metagenome (GOLD analysis project Ga0181520, IMG submission 132451) | Peatland microbial communities from MTU Mesocosm Facility, Houghton, MI, USA - PEATcosm2014_Bin02_30_metaG | ecosystem: Environmental > Terrestrial > Soil > Wetlands > Peat | place...
ACCTTCACCCGAGCTTCAACCCCGGCGCCGCCGCCAACCCCTCCCCCGCAAACTCCCCCGCGCAAAACTTCCCCCACGCCGCCGCTGCAATCATCGCCGCGTTGTCGGTGGACATCGCCAGCGCCGGAAACGCCACCCCCAGCCCGCGCCGCGCTGCTTCCTCCGCAAACCGCTGCCGCAGTTCGCTGTTCGCCGCCACTCCGCCCGACACCACAATCCCCCGCGCGCCAAACGCCTCCGCCGCTGCAAACGTCTGCCGCATCAAATTCCCCACCACCGCATACTGAAACGACGCAATCAAATCCAGCGTCTGCTGCTCGAACACCTCCGGCATCTGCTCCAGCGCCTGCGCCGGCCGCAGCATATCCGCAGGCCGCAGCGCCGGATTCACCTTGAGCGCCTCCATCAGCGCCTTCCGCCGCGCCTCCACCACCGCCGCCATCCCATGCCCCTGCACATACCGCAGCACCGCCGTCTTGATCCCGCTGAATGAGAAGTCGAACGTCTGCGCGTCATCGTCTTTTTTGTTTGTCATTCCCGTAGGGAATCTGCTTTTGTCTTCGTCCCTGCCGTTATCCGTTCCCACCCTCCGCGTCTTGATCGTCCCGAACTTGAACTCCACCGCCCGCGGATTCCCCGCCTGCGCCAGCGCATCCATCCACGGCCCACCCGGATACCCCAGCCCCAGCAGCTTGGCCACCTTGTCGAACGCCTCGCCCGCCGCATCGTCCACCGTCCGCCCCACATTCCGGTATCGCCACGTCCCCGGGCCACCCAATTTCGGGTCGTCATTCTGAGCTCCGCTCAGAATCTCTGTATTTCGCATCTCACTCCCGACTCGCTCCGCCACATACAGATGCGTATGCCCCCCACTCACCACCAGCGCCAGCAGCGGCCCTCCTGATCCCTGATCCCTGTTCCCTGCCCCCTGTTCCCTATCCCCTATTCCCTGCTCCATCAGTACGGCCCAGATATGCCCCTCCAGATGGTTCACCGCGATCAGCGGCTTGCCGGTCCCCAGCGCCAGCGCCTTGGCATACGTAATCCCCACCAGCAGAGCCCCTGCCAGCCCCGGCCCCTCGGTCACCGCAATCGCATCCAGGTCTTGAAACGTCAACCCCGGCTCAACCTGCGCCGCCTGCTGCATCGCCGCCCGCACCACCGGCACGATGTTGCGCAGATGTTCGCGGCTGGCCAGCTCCGGAACCACGCCCCCGTAGTTCGCATGCAGCTTCATCTGCGAAGCCACCACATTCGCCAGCACCTCGCCGCCCGCGCGCACCACCGCCGCCGCCGTCTCGTCGCACGAGCTCTCAATCCCCAGAATCAATCCGCCCTGCCGCCGTTCCGTCACCCTTCCATCCTACGGCGTAGGAAGGAGTTTTTAGCCAGTAGCCAGTAGCCAGTAGCCCGTAGCTCGTAGCCTTTAGCTACTGGCCACTGGCCACCGGCTACTAGCTACCGGCTACTGGCTACTAGCTACCGGCTACCAGCTACCAGCTAGCAACCTCTTTCACTCCCTCTCCACCTTCCACCCATCCTTCTCCAGCATCCGGATCACGCTGTCCGGCCCCGCCAGGTGCGCCGCGCCCACCACCACAAACACCGTCCCTGTCGCGGGATCCTTCAGCAGGCCATCCAGCGTCGCGGTCCACTTCGCGTTGCGGTCCAGCACCAGCCGCTTGTACTCCGCCGGATACTTCACCGCCAGCTCATCGTTCTCCATCTTCCCAATCTTCTCCACGTCGCCGCGCACCCACGCCGTCACCAGGCCGTTGATCTCCGCGGGCGCCTGGTCCAGCTCGGCCAACTCCTTATGCAGCATCTCCACCTGCTGGGCCTGCGGAGCGTCCGCCATCATGTGCACCTGGTCGGTCATCGTCTCGAATCCCGACACTCGCTTCTGCGCGGCCTTGGCCTGCGCCAGCATCTTCATGTCGATCCCGCTCGCCGGGTCGTATCCGCCCCGCAGCATCGGCACCACCTCCAGCGACACCCCTACCAGCCACGGCTGCATCGGCTCCAGCATCGCCTCGCCCGGCAGCCCCATGCTCTTCGCCGCCGCATCCAGCAGCGCCACATCCTCCTTCGTGATCTTGGTCGACAGAGGATGCATCAGGTCCGTCCCGAACTGCAACGCCAGCGGCTGCGCGGCGGCCGCATCGTCCAGGTTGGCGATCTCCACATACAGCACATCGCTGGCCGCGAACGCCGCCTTCACCTTCGCCGTCTCCCAGTCCACATTCGGCTTCATCACATGCACCGACCCGAACAGATACACCGTCCCATGCGCGCCCTTCACCCGCCACATCGCCGGGTTGGCAACCACCTCCGGCTCGGTTGGCGTTACCGAAGCCGGTGCCTTGTCCACGGCCGCCTGCGCGTTGCCGCCCGCTCCGGCGGGAGCGCCCTGCTGCGCCAGCGCCATCCCGCACCCCAGGACAACTCCCGCCGCCAATCGCACCAGCTTCCTCATCCACACCCTCCGGCACTCCTCCTATGACTCTACCCGCAACCCCGCTCGCCCCCGCCTGCAACTTAGGTGCACCCGAGGAGCCTGCCGACCGCCGGGAGCTGACCGCTGACCGCTGACCCGCCAACCCGCTGTCCCTCCCGAGGCCCACATTCTCGCGTGACCGTGATTTTCCAAGCCTCATAACCGCGGTAAAGCGCTGAAAGCGCGACATATACCAGCCTAGGCCGAAGGCCTAGGTTGGTAGCCCAGGAATGCACCGGAGCGCTGAAAGCGCGACATATACCAGCCTAGGCCGTAGGCCTAGGTTGGTAGCCCAGGAATGCACCGGAGCGCTGAAAGCGCGACATAAAGAATCTCCCAAGGCGCCACACCTTAGAGTTGTCCACGTAGGCCTTCCCTCCATGAGCCGCGAAATCGCGGTTCGCCTGATGTCAAGCCCCACAAATCTCCTATCTATCACAAAACAATCCAGATAGAGAAGAAATTAGATGGCAGATGAGTTATGGTCAATCTGCTATCCTTAAGTAGTAAGGTTGAAACAGAAAAGCTCCGGCGCACCCGCGTGGCCTCCCCTTCACTTCAGCGCACAAATCCCGGAAAGTATATATAATTTGGTATATACTCTGTATATACGTTCCCGTAACCTCCAATTCCATCAACGAATCGCTTGTATATACAGGGGGGTGCCCACCGCCATCGCAAACCGTGGAAATGCATCGTTCCCGCCACGGCACCGCCTGGAACCGCGAACCCGGAACCTCCGCGTGCTACGATGGCCCGCAGGAGAATCCGCATGACTCTCGCGCAGTTCCTCGGCAAGCAATTCATCCGCGTCATTCAGTGGAACGAACCCGAACCGGGCATCCTCGTCTGGCGCTTTCCCATGATGGACCAGGAGATCGAAAACGGCGGCAGCCTCACCGTCCGCGAGTCGGAGATGGCCGTCTTCGTCAACGAGGGCAAGATCGCCGATGTCTTCTCGCCCGGCCTCTACACCCTCACCACCCAGAACCTGCCCATCCTGACCGACCTGATGAACTGGTCCAAGGACTTCCAGTCGCCCTTCAAGTCCGATGTGTATTTCTTCTCCACCCACCTCCAGATCGACCAGAAGTGGGGCACCGCCAACCCCATCACCATCCGCGACAAGGAGTTCGGCGCCGTCCGCGTGCGCGCCTACGGCATCTACAGCTACCGCATCGCCGACCCCCGCGCGTTCTTCACCCAGATCAGCGGCACCCGGCAGACCTACCGCGTCTCCGACCTCGAGGACCAGCTCCGCAACACCATCATCGCCCGCATGACCGACATCTTCGCCGCGGCCGATACCCCCTTCCTCGACATGACCGCCAACGAGGCCGCCCTCGGCGACAAGATCCTGACCCAGATCAAGCCCACCTTCGCCGCGCTCGGCATCGAGCTGACGCAGTTCGTGGTCGAGAACATCTCCCTGCCCGACGAGCTGCAGAAGGCGCTCGACCAGCGCATCGGCATGAACATCGTCGGCGACTTGGACAAGTACACGCAGTACGCCGCCGCCCAGTCGATGACCATCGCCGCCGCCAACCCCAGCGGCGCTGCCGGGATCGGCGCGGGCCTGGCTGCCGGGGCCGCCATGGGCCAGGCCATGGCCGGCGCGCTGCACACCGCCGCTGCTCCAGCCGCCACCGAACCGGGTGCCCCACTCACGCGCAACGTGGGTGGGCCTGCCGCCGCTACCGCTGGAGCTGCCGCGACCAAGTTCTGCATCGAGTGCGGCCATACCATCCCCGGGCAGGCGCACTTCTGCCCAGACTGCGGGAAGCCCCAATGAACTGTCCCTCCTGCGGCGCGCCCATGCATGCGCTCGGCGCCAGCCTGAAATGCGACTACTGCGGCGCCGTCGTCGTGCCCGACCGCGACACCAGCGGCGTGCGCGTCCTGGCCGAGTCGCCCGATCACCAGGCCTGCCCCATCTGCAACGTCCCGCTGATGCAGGCCTCGCTGGGCCGGTCGCCGCTGCTTTATTGCACCAAATGCCACGGAATGCTGGTCGCCATGATGGAGTTCCAGAGCCTCATCGACGCCGCCCGCACCGCCAGCGCGCCCATCCCCGCGCTGCCCGCCGACGTCAACGAGCTCGACCGCAGCATCCAGTGCCCGCACTGCCACCAGCCCATGGAAGCCCACTTCTACGCCGGCGCCGGCAACGTCGTGATGGACACCTGCGAGACCTGCTGCCTGCACTGGCTCGACCACGACGAGCTCGCCCGCATCGCCCAGGCCAACGCGACGCCGCCCAACCCCATCGACCGCGACGACTCCGGCGGCTTCTACTCCCCCGCCGCCGATCTCGACGACTCGTCCGCGCAGTCCGGCTTCGGCTCGCCCACCCAGCCCGCCGCCGCCGTCGAAGTCGTCGACCTCCTCTCCAACCTCTTCAAGCCTCGTTTCTGACCCCCCCAAAAAATATTCAACCAAACGGTTGACAATTTTTCGGTGTCGCGATACATTCAACCACATGGTTGAATTCTCCATCGCCGACCGGCAGCCCGCAGCGCTCGACCAGATCTTCCACGCGCTCGCCGACTCCACCCGCCGCGCCATCCTGCGCGACATCACCCGCGGCGAAAAGACGGTCGGCGAGATCGCCGGGCCGTACGCCATGTCGCTGGCCGCGGTGTCCAAACATCTCGACGTGCTGGAGCGCGCCTCGCTGATCCGCCGCGAGCGCCAGGGCGCCTGCCGCCTGGTCCGCCTGAACCCCAAGCCTCTCCAGTCCGCGCAGGACTGGCTCGCCTTCTACGAGCAGTTCTGGAGCGAGAACCTCGACCGCTTGCAGGAGTTCCTGGAACGCAGCACGGAACCGGCGCCCGCACCCGCCAAGCCCGCACCGCATCGCCAGACTAAAGCGCCGCATCGCCCTACCAAAAAGGAGAAGTGACATGGCCTCCAACCCAACCGCCCGCCGCGACCGCAGCCTCCAGTTCAACCGGCTGATTCCCGCCACCGCCGCGCAGGTGTTCGCCGCCTTCACCGATCCCAACCTGCTGCAGCGCTGGTTCGCGCCCGGCAACATGACCGTCCCCAGCGTCGACCGCGACCTGCGCAAGGGAGGCGCCTACCGCATCGAGATGAAGGGCACCGTCGCCGTGCACAACGGCGAGCAGCCGGTCCGCGGCGAGGACCCAGTCGTCGTCGCCGAGGGCGTTTACACCCGGCTGGTGCCCGGCTGCCAACTCGCCTATACGTGGGCGGGCAGCTGGGACCCGAGCGAAGAGTCGCACGTCACGGTGAGCCTGTACGAAGCGCCCGCCGGGACTACGGTGACGCTCGACCACCAGGGTTTTCAGTCCGAGCAGTCGCTGGAGGTGCACCACAGCGGCTGGCAGTCCTCGCTGACCAAGTTGCGCGAACTGTTTGCCGCTGCCTGATCCCGGATTTGACGCACCCGCACCACCCATTTCAAACTGAAATCCCCCTAGGAGAAAACCGATGCCTGCACTCGATTCCGCACGAGCGACCGTGCCCACCTTCATGCTGACCCAGACGCGCGTCATCCGCGCGCCGCGCGCCCGCGTCTACGAGGCGTGGACCGATCCCGAGATACTCAAGCAGTGGTTTGGCCCCACCGCACTGCGCATCCCCGACGTCTCGCTGGATGTGCGCGTGGGCGGCGCATACCGCATCGAATTCGCGCCGCGCGCGGTCGCGGACGGCGATGCGTGCGGATCGCAAAACACCGCCGCCTTCGGCCACTACACCAAAATCGTGCCCAATGAGTTGCTGCAGTTCACCTGGTCTTCGAACTGGCAGCCCGGTGAGGATTCCCTCGTCACCGTCTCGCTGAAGGACGCCGCAGACGGCACCGAGATCACCATCCTGCACGAGAACTTCAACACCGAAGCCTCGCGCGACGGCCACAACCAGGGCTGGATGGGCAGCCTCGACAAGCTCGCCAGCCTGCTCGAAGGCTGATGGCTACCGCGGGAAAGAGGATGCCGGCAAAGCGGCGGGGGAAAAGGCCCGCCGCGAAGCTGCCTGCTATCGACCTCGCCGCCGCACGCGAGTTTGTTGCGGCGCGACTGCCCGGGGCCGAAGTGAACGGCAAGTTCGGCGGCGCATCGTTCTTTGCCGGCGGCAAGGTCTTCGCGTTCTCGCGCCCCAAAGGCCTGGTGCTCAAGCTTCCGGCGGAGACGATTGCGGACCTCGTCGCCACACGCGAAGCGCAGAACCTGGTGATGGGCAAGCGCGTGATGCGGGAGTGGGCCGTGCTGCCGCTGGCTTCGAGGGAAGGCTATGCCGGCGAAGTTCCGCTGCTGAAGTCCGCGATGGCATTCGTACGCTCGCTGGAAGACGCGAAGCGCTGACCGCCTGCGTTGCTTTCATCCGCTCTACGCCGGGTGCCCATTCATGGCGGACTAATCGCCATGGGTGGGGTGTCTACGCCGCTTTCATGCGCTCCACGCAGAGGCGCGCGGGACGGTGCTGGCGAATTGTGACCGCGGCGGCGTCCAGTCCGGCGGCCGAGCACATGCGCTGCCAATCCTCGGCGAGAAAACTGCGGCGAATGGAGGCGAGGCCATCCGGCCGGATGAACGGATGCCACCAGCCGAACCGCGTCACGGCGCCAAAGATCCGGTACGGCACCGGTTTGCGATGCAGGTCGACGATGAGCCACCCGACGCGCGCGGTTCGCTCCATCCACTCCAGCAGCCGCACAATCTCGGGTTCCGGCAGATGGTGCAACATGCCGGTCGCGGTGATGAGGTCGGCGCGGGCGGCCTCGGCGCACGCAAAGACGTCGCCGTGGACCCACGCGATCCGGCTCGCTGCCGGCGTGGCCTCGCGCGCCGCGCGCACCGCATTCGCGTTCACATCGACGCCGACGAGTTCCACCGCGACTCCGCGCCGCGCGGCCCGGCTCTCGATCCGGCGCAGCATGTCGCCGTATCCGCAGCCTACGTCGACGATCTTCAGCGGATTTTCAGATGTGGGACGTGAATCCGCTACCCGCTCCACCCATTGCAGCACCGGACGATGCGCGCGCGTCAGCCGGTTCACCCACGCCAGGTGGCGCAGGCAGGCGCGCAGCTCCTCGTAGCTGCACGGTCCATCCATGCACTCGGTCAGGTCGGCGCGTTGAGAAAAGTCGGCGCGCTCGGAGAAGTCCGGGCGCTCACCCATGCACCGAAGCCGCCCGCTCGGAGTGGCCCGTGATCTCCGCTGCGCGCGCCTCCGCGTAGGCCGCGGCGCCCAGCAGAGCGCAGGTGTCGTCCAGAATGACGCGCACCGGAATCGCCTCCAGCACCGGCGAGAGCCGCCCCTTGTCGAGAAACGCCTGCACGAACCCGCCCGCGCGCAGGGTCTTCAGCGCCTTGGGAGCGATGCCGCCGCCCAGGTACATGCCGCCCGTGGCCAGCACCTTCAGCGCGATGTTGCCGGTCTCCGCGCCGTACGCCGCCGCGAAGGCCTGCATGGTCTCCGCGCACAGCGGGCTCGAACCATCCTCGGCGCACTGGCCGATGACGGCGTTGGGGTCTTCGGTCTTCATGCGGGCGCGCAGCCACGTCGGCTCATCCATATTCTCCACGTCGCGCAGGTAGGCGTAGATGTTCTTGATGCCGATGCCGGACACCACGCGCTCCCAACTCACGCGCCCGTTCAGCGTGCGCCGCAGATATTCCAGCAGCGCAATCTCGCGGTCCGTCCGCGCGGCGAAATCACAATGACCACCTTCCGACGGAATGGGCCGGTGCGTCTTGCCGTCCCAGATGAGCAGCGCCTCGCCCAGGCCCGTGCCGGCGGCGATCAGGCCGCGATGGCCTTGCGCGGTGGAGTCGCCGTCGTGCAGCGTAACGATGCTCTCCGGCGCGAGCTCGGGAATGCCGTAGCCGTTGGCTTCAAGGTCGTTGATGAGGAAGATGTGCTGGATGCCGAGCGACTTCGCCAGATCGCGCTGGTCCAGCGTCCAGGGCAGGTTGGTCAGCTTCAGCCGGCCGTCGCGCACCGGCCCCGGGCAGCCAAAGCACGCGGCGACGATCTGGCTGCGCTCGGCTGTGTCCTCGGCGGCCGTGCCACTGGGGTCGCCGGTGAGGAACTTCTCGACGACCGCGTCGAGCGTGGCAAAGTCGGGCGCGGGAAACTTCTCGTCGCGAATGGATTTAAGTTTGCCGTCCTCAAAGTTGTACAGCGCAAGGTGGACCTTGGTGCCGCCGACATCGCCCGCAAGAATCATGGAAGCCGTTCTCCGTTGTACGTTCTACGTTGATCGTAGCCATACAACGTAGAACGTACAACCGTCTTACGAAAGCTCCAGTGTGCCAACGCCGTCGGTCGCCGCCGGCAGCTTCGCCGCCGCGGCTGCGTCCAGCAGGAACGTCAGCTTGCCGCTATCGGGCCGGATCAATTGCGAGGGCTTCGATTCAGGATCGTACGTTCCCAGCAGCACGTCGTCGAGCACCTGCGCCTTGCCCTCGCCCTCGATGAGGAACGCCACCTTGCGCGCGCGGTTGATCACCGGCCACGTCAGCGTCACGCGCCAGGTGTCCTTCTGCGGAACGTGGTTGGCGACGACCAGCGGCACCATCGCGAACAGCGCCTGCGTGTGCGGGAAGAGCGATGCGGTGTGGCCATCGTCGCCCATGCCGAGCAGCACCAGGTCGAACACCGGATCGCCGGAGCGGTCCAGTCCGAACTCGGCGCGAATGACCGCCTCGTACTGCGACGCAGCAACCTCCGGGTCGAGCTCGCCCTTCATGCGGTGAATTTGATCCGCGGGCAGCGGGACTTTGGAGAGCATCGCCTCGTTGGTCATCTTGTAGTTCGATTCGTCATTGTCCGGCGGCACGCAGCGCTCATCCACCCAGAAGAGTTGCAGCTTATCCCAGGGCACGCGCGCGAAGTATGGCGCGCCGCGGTCCGCCAGCAGCGCAAACATCGCCTTGGGCGTGGTGCCGCCGGAGACGGCGATCCGCGCCACACCATGCGCCTCCGCCGCGGCGCTTGCAGCCGAGACAAACAACTCCGCCGCACCCGCTGCTACTTCCGTCGGCGTGGGCCAAACTCGATATGTAACCGAAACTGGTCGCGGCATCTTTCTAGCCTGTAGCTCTTAGCCTGTAGCTTTTAGCCCTTAGCCGGTAGCCCTTAGCTAAGAACGGCCCTTCTCGAATGTAGCCACAACACACCAATGCGAACAAGCGCTCCGGCAGCTACCAGCTACTGGCTACCAGCTACCGGCTAGCAATTTCCATCCTTACCGAGCTTTCTCCAATGCCGCCCATCGAGTTCCATCAGCGCGTCGCCGGTCGAGGGGCCCCACGTGCCGGCGGCGTAATTGGGGAAGTCCTTGACTGGGTTCTTCGCCCAGTACTCCAGAATCGGCGTCAGCAGCGCCCAGGTCGCTTCCACCTCGGCGCGGTGGGCGAAGAGGGTGCCGTCGCCCAGCATGGCGTCCAGCAGCAACCGCTCGTATCCGTTGGCGGAGGACACGCCGAACGCCTTCGAGTAGCAGAAGTCCATGTCCACCGGGCTCAGGTGCATCGCCGGCCCCGGCACCTTGGCCTCGAAGCGCAGCGCGATGCCCTCGTCCGGCTGGATGCGCATGGAGATGATGTTGGACTTCATGCCTTCGAGGTATTTGCCCTCGGTGTCCTTGAACAGCATCAGCGGCGGCTGCTTGAACTGGATGGTGATCTCGGTGACGCGCTTGGCCATGCGCTTGCCCGCGCGGATGTAGATGGGCACGCCGGCCCAGCGCCAGTTCTCAATCTCCAGGCGCAGCGCCGCGTAGGTCTCGGTCTGCGAGCGCGGATGCACGCGGTCTTCCTCGCGATAACCCACCACCGGCTTGCCGTCGACGATGCCCGGGCCGTACTGGCCGCGCACCGTGTCCGCGATGTGGATGGGCCGGATGCCGAGGAACACCTTCAGCTTCTCCGCGCGCACGCTCGACGCCCCAAACGACACCGGCGGCTCCATGGCGACGAAGCTCAGCAACTGCATCACATGGTTCTGGATGACATCGCGCAGCGCGCCGGCCTTCTCGTAGAAGGGCCCGCGGCCTTCGATGCCGATCGATTCCGCCGCCGTGATCTCGATGTGGTCGATGTAGTTGCGGTTCCAGACATTCTCGAAGATGCCGTTGGCGAAGCGGAAGACGAGGATGTTCTGCACCGTCTCCTTGCCCAGATAGTGGTCGATGCGGAAGATCTGGTCTTCGCTGAAGACCTTGTTCACCTCGTCGCTCAGCGCCTTGGCGGAGTCGAGGTCGTGGCCGAACGGCTTTTCGATGATCACCCGCACCCATGGCTTGTGGCCGTCGGGGGTCGCCTCGGAACACGACATGCCGTGCTCGCCGAGCCAGCGGACGATGTCGGAAAAATACTCCGGCGCGGTGGCCAGGTAGAAGAGACGGTTGCCCTGGGTGCCGCACTTCTCGTCCACCTGCGCCAGCAGCTCCTTCAGCCCTTCGTAGCCGGAGTCGTCCTCGAAGTTCATGGGGTGGTAGCTGATGCGCCCGACGAACGAGTCAAGCTTCGGCTCATTCGGGTCCACGCCGCCGCCGCTGACGATGCCATCCTTCATGTCCTCGGCGAAGGTCTGCTCCAGCGGCCGGCGGGCCACGCCCACCACCGCGAAGTTCTCCGGCAGATTGCCCGCCTGCTCCAGGTGATACAGCGCCGGCAGCAGCTTGCGCTTGGTCAGATCGCCCGACGCGCCGAAGATGACCACAATGCACGGGTCGGGGCTGCGCTCCGAATGCCGACTGGCCTTCAGTTCCTCGGGAGAGATCGTCACCTGTGTGGTAGCCATGGGAAGAGTGCTCCTTTGCTTGCGCTGGGTGCTGTTCCTTGGATGCTTCGCTGGGGCCGGTGCGGGAGGTGCGTACTGAAACTATACGGCAGGCGCGCGCTCCGTTGCCCGTTGCCCGTCCTTCATTAAAGGGAAGTTAATATTCCTCCCGCGCACGCAACGGGTGACGCAGAACGAACGGCGTCCAACCGTCTTTACTGTCCTTCCGGGTAATCCGCGCCCAGGGTTACGCTCTCGTACTTCGCCATCTCCTGCTGCCAGCGCTGCAGCTTGTCCTTGAAGCGGTTGTACGCTTGCGCGCCCAGAATCAAATGCAGCGGCGGGTTGGGCGACTCGACGACATCCATTATCGCGTGGACCGCCTTCAGCGGGTCGCCACGCTGCTTGCCCGCCTGCCCGGAGACGTATCCCCGCGCCGTGCCCGCCGTGGCGGCGTACTCTGGGATCTCCCGCTTGATCACCGCCGCGGAACGACCCAGGAAGTCCGTGCGGAACGGCCCCGGCTCGATGATGGTGACGTGGACACCCAGCGGCGCCAACTCCTGCGCCAACGCTTCGGAGAAGCCTTCCACCGCAAACTTGCTGGCGTTGTAGTAGCCCCAGCCGGCGCCGCCCACCAGCCCCGCCACCGACGACAGGTTGACGATGTGTCCCGACCGTTGCTGGCGGAACTGCGGCAGAAACGCGCGCGTCACGCGGATCAGGCCCAGAACATCGGTCTCGAACACGGGCAGAAACTCTTGCTCGTCCGCCTCTTCGATCCCGCCCGCGATGCCGTAGCCGGCGTTGTTCACCAGCACATCGATCCCTCCGGATCGCTCTTCCGAGCCGCGGCCGAACGCCGCAATCGCATCCTTCGCGACCGCCTCGATCTGCGCGGGTTTGGTGACATCGAGCGCAAAGGCGCGTGCCGTCTCGGGATACTGCTGCACCAGGTCCGCAATCTGCTCCGGCTTGCGCGCCGTCGCGATTACGCGCCCGCCGGCCTTCAATACTTCCTCCGCCAGCAGCCGCCCAAAGCCGGTCGATGCGCCTGTAATGAACCAGACTTTATCTGCATGTGAATTCGTCGAATTAGTCATGCTTATCTGACGCCGGTCAGACCCCGCACGATGCAAGGCTCTCGGCTAAGCGCGGTATTCGGTCACGCCATTGTCGCCGGCAATCAGCGCCATCGAGGCCATGCCGAGGAACAACCCATGCTCCACCACGCCGACGATGCTGCGAATCTCCGCCGCGGCCGACTCCGGCTCGGCAATCCCGGTGCTGAAGCAGTCGAGAATGTAGTTGCCTTCATCGGTCACAAACGGGCAGTTCGTCAGGGCGCCGGCAGCGTCCTTCGCCTCTCGCAGCCTGGGGGTGAACCCCAGCGCCGCCAGCCGCGGCTGGACCAGAGGCAGCGCCATCTGGATGATCTCCACCGGCAGCGGAAACTTGCCCAGCATATGCACCAGCTTGGTCGAGTCCGCGACGACGATGAACTCCTTGGCCGCGCTGGCCACGATCTTCTCGCGCAGCAGCGCGCCGCCGCCGCCCTTGATCAGGTCCAGCCCCGCGTGCGACCCGGCCGCGACGCACACCTCGTCCGCGCCGTCGATGTACAGGTCCAGCTCGGGCAGCTCGGCCAGCGTCTCCACGTGCATGCCGAGCGAGAGCGCCAGATCGTGGCTCGCGTCCGACGAGGCCACGCAGCGGATGTTCAGTTTGCGCGCGGCCAGTTCGTGGATAAACCACGTCGCCGTCGTGCCCGTGCCCAGCCCGACGACCGTCCCATCTTCCACCAGCTCGGCCGCCCGCTTGGCAACCAGCCGTTTCGCTTCATCCTGCGTCATGCTGCGTCCTCACTCCGGGTTCACCGTCACCGGTTCGCCACGCTTTACGGTGTAGGCCAGAAGCAGGCTCATGGGCTCGGTCTCGCTTGCGTTGCGGCATGCCGTGTGCACCTCGTGCGCGGCATCCATGAAACTCTCCCCTAGGCGATAGAGTACCGGCTCCTCAGCGGAGAACGCCGACAGGATGCTGCCGCTCAACACATATCCAACGCCCACCGCAGGATGATGATGCCCGCTTCCGTCCGCTCCGGGCTGGTACTCCACCAGGTACAGGCGCGTCTCCCAGCCGGGCATGGATTCCACCGGCGTGACCTGCAGCAGCGTGCGCTTGATGGCTTGGCTAGACGTCACATGCACCACCCAGAATGGCAGCCCTTCCGTTTGCTTTGGGGCAAGTTCGCGGCGCGGTTACTCGTCGTCGTACTCCCACTCGTCCGGCGTGGCGACGCTGTCTTCATATTCGGCCTGGCGCGAGGAATCGAAGGGCTTGCGCTCGCCAAGCTTCGTCTCTTCGTCCTTTTCCCGCAGGATTTCACGTTCTGTCTCTACCATCTCCGCGCACCAGCAATTCTGTTTGTCATTCCCGAAGGGAATCTGCTTTTGTCTCTCCCTCGAACCAAATACCTCGAACCTCGACCTCTCCTACTTTTTCACCAGCCCCTTTGCTGTCTCGACCACGTGCGCGACGTTAATGCCCAGCTTGTCCAGCACGATCTTGCCGGGAGCCGATGCGCCAAAGCGGTCGATGCCGATGACCGCGCCGTTGTGGCCGACGTACTTCCACCAGCCCATGGTCGCGCCCGCCTCGACGGAGATCTTCGGCACCGACTCCGGCAGCAGCGAAGCCTTGTACTCGGCCGTCTGCTCGTCGTAAATGCGGAAGCTCGGCATCGATACCACGCGCGCCGCGATGCCCGCGGCCTTCAGCTCCGTCGCGGCCTGCAGGCAGGTCGTGACTTCGGAGCCGGTGCCGATCAAAATCACATCGGGAGCGGTTATCTCCGGCGTCATCGAGTAAGCGCCCTTGGGCGCGCCCGCATAGGCCGGGGCGGCGTCGAACACCGGCAGGTCCTGGCGGCTGAGCGCCATAAAGCTCGGCGACTTGCGTTCCAGCGCCAGCTTCCAACAGGCCGCCGTCTCGTTCGCGTCCGCCGGACGGAAGTCGGTCAGAAAAGGGATCGCGCGCAGGCTCATCAGTTGCTCGACCGGCTGGTGCGTGGGGCCATCCTCGCCCAGGCCGACGGAATCGTGCGTGAAGACATACAGCGAGTGGACGCCCATCAGCGCGCCCAGCCGCATCGCCGGCCGGCAGTAATCCGAGAAGACGAAGAACGTCGAGCCGAACGGGATGATGCCGCCATGCGCGGCCATCCCGTTCACCATCGCCATCATGCCGAACTCGCGCACGCCGAAGAACACGTTGCGGCCGAGCGGGTCCACATGAAAACTTGGTGAATCCTTGAAGATGGTCTTGGTCGAAGCGGTCAGGTCGGCCGCGCCGCCAAACAGCTCCGGCACCACCTTCTCGATCGCGTTCATCACCGTCTGGCCGGCGTTGCGCGTGGCCACGGGCTTGTCGGTCGCGAACACCGGGATCGCCTGGTCCCATCCCGGCTGGAGCTTCGCCGCCATCACCCGCTCGAACTCCGCGGCCGGCGCGGGGTACGCGCGCTTGTACTCCTCAAAGTGCGCGTCCCACTCCGCGTGCAGCTTCTTGCCCCGCGGCTTGGCCTCGTCCCAGTTCGCGCGCGCCTCTTCGGGCACGTAGAAGGTTTTGTCCTCGGGCCAGCCCAGGTTCCTCTTGGTCGCCTTCACCGCGTCCACGCCCATCGCCTCGCCGTGGACCTTGTTGGTCCCGGCCTTGGGGCTGCCGTAGCCGATCACCGTGCGCACCCGGATCAGCGTGGGCCGGGTGGTGTCCGCCTTCGCGGTCAGGATCGCGTCTTCAATCGCCACCAGGTCGTTGCCGTCATGCACCACCAGCACCTGCCAGTGGTACGCCTCGAAGCGCTCGGTCACATCTTCCGTGTAGCTCAGCTCCGTGGGGCCGTCGAGCGAGATCAGGTTGTCGTCGTAGAGCACAATCAGCTTGCCCAGCCCCAGCGTCCCGGCGAGCGAGGCCGTCTCATGCGAGATGCCTTCCATCAGGTCGCCATCGCCGCACAGCACATACGTGTGGTGGTCGACCACCTGGTACATGTCGCGGTTGTACGCGGCCGCCAGATGCTTCTCCGCCACGGCCATGCCAACCGCCATGCCGAAGCCTTGTCCCAGAGGCCCGGTCGTCACCTCCACGCCCGGCGTGTGGCCGTACTCGGGATGCCCCGGCGTCTCCGAGCCCCACTGCCGGAACTGCTCCAGTTGCTCCAGCGGGAGGTCGTAGCCCGAGAGGTGCAGCGCCCCATACAGCAGCATCGACGCATGCCCGTTCGACAGCACAAAGCGATCGCGGTCCACCCACTTCGGGTCCGCCGGATCGTGCTTCATCAGCTTGTGGTACAGCAGGTACGCGATCGGCGCGTCGCCCAGCGGCGCTCCCGGGTGGCCGGAGTTGGCCTTCTGCACGCCGTCCACGGCGAGAAAACGCAGTGCGTTGATGGATAGCTGGTCCAATTCGTGTTGCTTGTCGATGACGCTCATGTCGCTCATTCCGGTTTCCTTTTCCTCTAATCTCTCGCGGACACAGGCGTATTGTTGCGTCCGCGCGTGCTTGGCCGGCGCCTGGGAGTCCTGCCGGCGCGAGACTCCGCCCTCGCCTGCCCAGGTCCGACGTTCCCTTTAGATGCCGTCTTACGTGTCGCAACAAGTGTACTAGCCCGGCGGGTTCCAGGTCGCGCGCACCTGGTGTAAACTTCCACCAGGAGCGGCCAATGGCTACCTCAGCACAAATGTCTGTGGCGGAGTATCTGCGCTCTACCTTCGATCCGGATGCCGAGTACGTGAATGGCGAGCTCGAAGAGAGAAACGTGGGCGAGTACGACCACAACGCCGTCCAGATGGCAGTGCTGCTTTGGTTTCACCAACACGATAAAGAATGGCGTACGCGCTCCGTGCAGGAGCAGCGAACCAAGTTGACATCGGGAAACTTTCGTTTGCCCGATGTCAGCGTGTTTCCCAGGGATTTGCCGGTCGAGCAGGTTTACACGCGCCCGCAACTGATTGCCATAGAGGTGCTCTCGTCTGAAGATAGGCACGCAAAAGTGCAGGAGAAGATCGACGACTACATCGACTTTGGGGTTCCCAATATCTGGGTCATCGATCCAAAGAAGCGAATTGGGTGGGATTGCAGCACCGGCGATTGGATACGCAAGGACCGCTTTGATGTTCAAGCGTCCCCCATCTATCTGGCGCTGGACGAACTGTTCCGTCAGGTGGACGCGAACGAGGAATAGGCAGACCGTGCCTGGCTTCCGGAAGTTTAGGCCTCGCCCCGATGGTTGGGTTTTTCCTTGAGAAACGCCAGCGGCAGATTGAGGAGCACGAACGACCCAGGCGCAAAGAATCGTGCTTTGGCTAAGAGCAGGAGACACGCAACGTAGGCGACGGATCCATAGGCGAGGGCCGTCCATCGCGGATGCGGTATTCCGACCGCCGCGGCGCGCGCCCTCATCGCGTCGGAGTACTCCCCTCCAAAAGAAATGACGAGGAATGAGCCTACCAAGTACGGCGCCCATGCCAAGGGTGACGTCCATGGAATAAGAAGAGCAAAAGTCAGAAGAAGCAGCCCATTGGCCAATACACAGAGAACAAACGGCCGCCGCTTCCCGAGATCCACATGCTCGCTGAATAACCCCATGACGCCTCTGAACCCTGGCCGCCTGCAATTCTACGCCCTCATTCCACCACCACCTCGAAGTTCCGGCCCAGCCACTTGTCCTGTCCCGGCCAATAAAACGTGAACGCGATGGCGCCGGACCACCCTGCCGCCGTCGCAATGTCCGCGTAGAACCCCGCATAGCCCACGGGCTTCGAGTCCATCGCCGCGCTCGTCTTCCATCCGTCCATCGAGTAGACCGTGCGGAAGCGCACGGTATCCACTACGCGCAGCGTCATTCCCGCGGCCAGCGCCCTCACCGGCCGGCTGGTCTGGAAGATTTCCAGGTTGTTCTTGAACGTGCGCGCCTCTGGCGCCACGCCATACCGTTCCTTCACGCACGAAAGGCTGTCGAACACCTTGCCATCCGCCGCGCTCCTCAGCAGCTTCAGGTACTCCGAGTGGGCCCACACCAGCGGCTGCGCCGCCCCCGACGACTTTCCCCGGAACAGCTCCTGCTCCGGCACGTCGTCGTAATCCCACACCTGCTCCGGCAGCATTCCTCCGGTTGAGCTGAACTTCTCCATCGCCGTAATGAACGGCCTCGCATCGCGTCCCGCCGCCAGCTCGTAGTGTCCGCGCTCGCCGCTCAGCAAAGGCCACGAGCGCCCCTGTCCCCAGCCCATGTACCCCTTGCCATCCTTTCTCTGCCCGTAGCCGTCGTGGTTGTAGCGCCGCCAGCAGGGTCCGTAGGGTGTCTCGTACTTCAGCACATGGTCCACCACCTTCAGCGAATCGACAATCAGGGGATCGTCCGGCCGCCGAATGCCGTAGCGCACCAGCTCCAGAAAGCCCGCATCCACAATCTCCCTCGCCTCGAAGCAGCTGCGCTCCCCCGGCGCGCGGTTGGCGAGCACCAGGTGCCCATCCGGGATCGCCGGATTATGGAACGGCTCGCCCGCGCACGGCGGCCTGATCCGCATATAGTGCCGCTTCACCTCCGGCAGCAGCACGCCGTCGTTGGTCGTCGTCCACTCGTCCAGGTGCGCCTCAATCCAGTCCGCGTAGTCCTCCAGGAATCCCGCCAGCTCCTCCGCCTGGTGCCCGCGCGCCAGGTCGGCCGCGCACACCAGCGCTGTAATCACCGCCGCCAGCGTCGAGGGTGAGTAGCCCGCGTTCTCCTCCCAGCGCTCCTGCTGCGTAATCGGCGCATAGCGCACCAGGAAGCCCGCCGCCCGCTCCACAAACGGGAACACGTCGAACTTCTCCAGCGACTTCTGCTTCCACAGCCGCCACGCCAGTGTGATCGGGGACGCAACCTCGTCCAACTGTATCCCCGTCCAGTACGGCGTTCCATCGATCCAGAAATTCTGGGCAAAACCGCCGTCGGGATGCTGCGTGCAGGCCAGGTACACCAGCGCCCTCAGCGCCGTCTCGCACCGCCCGCACGCCATCAGCGCGGATGCCGACTGCACCATGTCGCGCGTCCACACCAGGTGGTAGCCGCCCAGGTCGTCGTCGCCCTTGCTTGCGCCCCACGGGATCGACGCCGAGGCAATAAACGCACCTGAGTACGTCTTGTCCTCGTGGGTCAGAATCACGTTCTGGCTGATCCGCGACAGCCTGACTCCATCGGTCGAGACCGGCGCCAGCTCCCCGGGCGT
>Ga0181520_10006177_pt1 | contig 18517 bp, 13 predicted proteins | sample PEATcosm2014_Bin_29_FD_132451 | JGI IMG/M metagenome (GOLD analysis project Ga0181520, IMG submission 132451) | Peatland microbial communities from MTU Mesocosm Facility, Houghton, MI, USA - PEATcosm2014_Bin02_30_metaG | ecosystem: Environmental > Terrestrial > Soil > Wetlands > Peat | place...
ACGCTGCCGCCGATGCCGTACTGCGCGTCGAAACTGGCGGTATTGATCTGCACTTCCGCGACCGTCTCGAAAATGGCCGTGTCCACGTTGGAGCTTTGCGGGTAAGTGATGGTCCCGCCATCCGTGAGGAAGTTGCTGTTATACGGCATGTTTCCGTTCACGGAGACGCTTGCGCCGCTACCCTCGACGCCGGCCAGCGTCTTAGTGAAGTTCACCCAGTCCTGGCCCACGTTGGGCAACTGCGCCATGGACTCTCTCTCAAGGTTGGTGCCCTGCTGGCCGGTTTCGGTTTGCAGCAGCGTGGCCTGACCGGTAACCTCGACCTGTTGAATGTTTGTGCCGACGGTCAACTGCGCGTTCACCGTCGTAATGCCCACGTCCACGGTGACGCCATCGCGCACCAGTGTCCCGAAGCCTTCCTTGCTGAACGTAACTTTATAGGTACCAGCGATTACCGAGACTGAGTCGTAGATGCCGGCGTCGTTGGTGACGAGCTGTTTGGTGACACCGGTGCCCGTCTCGACCAAGGTCACATTGACGGCTGGGACTATAGCGCCGGTTTGGTCGGTGACGGTACCGCGGATGTCGCCCGAACCGGCGTTCTGGGCGATAGCAGAACCGCCGACATAACAAAACACCAGTAGCACAGACGCGATCATCCGTCCGTGCGCCGTTAACAAGCCGAGCTTTCCTGACATTGCTTTCACACTCTCCATGGAGGTTAGCGCTCCTATTCGACGACATAATTGCCCCTCCGCGCTCAAGCACGGTGAGTAAGTCGTCACACACTTCCACCTACTTCGCGGAACTTGGATGCGAGACACGCGCCAAACGCACTTCAAATCCGGATGGACCTGAAACCCGCGACCCCTAATGTAAATCTACTAGCTATGGGAGATATATCCCATCATGCAGTTCGAGTCAATCCCCTAAATTGGGTCTGGCGAAAATCCCCAAGCGGCACAGCCACTTAGAGAAATCGCCAACGTACGGAATGACTCATTTGGGGATATCGGGGTCGGATCGTTCTTCTTTCCCGGGCCGCAGGCGCATTTCGTGGTAGGTCTCCTTCAGATGGTCTTTCATTTCCTTGAGCTTCTCGAACTCGGACAACTCACGGTGGGCATCGGCCGTTTGCCCCAGGTCGCGATAGACCGACGCCAGCCGGTAGCGGATGACCGCGTCGAAGGGTTCCGCTTGCGCGGCGCGTTCCAGGTAGGCTTTGGCCTTTTCCGGCTGGTGCATGGAGGCCAACGTCTTTCCGAGGCCCAGGCCGGCATCGGCGTCGTCGGGCTGGAGGCTTAGGGCCCGCGAGTAATGTTCGAACGCCGCCTTCAGGTCGCCGTCGCGGAAAGCGATTTCCCCCAGCCGGCATTCGGATTTCTCGTCGAAAGGATTATCCGCCAGCGCGGCCCGGTACTCCTTTTCGGCTTGCGACGCCTCGCCCGCAGGCAGGGTGCTGAGAACTTCCCCCAGCTCGAAATGCAGGCCCGGGAGTTTGGGGGCGATTTTGAGGGCTTCGCGGTAGTGCGCGATGGCCCCTTCCGCATCGCCCTGGCGCTGCAACTGCTGGGCCATGACCTGGTGCATGCGGGCGGATTTGGGAGCGCTCATGGCCAGCGCCAACATGGATTCATCCGCCAGGTTCGAATAGATCCGATGCGCCGTGTAAAGGATATCGGGGTTGGCCGGCTGCAACTGCCGCAGAACGGCCATTACCGCGGCGGCCTGGTCCAACTCGCCCGCCTGGGCGTCGATTTCCACCAGCTCCATGCCGGCCTGCACGCGCAGATTGGGCTCCTGCAGCTCCTGGAAGGCTTTCTCCAGGTCGGCCTTCGCGGCGCTCACTTGCCCGCTCCGCCTTTCGCAGGTTCCCAGAAGCGCCTGGATGTTCCACAGGGTAGGTCGCAGCTCGAGTGCGCGGCGCAGTTCGGGCACGGCCTTCTCATAGGCGCCCTGAAAGGACAGAATGACGCCCAGATTCGCGTGGGCCTCTACGTTATCGGGATCCAACCTCAGAATCTCTTGGAACTCGCGGGCCGCCTGATCCGGGCGGTTGGCCTTGAGGAATTCCTGCGCCTGGCGGGCGTGGGAGTCGATCTGCTGCTGCTTGCCGGGCGTGGATTGAGCGAAGCCCGACTCGACCAGGAAAAAAACGATAACCGCGACGGCCCTGATACTCATGCCACTAGCTTACAAGAGGCCCCAGCCAGCCGGCTCGCGCGCCCCCGGCAGGAGGCTTCGCCGGGCGTCCGGGCGGCTTACCGCGCGAAGCTCACGCGGAAACCGGTGGAGAGAATCAGGTCGTTGCGCTGGCGGCCGAACAGCGGGTCGCTCAGGAACTGATCGGTCACAGTGACATGCCAGGCCATCCACTTCTTCAGCGCCGTCACGGCGCTCAGGTCGAAGGAGAAGCGGTACTGGCCCGTGTCGGTCAGGTTGGGAAAGATGCGGAAATCCTGTGTTATCGAGCTGGCGCTCGAGATCTTGTACTGAAAGTCGTCGCCAGCGTTGAACTCGGCCGAAGAGCGCGTCACGTTGGCCGTGAAAGCTTCGTGTTCGTAATCGCCTCCGGCCAGCAGGCCGAGGCTGGCGCGCGGAGTCTTGATGGCGTTGACTCCCACGCCGCCGCCGGCTACAAAGCGCAGATCGAGATCCTGAAGAGCGTCATGGTCGTACGCGTTCAACGTGCTCACGAAGAAGCGCGGGCCGAGATCGCGCTGATAGGCCCAGTTGGCATGCTCGGCGCTGGCGGTGGTGCTGACAAGGCCGTTGATGCGCGCCGTGCCGTAGATTTCGTCGAAATGCGCGGTGATCTTGTCGTGGCGCGTGACCCGGTTGGCATCGAACGCAGTGGTCAGGGTATCGGTCTGCGCGTTGCCGCGAGCCAGCGCCAGGCCTATATCGAAGTGGCCGGCCCACAGCTCCAGCAGGCTGGGGTGCTCCAGGCGCTCCCAGTTGTGCTGCTCGGCGGGATTGCGAATATCGGTGACCTCGGCCAGCGGAACCGAGCTGGCGGCGCCGGGGGCGGCCACTTCCAGCGTGCTCCCGCTGGTCGAGACCTTGCCGGAAACCACCTTCCCGCCGGTCAGGGCGACGAAGAGATCCTGGTCCGATTTCAGGCTCTTCACCGCGCTCCAGGGGATGGCGACCTCGCCCAACAGCTCGCTCTTCAGTGTGAGCTTGGCGCCGTCTTTCTTGACCACGGCGCCGGTGATGATGTCGCCGTTCGTCAGCGTGACCTGATCGGCCCACAAAACCGTGCCCAGAAACGCCGGGAACACGAGAACGTAGAGAAGGTACTTAAGTGAATGAATTGGCATTGCGACGGTTAACCTACAGTCTCGCACGACCGGAGCCGCACGCCCGGCGCCGAAACGCCGCCACCCCGAGGGCAGTGTGATTTCGCTAACTGATGATCTGGCTTACTGATGGGCGGAATACTGTTGCTGGGGTGGATTCAGCGCGATGTCGAGGGTTTTCTCGTCGTCGGTGATCTCGTAAACCTTACCGTACGTCTGATAGCCCTTGGCATTTACCTGGATCAGGATATTCCCCTTCGGAATGGCCGGCACGCTGACCTCGCCCTCCTGATTGGTCCGGACTTCGTAGGTGGTGGCCACCGCGCGGCCATAGCGCGCGTGGGGATGCTTCTCATTGGCGTGCCAACGCACGATAACCTCGGCGCGATCCACCGGGTGGCCGCCCTGCGTTTTGACCACGATATTGAGCTTGGTGGTGTCGCTGGGCTTGGCGGTGTCGTCGGCGGGGAGCGCAACCGCGGCGCTGAATAACGCCAGCGCGGCAAAAGAAAGGGCGTGGGCGAACAGGCGCCGGGTGGAAGGCATACTCCGATTATAGCCGGGCGTGGTAGTATCGAGGATGGAAGACCACCTGACGGCTTCACGAATGTGGGGGCGCAACGGATTCGACGGGATCGAATCGAGGTGGGGAGGCGTGCCGGGTTCCGAGCTCCCGTAAAACGATCGGAAAAACATAACTGCCAACAACACGCAGTTTGCATACGCTGCCTAATTAATTAGGTGGCCGCTCCAGCCGCTGAGCCCGCGCGACGGTGAGTGAGCGTCATTTTGCGGGATAGGCCAAAGGCTTCGGTCCGGAGCCGGCGGTCGAGATTAATCGGGCTAGGCTGCCGCCGCTCTCGCCGGTTCTGAAGCGGTAGCCGAAGTTTTTGAGCCGGCTACGCACGTAGTCTCTTCATAGCGAGCTTTCTCGGACGGGGGTTCAACTCCCCCCGCCTCCACCATAATTGTGCAAAGGCGTGCTCCGCTGTCTTCGCCCGACAAAGCCCACCAGTGCCCTTGATGGCCCAAACGGGATTTCATTAGGCGGTAAACTCGGAGAGACTGTCCATGAACGACTCCGAGTACGACTATGTTGGAAACGTGCCGAACATCGGACTCCCCGCGAGTGACTTCAATGTTCAGCTGACGATCAATCCTCCGATACGCACACCGAACCGCCTCAATTACGTTAAGGTCAACCAGCGTTGGTGGATCGAAGTGAAGCTTCGGTCCCAGGTGGACGTAGCGATAGCAGAGAATGCGTTGCATGGATCCCCGATAAGGTTCATTGATTTCAAGAGTCGCTATTTCCTCGAGGATCCTTCGATTCGCAACAATTTTCAGTCGCATGAAGTTGAAAATCACGTTAACAGGTTTTTGCCGGTCCTGAATTCATCTATCCGCTTGAAGTGCAGGAACTTTGAACCGATGGCGGTCCGGTGCATCATTGAATTCGACGAACGGCTGCGTCTATCAAAGGCCATGATCTCTGTTGATAGACGAGCGCCCACACAGGATGGATTGCGGGAAACTATTGAGTACCTAAACAGCGCTGATCCAAGCTCGACAGGGATTTTGAACGCTGCCCGATGTAACCCGCGTTTCGAGGAGGCGCTCTATTTTCTCGGGAGAGACGGTGAGTCGTGGGTGAACCTGTGGAGCGACTTGTACAAGGCATTCGAGATCATCGCTAGTGAGAACGGAGGCGAGAGGAAGATCTGTGAGATGTCCTGGTGCTCCCAGCGGGAGTTGACCCGATTCAAACGCACAGCAAATCACCCGGGCGGCTCCGGTTCTGGGGCGCGGCATTCGGCAGTCGCTTCCGAGCCACCAGACAACCCAATGTCGGGACGAGAGGCACAGTTCTTTCTCTTGCATCTTGCACATCTTTGGAGTGAGTCGGTAGGAATGTCCGTTCAAGCGAGATAGGTCAATCCCTGTTGAACGGTGACGCGAGCCACCGTGCACGCCGCGTTGAAACCTCTCGATGCAATCCACGTTCCTTCGCGGCCTTCGGGGCTGTGCCTGCCACCGAGCCGGCGCGCCGCCCCTCCGAAAATCCCTACCCGCCCCGCCGGCCCTCCGGACCGCGGGCCGGGGCGGTTCCGGCCATTAGGCATCGCGCTGCTAATCGTTGGACAATAAGAGCTGAAAGCACATGAATGTACTCATCCTCAACGCAGGCAGTTCAAGCCTGAAGTTTCAGGTCATTGCCACGGACCTGGAAAAGATCAAGAGCAACGCGGACCACCGCCTGTGCCGTGGGCAGGTGGAGCGGACCGGCGGCGAAGCCATCGTCACGTTTCAGACTCACAACCGCGCGCGCCAGGTGTCTACCGCACCGCTGCGCGATATTTCGGCCGCGCTCGATTATGTGCTCCGCTGGCTCTCCTCCGAAAAGTCGGGGCTGACCGAAATTCAGAGCCTCGCGGATATCCATGCCGTCGGCCACCGCGTGGTGCACGGCGGCGAACTGTTCAAGGAATCGGTGCTCGTCACCGACGACGTGATCCGGGGCATCGAGGAGTGCATCGACCTGGCTCCTCTGCACAACCCGAATAATCTTCGCGGCATTCGGGCGGCGCGCGAGATCTTCGGCCAGAAGACGCCGCAGGTCGCGGTCTTCGATACGGCCTTTCATGCCACCATACCCGAGCACGCCTACCTGTACGCCCTTCCCTACCATTTGTATCGCCGGCATCGTATGCGCCGCTACGGATTCCATGGCACCTCGCACCGCTACGTCGCCTACCGCTACCGGCTGCTGCGCCAATTGACGCGCGAGCAGACCAACGTGATCACCATGCACCTCGGCAACGGCTGCTCGGCGGCCGCGATTCGCGCCGGAAAATCGGTGGACACCTCGATGGGCATGACGCCTCTCGAGGGCCTGGTTATGGGAACCCGCTCGGGAGACCTGGACCCGTCGGTCGTCAACCTGATCGCCACCAAGGAGGGACTCCAGCCGCATGAAGTCGATGGGCTGCTGAACACGCAATCCGGCCTGCTGGGAGTCTCGGGCCTGACCAACGACATGCGCGTGCTCGAGGAGGAACTGCGCCTGCATGACGACCGGCGCGTGCGCCTGGCCATCGACATGTTTTGCCATCGCGCGCGCAAGTACATCGGCTCTTTCCTGGCTTCGATGGGCGGCGCGGACGCAGTCATCTTCACGGGCGGCATCGGCGAGAATTCGCCCGAAATCCGCGCCAGAATCTGCGCCGGGCTGGAATGGGCGGGGCTGACGATCGACGAAGAGCAGAACCGGAAAACGCGCGGCGTGGAAGACCGGATCTCGACCGAAACTTCCACTCTGGCCGCATATACGATTCCGACCGACGAGGAACTGCTCATCGCGCGCGACGCCGTGCGCGTCATCGAAGGCGAACCGCACCCCGCATAGTGATTCTAGGGCAAGCTAAAGCAAGGTGGGGCATGCTTTAGCTTGCCCGCCCGGCCGGCGAGGCCGGGATCGGAGTCTTGGCTTACTACCGCGCTACCTTCGCCGCTACTTGCAAGTGCGCGAACTGCTGCAGCTTGCGCGCATCCGCGTAGAAGTTCCGGATGCCCTCGGCGAGCTTCTCAGTGGCCATGGCATCCTCGTTGTGCATCCAGCGGAACGTTTTTTCATCCAGATGCAGCCGCGGCTCGGGACTGCTCTTGGCCTTCTGCGGGTCCAGGCGGCGTTCCAAGGCGCCTTCGGTTTGCGCCAGTTTCTCCAGCAGGTCCGGGCTGATCGTCAGCAGATCCGAACCGGCCAGCCGCACGATCTGCTCCGTGTTGCGGAAGCTGGCGCCCATCACCACCGTCTTGTAATCGTACTTCTTGTAATAGTTGTAAATCCGGACGACCGAGGCCACGCCGGGGTCTTCATCGGGGTTGATCTCTTTTTCCGGGTGCTGCTTCTTGTACCAGTCGTAGATCCGGCCCACGAACGGCGAGATCAGGGTGACGCCGGCTTCGGCGCAGGCCACGGCTTGCGCGAAGCTGAACAGCAGCGTCAAATTACAGTGGATGCCTTCCTTCTCCAGACGCTCGGCCGCGCGGATGCCCTCCCACGTGCTGGCGACTTTGATGAGAATGCGCTCCTTGGCGATCCCCTTCTTGGCGTACAGCGAAATCAGCTTGCGCGCCTTGAGAATGGTAGCTTCGGTGTCGAAACTGAGGCCGGCATCCACCTCGGTCGAAACCCTGCCCGGGACGTATTTGAGAATCTCCAGGCCGAACGCGACAAACAGCGCGTCCATGAATTCTTCGGCCATCTCCTGCTCGCTGCCGCCGTGCTCTTGCGCCAGTTCCGCGGCCTCTTCGACCAGGTGCTTGTAGGCCGGCATCTGTGCGGCTTTCAGCAGCAAAGATGGATTGGTGGTGGCATCCTGCGGCCGCAGCCGCTGGATCGCGTCGATATCGCCCGTGTCGGCGACGATGATGGTGTACTGTTTTAAGGATTCCAGTTGTGTCATTAGTCTTACCTTGTCTTATTTGTAGCGAGTCTCTTTAAACCCTGCTGAACGTGGCCGTATCCGGACCGCCGGTCTCGACAGCTTTCACCCGGCCCTCGGCGGACAGTTGCTCCAGGAGCAGATAGACGGTTTCGGCGGCGCCCGCCTCTCCCGCCGCGGATGCAATCGCCTCCGCTGTTTGGGGCGCCTCGGAGAGCGCCCGCAAAACGCGCGCTTGCAGTTCGAGCACCGCCGTGGCGGCCTTCTTCCCCGCCTCAACTCCGGGCTGATGATACGCGTTGATGTGGATCAGGCTGGCATAAAAACCCACGGCCCTTTCGAACAGGGCAATCAGCGTTCCGATGGTGCGCGCGTCCACGCGCCGGATGGCGATGGTCATCGATTCGCGGCCCTTGGCATACAGCGCCTCCCGCGTACCCAGCAGCAGACCGTGCAAATAGTCGCCCGCCGTCACCCCGGGTTCCACCTCCATGCTGCTGCCGCCCGATTCCAGCACGCGGATAAACGTGACGAAGAAGTTGTTCACCCCGTCGCGCAGTTGCTGCACGTAGGCGTGCTGATCCGTCGAACCTTTATTACCGTATACCGCGATGCCCTGCTCCACGCGCTTCCCATCGAGGTCCAGGCTCTTGCCGAGCGACTCCATCACCAGTTGTTGCAGGTAGCGGCTGAAGAGCAGCAGGCGGTCCTTGTAGGGCAGCACCACCATGTCCTTACGCCCCGCGCCGCCGGTCGCCTCAAACCACATCAGCGCCAGCAGCGCCGCGGGATTCGCCCTGGTTTCGTGAACCCGGGTGACCTCGTCGCAGGCGGCCGCTCCGGCCAGCATGGCGTCGATGTCGATCCCCTGGAGCGCCGCCGGCAGCAGGCCGACGGCCGACAATTCGCTGGTGCGCCCGCCGATCCAATCGAACATCGGGAAGCGCTCCAGCCAATGCTCGGCCTGCGCCTGCCGGTCGAGGTGCGATCCCTGCATGGTGATGGCCACCGCGTGGCGCGCGAAATCCAGCCTGGCGCGGCGGTAAGCATCCGCCAGCAACACCATCCCGTTGTGAGTTTCCGGCGTGCCACCGCTCTTGCTCGTGACCAGGCAGAGCGTCTCACCCAGGCCGGCTTCGATCTGGGAAAGCACGCGCGCGATGCCTTCCGGGTCCGTGTTGTCGATGAAGCGCACTTCCATGCGGTCGCGCCCCGGGTCGCGCAGCGCATCGGCGACGAACATCGGGCCTAGCGCGGAACCGCCGATCCCCACGCTGATCAGTTGCGTAAATCGCGGGCTCGACTCCGGCTTGATCTCTCCGGAATGTACGGCGGCGGCAAAGCGCTGGATGGCCGCTACCGTATTCTCGATCTCGGCCGCAATCTCGGCGGTAGGCGCCAGTTTCGGGGCTCGCAGCCAGTAATGGCCCACCATGCGCTTCTCGTCCGGATTGGCGATCGCTCCGTGTTCGAGGTCGTCCATGGCCCGGTAGGCCGCCAGGATGGCCGGCTCCATGCGCTCCAGGAAATCCGGCCCGAAATTCATGCGGCTAATGTCCAGCGTCAGATCGATCGCGCCGGCGCGGCACAGGTATTGACGGTAGCGGTTCCACAGTTCGGATTGAGTTTTCATTGGCGTGCTCGTCGCTGCTCTGTACTATTTTCGCAGAGGCCGTGTTACACCGTCGCGACGGGAGCTTGGCGCCGCTCCACGGAGCGCCGGCCTCCGCGCGCAACCAAAACCGCCAGCGCGGCTCCGATAGCCGCCGCAATCCCGATGGCTAACGCCGGGCGCCGGCCTCTATCTCGCCCCCCGACATCGGCCACCCGCTCCGGGCGCACCCCCATGCCGACGGCATATCCCAGCAGCCAGGGAACGCCCGGCGTGCGCATCGCGATCTGAAAAGCCAAGGGAGCCTTCACCGGTCCCGGGTTCTCGAAGACGCGCGCGAATGCCTTGTGAATATTAACCTGCACCGCCTGCGTCACGCGCGCGGGGAACTCCCGCCGCCTTTGCACCGCGGCGAGAACGTCTTCCGGTACCGGCCCGCTACGCAGCGCGGGCACCAGAAGATTGGCCGCCGCTACGGCATCCTGAATCGCTAGGTTGATGCCCACGCCTCCCGCGGGCGACATGGCGTGCGCGGCATCGCCAATGCACAGCAGCCCCGGCCGGTACCAGCGGCGCAGACGGTCGATCTGCACCGTCAGCAGCTTCACCTGGTCCCAATCCCGCAACTCCTCCACGCGGCCGTCGAAATAGGGCGCCAGCCGCAGAATTGCACCGCGAAACTCCTCCAGACCGCGCCGCTTGATTGCGTCGAAGCTGCCCTTCCGGATAATCAGGCCGCCCTGAAAATACGAGCCGCGATTGATCAGAATCAGCGCGTACCCATAATTGATGCTGCCGAAGACCTGGTCCGGATCGCCCGGCCGGCGGCTGATGCGGAACCAGAGCACGTCTATCGGCACGCCAAATTCCATCAGCTCCAACCCGCCCGCGCGGCGCGTCACCGAGTTCCGGCCGTCGCAGCCCACCACCAGGCGAGCGCCGATGTGCACGTTCTCCCCTTCCGATCCGCGCGCCACCACCCCCGTTACCCGGCCGCCGTCCATTTTCAAATCGACGACATCGTGATGCATGCGCAGATCGAATGCCGGAAATCTCCTGGCCCGGTCGGAGAGGAAGTTGAGAAAGTCCCATTGCGGCATTAACGCGGTGAATTTCGCGTGGACCGGCAGATGGCGGAACCCGGCCGCCTGAAAAGGGAAGTCCCCGTATATGCCGCCGATGGAAGTTACTTTCTGGTGGGGGAGTTTCAGAAATTCGTCCAACAGCCCGAGCTGGTATAGAACTTCGAGCGTCGACGGATGCACCGTATCGCCGCGGAAATCGCGAAAGAAATCCCCATGCTTCTCGAGAACCGTAACGGGAACTCCGGCGCGAGCCAGTAAGTATCCCAGCATGATGCCCGCGGGGCCTCCTCCCACGACACAGCAGGCTTTCTCAAGAGGTGGTTCCGGCATACGATCCCCTTTTCGTTTGCCTATATGCTGGCATAGGGATCGCCGCGGCGCGGGACGGTTTCTTACATAATTCCGCGCTCCCTGACGTTCTTGAATCGCAACTATAATCGAAAGATTACAAAGGAGGAAGATGAATGACCGTTCGCATACTGAGCGCGACTCTAGCCTGTCTGGTTTCGGCGGCGCTGTGCCAGACCCAGCCGGCGCTGACCGTCCAAGGTGTGGATGGCAAAAGCGTCACGCTGCACGCCGCCGATCTCCAGGCATTGCCCCATCAGACAGTCAAGTCCGCCGATCGCGGCACTTCGGTCACTTTTGACGGCGTGCGCCTGGCGGACATAATGTCCAAGGTAGCTTTGCCGACGGGCGAGAAGTTCCATAAAACCGCGACCTCGTATTATCTGCTGGTAGATGCCAGGGACGGCTACCGCGCGGTGTTCGCCTGGGCGGAACTCGACCCCACATTCATGGATAAGGAGATCTACCTGGTGACCGGCCGTGACGGCAAGCCGCTCTCCGACCGGGATGGCCCGTTCCAACTGGTGGTTCCGGGCGAGAAACGAGGCGGCAGATCGGTCCGCCAGGTGACGTCCCTCAAGATCCAGCAGGCCAACTGAGGTCCGCCGGCCCGCCAGTCGTCACTGGCAAGCCCGCACGCCGTCCGGCTCGACCACCAGCAACGGCCGAATCTGGACATTACCGGACGGCAGAGGCAGCGTGTCCGTCACCCGGTATTCCGCGCAAGAGCCGCTCTTCCGGGCCAGCACCCGGTAGCTCCGCGTCAGTATACCGACGCCCCGGCTCTCGCTCACCCGCTTGAAGTGCAGCGACCATCCCCGGATTTCCTTGATCCGCCAAACTTCCCATCGGATGCCCGGAATGATTGAGGCGCCTTCGGCTCGCTTCGAATGGTACGCCTCGGCGATTTCTTGCCTGGTGGGTTCGGTATTCTGGCCAAACGCGACGGGAGAACAGAGCAGAGCGAGGGCGATCCAGGTCCGGTTGAACGGCTCCATGCTGCGATTGTACGGCCCGGAGGCTTCGCCGGTTTCGCGGTTTTCGCGGTTTAGCGGCTCTTTCGGCCTGTCGCGGGCCGCTGCGCCGGGGGTTAGAATCGCTGCATGGAACGAACGGTCGCCTTCACCCTCAACGGCCAGCCCACCAGCGTGACGGCCGACGACGAGCGCGCCCTCCTGTGGGTGCTGCGCGGCGATCTCGGCCTGACGGGCACCAAGTTCGGCTGCGGCGCCGGGTTGTGCGGAGCTTGCACGGTTATCGTGGACCGGCAGGCGGTCCGCTCCTGTTCCACGCCGCTCAAGGACGTGGCCGGGAAGCGCGTCCTCACCATCGAGGGTCTCGAGCGGGATGGCAAGCTGCACACCCTCCAGGAAGCCTTCCTCAAACACCACGCTTATCAGTGCGGCTATTGCACGCCGGGCATGATCCTCAACGCCTACGCGCTGCTACTCGAGACACCCCGCCCGACCGAGGCACAGATCGTGGCCGCCATGGACGACAACCTGTGCCGCTGCGGAGCCCACGTGCGCATCGTGGCGGCCATCCAGGAAGCCGCCGCGCCGGCCCCCGGAGGCGCGCTATGAAATCCGCGGCGACCCGGCGCGAATTCCTCGCCACCGGCACCGGACTGTTCGTCTTCTTCCGCGCCGAAGCGTTTCAGATCCAGCAGCCTGAGCCGGCGCGCCTGCCCCAGCGCGTCTCCTTCCCCACCGATTTCAACGCCTACCTGCGGATCGCCGAAGACGGGCGCGTCGGGTGTTTCACCGGCAAAGTGGAGCTGGGGCAAGGCGCCATGACGTCGCTCGCACAGTGCCTTGCAGAAGAACTGGGCGTGGCTTACGAAGCGGTGGATATGGTGGTGGGCGATACCGGCCTGTGCCCGTTTGACATGGGCACTTTCGGCTCCATGTGCTCGCCGATTTTTTCGCCTGTGCTGCGCGCCGCGGGGGCCGAAGCGCGCGCGGTTCTGCTGCGCATGGCCGCCGAACGGCTCGGCGCGCCGGTGGAGCGCCTGCGGGTGAAGGCCGGCGTGATCTCCGATCCGGCGCAGTCCAGGCGTGTCACCTATGGCGAGCTGGTGCGCGGCCAGCGCATCGAGCGGCACCTCGAAAAGGTCCCCGTGAAGGCGCCCGAGGAGTTCCAGATCATTCACCACTCGCCGGAGCGCCGCAAGGATGGCCTGGACAAAGTCACCGGCAAAGCCAGGTACGCAGGCGACGTGATCCTGCCGGGCATGCTATGCGCGCGTATCCTGACCCCGCCGGCGCACGGCGCCACGCTTAAATCCGTCGATACCGCCGCTGCCGAGCGTTTGGGCGTCCGCGTGGTCCGGGATAACGGAACCATCGCCGTGCTCCACGAGCGCCGCGATGTGGCGGACCGCGCGCTGGGGCTAATCCAGGCGCAATACGAGCGGCCGCACACGGGCGTGGACGACCGGAGCATCTTCGAGCACCTCGAGAAGACCGGGCCTCCGCTCGAACCGGCCGGCGAAAGCGGCAACCTGGCCGAGGGCGAGAAGCTCTCGGCGTCCATCCTCGAACACACCTATTTGAACGCCTACGTGGCGCACGCCTGCATGGAGACGCATTCGGCGGTAGCGCGGATCGAAAACGGCAAGGTCACGGTGTGGGCGAGCACCCAGGCGCCCTTCTCCGCGCGCGGAGCGGTGGCCCAGGCGCTCGGTATCCCGCAGGAAGATGTGCGCATCGTGGCGCGCTATGTGGGCGGCGGATTCGGCGGCAAGAGCGCGGCCGAGCAGGCCGTGGATGCCGCCCGCCTGGCGCGCATTGCCGGCCGTCCCGTGCAGGTGGTGCGGGACCGCGCCGAGGAGTTCTTCTACGACACGTTCCGCCCCGCGGCGGTGGTCAAGATCCGCTCCGGCCTCACCGGTGCCGGAAAGATCGCGCTATGGGATTACCGGGTGTGGGGCGCGGGTAATGGCGGGGCCCGCACCATCTATGACCTGCCGAACCAGCACACGGCGTTTTCGGGAAACTGGCAGGGCGGCAACCCTCCGGGGATGCACCCCTTTGGCGTGGGTCCTTGGCGTGCCCCCTCGGTCAACACCAACACGTTCGCCCATGAATCGCATATGGACGTTCTGGCGGCCAAAGCCGGCCGGGATCCGCTCCAGTTCCGGCTCGATCATCTCGCCGATGCGCGCTCGCGGGGCGTGCTCCAGGCCGCCGCCGAACACTTCGGATGGAAGCCCGCCAAGGGACCCAGCGGCCGCGGCGTGGGCATGGCGCTGGGAATTTACTCGAATACCCGCGTGGCCGGCTGCGTCGAGGTGGAGGTGGATAAGGCCAGCGGCCGCGTGCGCGTGAAGCGCGTCGTGGTGGCCCTCGACCAGGGGCTCACGCTCAACCCGGAAGGCATGCGCCAGCAGATGGAAGGCGCCATCGTTATGGGCTTGGGCTACACCTTGAGCGAGGAGGTGCACTTCCGCGATGGCGAGGTGCTCGACCTCAATTTCGACAGCTACCCGATCCCGCGCTTCTCCTGGCTGCCGAAGATCGAGACGATTCTGATCGAAAGCCCCGACGCCCCGGCGGGGGCCGGAGGCGAGCCTCCTGTCATTACCATGGGCGGCTCCATCGCCAATGCCGTCTTCGATGCGATCGGGACGCGTGTGTTCGCGCTGCCCATTACGCCCGAACGCGTGAAAGAGGCTCTCCGCAGGGCGTGAAGCGCGCCCGGCCGGCACGGCAGTAGCCAACCCTGCTGAAATTATCATTTTTTTAGTACACTCGTGTCCGATATAGCGCGTCCATATGCTATACCTGGACCAAGTTGCTCATGTTGACCTCTGGATTCTGGCTGGCGCTGACCACCTGGATTGTGACATCGATCTGCGCGGCGTGGGCCGCTTCCGCCGAGACGGCTCTGGAAGTCCGCCTTCTGACGCCCGTTTCGTCCTACTCATCTAAGACCGGCACGGAGATCCAGGCCCTGCTGGCCACGCGTCTGTGCGGCAACTCCATACAGATGGTCCCGGAGGGCACGGTCGTTCGCGGCCGCATAGCCCGCGTTCACCGGGTGGGCCTGGGACTGATCCACGAGACCGCCCGCCTCGATCTGGAGTTCGACGAAATGCGCTTTCCGGATGGCCGTAGCTATCCGTTGGAGGCCCGTCTCGTGGGCGTGGATAGCGCCCGCGAGCGCGTGGATTCTCACGGGAGGATCCACGGCATTCGCGCCACCGCCGCGCTCTCGAACCGTGCCGGCCAGCGGCTGGCCTTCGCCGCCTTGGGGAATCCCGTGCTCATGATTCCCGCTTTTGTGGTTTCGACCGCCCTGTTCCGCTTCCCCGACCCCGAGATCTCGTACCCGGAGGGAACCGAGCTTTACCTGGACGTCCACTTTCGCGATTCCCTGGCCGGCCTGACGGCGTGTTCCTATCCGCAGCCCGAACCCACGCCCGAACTGGCGGAGTTGCACCGTCTGGTGGCCGGCTTGCCTGTCTGGAGCTATTCGGTGCGGCAGCGTCAGCCGATGGATCTGGTGGATCTGGTGTTTGTCGGCTCGGCCGATGAGCTGGCGCGCGCCTTCGTGGCGGCCGGATGGTCGGGCGCGCGGGGCAACTCCATGAGCGCGGGCTTTGGCGCCATTCGCGCCATCGCCGGCGACAGCGGGGATGCCGAGGCGCCCATGCGAACGCTCCTGCTGGATGGAGCCGCGCCAGATTTCACCTACCAGAGGTCCTTGAACACCTTCGCCAAACGCCACCACCTGCGGATATGGAAGCGCTCCGAGCAATGGCAGGGCCGCACCATCTGGGCATCCGCCGCTACCCGCGACATCGCGGCCACCTTCTCGGTGCGGCCGTTCGGCTTTACTCATCAGATCGAAGACCAGGTGGATTTCGAGCGCGAAAAAGTGGTGAGCGATCTGGTCTTTACCGGGTGCGTGGCTTCCGTCTCGTACGTGCAGCGGGCGTCCGGTTACCGTGCCGGAGTGGATTATCGCCGGGGAGTGAACGCGGATTCGCGGGTGGCCGTGGTGGAGCTGAATTCCTGCGAGTCGCCGCGCCGCTCTCCGGCCGCGGAGACCCCCGCGCCGCGCCCGCGGACTTTCGGGCGAGGCCTGCGGCGAGTCCTGCTGACGGCGCGCAATCATTTCATGCGGCAGAATATCTATTGGGAATCGGCGGATGCGGCGCGCATGGGCTGGCTGACGCTGCGGAGCTGGCGACGGGCGGCCGTAGACGAGCACCGCGCGCGTCTGGGCAGCGGCTTTGTGGCACCTCTCGCCGCTCCCGCCGAGCCCGCCTGGCTCGCCGAGCCTCCATCCCTGAATGGCCCCGCGGAGCTGTTGCCGGAGATCCACGAACTCGATACCGCCGGCGCTCCGGGCCCGTCTCTGCCGGTCTCGGGTTCCTTCTGAGCCGCCGCCGCTCGCCGCCGCGGAAACCCGGAGCATTATACTGGCATTGACGGCGGAAATGACGCGCGCGCGCTACTTTTGTGTCTGCTGGGCGGGTTTGGCGGCCTTCGCGCTGCTCTTCCCTCGAAGCGCGGCGGCGCTCGATCCGCATAAGCGCTTCACGCAGTACTCGCGGACGGTGTGGACCGAAGATCACGGGCTGCCGCAGGATACCATCCGGGCAATCACCCAGACCCCCGATGGGTACCTCTGGGTGGGCACCGATGAAGGTCTGGCGCGCTTCGACGGCTACGATTTCACGGTCTATAACAAAACCAACGGCGACCTTCCGGCCAACTCCATAAACTCGCTGGCGGTTTCCGCCGATGGCAGTTTGTGGATTGCGACCTCCGCCGGCCTGGTCCGCTACCGGGACCAGCGCTTCCGGACCTACACCGTCCAGCAGGGTCTGCCGGATAACAACGTCTCTGCGCTGTTCACGGATCACCCGGGGGATCTGTGGATCGTGGCGGGCGTGAATCTGAGCCGCTTCGCGGACGGCAAGTTCACCAATTATTCGCCCGGCCCGGATCTGCCGGTCACCGTGCGCGCCATTTGCGAGGATAGCCAGCACGCTCTGTGGGTGGCGGGCATAGGAGGCGTGGCCCGCTTGGAAGGCGGCCAGTTCGTGACCAAGATCGATGGCGCCACCCTGGGCGCCGACGTAGCCACTTCCCTGCTGGCCGACCGGCACGGCAACCTATGGATTGCCGGGAGCCTGGGGCTGATCGAGCGGCTGCCCGATGGGCGCCTGCGGCGCTTCGGCGTGCGCGAGGGCCTTCCCAACCCGTTCACGCGCGGCTTGTGGGAGGATCGCGACGGAAACATCTGGGTGGGCACCAACGCCGGCCTGGCGCGCTACCAGGGCGGACGCTTCGCGGCGCCCAGCGAGGAGAGCGGCGAGGGCGACCTGGTGCGCAGCTTGTTCGAGGATCGCGAAGGCAATCTGTGGGTGGGCTCCAATAGCGGGTTGACGAGGTTGCGGGACGACGTCTTTTCGGTCTACGGTACGCCCGAAGGCCTGCCCAGCGACCAGCCCAACTCCGTGCTCCAGGACCACTCGGGACGCGTCTGGGTGGGATTTCACGAGGGCGGGCTGTGGTTGTTTTCGGGCGGCGCGTACAGGCTCCTCACCGCGCGCGACGGGCTGCCCAGCGGAGAGATCTTCTCCATCCGCGAGACGCCCTCGGGCGACCTGCTGATGGGCTCGCGCGCCGGGTTGGTGCGTCTGCACGCCGGCCGGTTCAGCTCCTATATCCCCAGCGATCTTCTTGCCCGGCAGGTGGTCTTCGATGGGATCGAAGATGCCCCCGGGCACGTCTGGATCGCCACTCCCGCCGGCCTGGGCGAGCTTCGCGGAGACGTCTTCCACATGCTGATTCCCGCCGGCCCGCTGCTGGCCAACGCCGTCGTAACCCTCTGCCAGGCGCACGATGGTTCGGTATGGGCGGGGACTTGGGGAATGGGTTTGTGGCATATCCAGAATGGCGCCACCCACCGGTATTCCACGGCCGACGGGCTTCCCAGCGACCAGATTCGGGCGCTCGAAGAGGACCGCGATGGAACCTTGTGGATCGGCACTTTCGGCGGCGGCCTGGCGGCTCTGCGCCAGGGCAAGTTTCTGCGCTTCACCGAGAAGGACGGGCTGCCGAGCGACAACATCGCCAGTATCGCCGACGATGGAGATTCGCTGTGGCTGGGCACTTCGCGGGGCATCTGCCGGATCTCCAAGCGGCAGCTCGGCGACTTTGCCGGCGGCCGGCAAAGTACGTTGGAACCGGTGAACTATGGCGTAGCCGATGGCTTGCGCAGCGCCCAATGTTCGCCGGGTTATCCCACCTCGGGAGGCGCCCGGCGGACCGCCGACGGGCGCTTGTGGTTCGCCACCAGCCGCGGGCTGGCGGTCTTCGATCCGCGCGTGCACCGGCTCTCGAGCCTGCCGCCGGCGGTGCACCTGGCGGTCATGACCGGCTCGGGACGCGAGCTCGATCCCGCCGCGCCGGCCCGTCTGGACCCGGATGACGACCGGGTTCAATTCCGCTACTCCGGTATCCACCTGAGCGCCCCCGAACGCGTGCAGTATTCCTACAAGCTCGACGGGCTGGACCGCGTGTGGGTGCGGGCCGGAACCCGCCGCCTGATCAACTACAACAGCCTGAAACACGGGCAGTACCGCTTCACCGTGCGGGCCGAGATCCCCGGCGGACCGGCCAGCGACCAATCGTACGGCTTCGAGGTGCTGCCGCATCTCTACGAGACGGCCTGGTTCCGGGTGCTGTGCGCCGCCGTCTTGCTGGC
>Ga0181520_10006178_pt1 | contig 18515 bp, 6 predicted proteins | sample PEATcosm2014_Bin_29_FD_132451 | JGI IMG/M metagenome (GOLD analysis project Ga0181520, IMG submission 132451) | Peatland microbial communities from MTU Mesocosm Facility, Houghton, MI, USA - PEATcosm2014_Bin02_30_metaG | ecosystem: Environmental > Terrestrial > Soil > Wetlands > Peat | place...
CGGCACGAAGCTTGATTCCTACCGCATAGATGCGCCGGTTGCCCGCAGCGGCATGGCTTCTGTCTATCGCGCCACCGACCTGCGCGATAACCGCCAGGTGGCCCTTAAGATTCCCCACCCCGACCTGGAAGCCGATCCCGTTCTCTTCGACCGCTTTCAGCGCGAGTCAGGCATTGGCGAAAAACTCAGCCATCCCAAGGTAATGCGCGTCTATGGCGGCGAGGATCGCTCGCGCGTCTACATGGTCATGGAATGGTGCGAAGGCCGCCTCCTGCGGCAGATTCTCACCGAAGGAAAAATGGAGCAGGAGCGCGCCATCCGCATCGCTCTGGCCATTCTTGATGCCCTGGAGTACATCCACGCGAACGGAGTTGTGCATCGCGACCTCAAGCCGGAAAACATCATGGTGGATGCGGAAGACAACATCAAACTCATCGATTTCGGCATTGCAAGCGACTCCGCCGCGCGAAGGCTGACTTACGCTAACATCACCGCTGCGCTGGGCACACCGGACTACATCGCTCCAGAGCAGGTGAAGGGAAAGCGCGGCGATGCCCGCACCGACATCTATGCCATGGGCGTGATTCTCTATGAAATGCTGACCGGAAAACTGCCCTTTTCCGGCCCCTCGCCCCTGGCGGTGATGAATGACCGTATGTTGAACCACCCCGTCCCGCCCCGCGTCGCTAACCCCGCCATTTCGCTTGAATTGCAGGAAGTCCTCTACCGGGCACTGGAACGAGATCCCAGGAACCGCTACGCCAAGGCAAGCAATTTTGCCTGGGATCTGCAGCACCTGGATCAGGTGGGCGTGGAGAACCGCGACGAGTTGCAGGGCTGGACCAAGCGCAAATCCCAGCAACTGAGAAAATTCCTTTATTACTCCGCGCTGGCGCTCATCCCGGTGGTCATACTGCTGCTGATGGTCCTGCTCACCCACCGCGGGTAGCGATTCAAGCAGACGCCGCTAAAGCCCGAAAAACGAATGGATTTGCGTTCGGGCGGTCGATGCGATATGGTGAGTTCGCTCCTGCAACACACAAAAAAACACAATGAAACTTGATCGGCGGCGAGTGGCGGCTTTGGCAATCGTGGCGGCGCTGGTGTGCCTGACTGTTTTTGGAGTAGTAGTTTGGCGCGTGGAGAAGGCTTTGGGCACTTCGCGGCGAGAGGCTACGGAGCGGGAGTTGCTGGGATTTCAGGTGCTCACTTTGGGGGCTCAGCCCAATCCTGGATTTGAAGGAATTTCGTCGCCTGCGGTCTACAAAAGCGTGGCGGTTTTTGAGGGGAAGATCTACCTTGCGGGGCCGGCGGGGCTTTATGCCTACGCTGCTGACGGGACGCTGGAACATATCTATAGGACAGGAATCGATTTGCCCGCCGCTCCGCTGGGAGAGATGGCGGTTGGGCTGCTGACGGACGCTAAGCAGCCGGAACTTTTAATTGCGACTCAGGGCGCCGGGATAGTGTGCTTCGATGGCCACCTATATCGGCAAATAATGGGTACAAACGCGGATGTGAGAGCAGTCACATCGCTGCTTCCGTTGGGCTCGGGGCGGCTTCTGATCGGCACGGCAAAGCTGGGATTGCTGATCTACGACGGCAAGACTCTCAAGAGATTCCACCCTACAACGAATAACGTCTACGTGACTGCTCTGGCAGGCTCGGAGGCGGAGTTGTGGGTGGGGACTCTGAACGACGGGCTGCTGTGGTGGCATGGCGGCCAGACCGACCGCATCGGCGAAGAGCAGGGGCTGCCGGATCGGAGGGTGGAGCAGATTGCGCTGGCAGGCGGGCGAGCTTACGTAGGCACTCCGATGGGCGTGGCCGAGGTGTGCGAGGGGAAGATTGCGCGGGTGCTGGCCAAGGGTAGATACGCCCATGCTTTGATGGCTGACGGAGATGCGCTATTGGTGGGCCAGATGGAGGCGGGAGTTTTGCGTGTTTCGCTTTCAGGGCCGGAGAGCGACGTGCAGACGAGAAGGCCGATTGCGGCGAGAGGCGGCGGGGATAATGTCGTTGATTCCCACCCATTCCGCAAAGTACGCGGAATGGATGGGGCACATGAGGATTCTTCTGCCCACTCGGCAACCAATAGAGGTCCGGCTGGTGTAACGGTGGAGCAGTTTCTTGCTGTGGGGGACGCACGCTACGCGCTGGCTACGGACGGGCTGATGCGCCGGGAAACGGATGGCGCATGGCGAAAGATTTTGGGCGGAGGCAATGCGCAACTGACGGACAGAGACGTTTCCGCGCTGATGGTGGCTTCGGATGGCCGGATCTGGGTGGGATACTTCGACCGAGGGCTGGACATTCTCTCCGCGACGGGCGCGACGGTGGAGCATGTGGAGAACGAACACATCTTCTGCGTGAACCGGATTGTGGAAGATACGCGACAGGGGGCGATAGCAGTGGCCACGGCCAATGGGCTGGTAATCTTTGACCGCGACGGGAAGCAAAAACAGGTTTTGGGCCGCGAGGCGGGGCTGATTGCCGATCATGTGACGGATGTGGCGCTTTATAACGGCGGCATGGCGCTGGCGACCCCGGCGGGAATCACGTTTCTGGACAAGAGCGGCGCGCACAGCATTTATGCCTTTCAGGGGCTGGTCAATAATCATGTGTATGCATTGAGCGCCGGCGGAGATAAGCTGGTAGCCGGAACGCTGGGCGGGCTTTCGCTGCTCTCTGGCGGCGAGGTCCGTAAAAATTTGAATACGGCGACCTCCGGCCTGAAGCATAACTGGATTACAGCGCTGGCCGCAGTGGGCAACGATTGGCTGGTGGGCACTTATGGAGCGGGCGTGATGCGCCTCATGGCCGATGGCAGCGTGACTCAGACAGAGGCCACGCGCATGGGAGTGGTGGTGAATCCCACGGCCATGGCGGCCGACGGGCAGATGGTTCTGGCCGGAACGCTGGGCCAGGGGCTGCTGGTGGGCGACGCGAACGGCACCCGGTGGAGGACGGTCACAGCGGGGTTGCCATCGTTGAATGTTACGGCATTGGCAATTTACAAAGGTGTGGTATATGTGGGTACGGAGAATGGGCTGGTGAAGATTGATGAGGGCAAGCTGTGAGGTTAGTGAAGAAGTGAAGAAGTGAATGAGTGAATGAGTGAGTTAGTGGCTGAGAGGTAAGTTATGAGGCGAGCAAGTTGGGCGTTGGGGCTTTTGCTCTTGATGCCGATGGCGGCAGCTGCGGATAGCGGCGTGCTGATTCCAACCGATAAGCAAGCGCCTGATCCGGCGATTCTGTCGCTGAGCGAGATGCAGGTGGATATTCATGTGGACAACGGCGACGCGCGGGTTTGGGTGCGGCAGGTCTTCGTCAACCATACGAATAGCCCGCAAGAGGGCAACTACCAATTTGCATTGCCCGGCGGGACTACCGTTTCGGACTTTGCCGTTTGGGATGGGCCGGTACGCATTCCCGCCGTGATTCTGGAGCGTAAGCGCGCCGAGGCGATCTATCAGGAGTTGAAGAGCCAGGCCATCGATCCGGGCCTGCTGGAACAGGGCGAGCGCACGGAGGACGATGCGCGGCGCAGCGCGATCTTCAGCGCGCACATTGTTCCCATTCCGGCCTACGGGACCAAGAGGCTGGAGATTGAATATCACGAGCATATTCCCGTGTCGGCGCGCAAGAGTTACTTCCTGTTGCCGTTGAAGCCGGATAGTTACGCCAGCCAGACGGTGCAGAAGCTGACCATTCATTTTGAGTTGCGCTCGGCGGCGCGGCTGAAGGATTTCGCGTTTCAGGGACGCCTGCTTCCCTTTCACATCGATCAGCAGGATGAGCACGTAATTCGTGGCACGGTGGATGCGACCAACATCGATCTGGCCGAGGATTTTTCAACGGTCTGGGCGCAGAACGAGGCTCAGAACGCAGTTGAAGTGATCGCATATCGCAACCCGAATCCGATTGCTCCGGCGGCGCTGGAACTGGCCAGCTCTGAACTCGCGGTGCCCACGCAGGCTGCTCAGAAAGGCAAGCAGAAACAGCCGCAGCAGGTGAATACGCCGCCGGAGCCGGGATTTTTTGAGGCGCTGGCGCAACTGAGCGCGCCGCCGGCAACAGCAGCGGCGGGCGGGCAAAGCGGGCGCACGGTAGTGGTGCTTATGGATACATCGCTCTCCATGCAGTGGGAGAAGCTGGAGCGCAGTTATGCGGCTGCGGCCAAGTTGCTGGAGACACTGGGGCCGCAAGATCAGTTCAATCTATTGTTATTCAATACAAAAGTAGACAGCTTCAAGCCCACGCCGGTGAAGGCGGACATGGCCAGCACCAAGGCGGCGATGGATTGGCTGCGGCAGAGCCATCTGCGCGGCGGAACGGATTTGCAGAAGGCGCTGGACGCGGGGCTGGGACAATTCAGCGGGAGTGACACGACGCAAGCCACGGCGCTGGTGCTGCTGACGGATGGCGAGGTGACGCGCGGGCTGATTCAAACGGGCAAGCTGGCGGATTGGTACGCGGCGAAGTGGAATCAGATTCCCGCGGAGCGGAGGCCGAAGACCGAGGTCTTTGCCGTGGGCGACGACGCCAACCTGCCGCTGCTGCGCATATTGAGCCGCAACGGCGGGGTGATGGAGCAGGTGCTATCGACCGAGCCGGTGGAGTTCAAGCTGGCGGCCTTTTTGGGCAAGGTGGGGCGTGCTCCGATTGGCGGCCTGGGGCTGACGGTGACTCCGCAGACCGAGGTGGACAAAGTTTATTCGCTGGAGGAAGCGGTCTTTGACGGCGGCGAGGGGCGCTGGGTGGGCCAGTATACAAAGCCGCAGAAGGGCGTGAGCTTCAGCGTGAGCGGCAATCAGGATGGCCGCATGTTGAAGGCGGAGACCAAGGCGGAGCTGCCGGCACAGGCGTTGGAACACGATCAGTTGCCGCGTCTGTGGGCCGGGGCGCGAGTGCAGGCGCTGCTGGAGCAGATTGAGCGCGAGGGAGAAACAGAGGCGGCGATCAACGAGATCATCATGCTGGCGCGCAAATATAAATTCGTGACGCCCTATACATCATTTTTGGCTGCGCCGCGATCACTGTTGCGGCCGCGCGTGATTCGCCCCGGCGACCCGGTGTTGCGCGTGCATACCGACAAAGCGATTGTCTCGGTGATTGCGCTGTTTCCCTTTGGGCTGGAGAAGCCGCTGCGGTATCTGGCAGGCGAGGATGTGTGGCAGACGCGCTTTCTCGCTCCGACAGATATGAAGGATGGCAGCTATCCGGTTCGGCTGGTGCTGCGCGACACTAATGGGCAAGTGTATCGCGAGCAGAAAAGTTTTGTGATTGCCTCGACACCGCCGACGGTGAAGGTGCGGCTGGACAAGACTCGATACCGAGCGGGCGAGATGATTCCGCTGAAGGTGAGCGCGAGCGAGAGCACGCGGACGCTGACGGCGCGGATGGAAGGGCTGGCTCCGGTGAGCCTGCGTTGGAATCGCGAGGCAGAAGCGAGCACGGGCCAGCTTTGGCTGCCGCAGGCGTTGCCCGCGGGCGAGTATGTATTGGCGGTGACGGCGGAAGACATGGCGCACAATCTTGGCAGCGCGGAGGTGCACATTGAAGTGGTTCCCTGAGCGCAATTATAGAAATGACGAAAGCAACATCGTCGCAACCGGTATAAGGGTTGCTCTGGGTGCGATAGCTATTGGAGTCGCAGCGATGACGGCGTCGGCTTCGCTGATCGCTTGGCAAAATCCTGGATTGCTGTTGGGCGCGGGTAACGGCCTGGCGCGCTGGTTGGAAAATGCCGAGGCCGGCTCGGGCGTGGAGAAGGCGCTCTACCGTCTGATGAAGTTGCCGGGAGGCGAGGCGCTCTACAGGCGCTCTCCGCGCGAGACGCGGCCTGAGCTGGCGACTCTAATCAACAGCAGCCAGAAGAGCGCGGCACTTTATTCGCTCAGGGCGATGGAGGACGAACAGGCGCTGGACTTTGCGGCCGCCGAGAAGGACTGGAAGACTTGGGCGGAGAAGGCCGACGACAAGGCCGCGGCGAATCTTGATTTGGCGGATTTTTATGAGCGCAGGTTAAAACCGCAGGAGGAGCTTGCGGCGCTGGAGGCTGTGGGCACGAGTGCGGCAAGCGCGCGCGAACGCTTGACGGCGGCGGAAGCGCAACAGGCGTGGAAGGCTTGGGAGCGGACGCTCACCGTGGTGGACCGTTACGCGCTGGGGCGTGCGGCGGCGGCGCGGGAGTATGCCGGATGGGAGCGGCGTTATCCGCAGGAGACGGCCGTTTATGAGCGCGAGTTGGCCTTCGATTTGGCCGGCAAGGATTTTGCCGGCGCGACGGCTTTGATTGCGCGCTATCGGAAGGCATTTCCGGACGACAAGCTGTTTCCGGTGAGGGCAGAGGCGGATGTTGCTGCTGGGCGCGGCTCGGCAAAGGACGGGCTGGCGGTCTTCGATCGCAGCTTTGAGCCGCTGTGGCCGGCGGAGTTAGTGAAGAGTTACTATGCGCTGCTGGAGAGCGGCCACCAAACTCTGAAGATGCGCGATGCGCTGCGGGCAAGATTGGCGGCTGCGCCGGATGGCGGAGCCGACGCGCTGAAGGATGCGGCGCGGCTCTTTTATATTTTTCAGCAGCAAGGGCAACTGGAGGCGGCCAAGGCCGTGCTGGCCGGGTATCGCGAGCGCAAAGACGCGCGTGGGGCGGCGTGGAGCGCCGATGAGTTGTACACGCTGGGCCAGTTGCTGGAGCAGGTGCAGGATTTTCCCGAGGCGGCGCGCTACTACTACGCGCTGGCTGCGAAGACGCAGGCTGCTGATGCAAACCTGAAGGGATTGGCGGGGTTGACGCGCATTTTGCTCGCCGCGCCGGAGCAGCCGCTGCGCCTGGGCGCGGGAAATCTGGCGCTCTACAAGAGCATTGCCACCATGGATCACGGGCCGGGCTACTTGAACGGCATTCTCTCGCTGTTTTTCAATTCGCAGGATCCGAAGTCGGAGTATTCCTCCGAGGATCAGCTCGCCGTGCCTTACTTCCATCGCGCCAAAGCCGCTGAGCTCGTGGCGGAGATTGACAAGCGCTTTCCGAATGCGCCGGAGCGGGCGGAGTTGCACGCTAAGCTGATGGACGCCTACGCGGCTTACGGAGAAAACGATGCCGTGATTCGCGAGGGAACGCTGTTTCTTGCCGCATTTCCGGCGGACGCGCGCCGGGTGGAAGTGGCGATCGCAGTGGGCGACGTGTACAGCCGGACGAATCAGTCCGAAAAAGAATTTGCGCTTTACAAGGATCTGCTGAAGGAGCTGGCGGCCAAGGCTGACGGCGTTCCGCTGGGCGAGGCGGGAAGCGAATCGGCTGGCGGCCAGACGACGAGCGGCGCGCGCTCCAGCGAGTACGCGCAGGTGCTGGACCGCTATTTGTCGCGGCTGGTGGCCATGAGACGGCTGCCGGATGCACTGGAAGTGTTGCGCGGAGAACTGGATCGCAATCCGCAAGACCCCGGCCTCTATGAAAAACTGGCGAACTTTCTGGAACAAAACCGCTTGAACGCGCAGGAGGAAGAGGTTTATCAGAAGGCCATCGCGCAATTTCAGGACAGCAGCGCGGGATGGTATGGCAAGCTGGCTCGTTTCTATCTGCGCGAGAAGCGCAATGCGGATTACTCGGCGCTGTCGCACAAGGTGACGGGAATATTTTCCGGGACCGAGCTGGAAAAGTATCTGAGCCAGGCTCCGGCGCCGGACTCCTCGCTTGCGCTGGAGGTCAACCGCTATGCTCACGACCGCTTCCCGCACGATCTGACTTTCGTACGCAATCTGCTGGCGCAGTACAGAAGCTATCTATACCCTCAGCCGGCGGCGGCGGAGAAGCTGTTGTGGGAGCATTGGGCGGAGTCGCCGGATTTGCGCGACCAGTTGTTCGAACTTTTGAGCAGCAGCGGCAGGCTGGATGCGCAATTGGCGGCGCTGCGGCAGCAGTCTCCGGAGATTGATAAGGCGAATTGGACCGGGCTGGCGCAGAACAATCCGGCAGTGGAGCGCTTCTGGCTGGAGTCGTGTCTGTGGCAATCGCGCTTTGAAGATGGCGTGGGTCCTGCTGATGCGTTGGCGGCTGAGTATCCGGCGGATGAAGCGCTGGGACGGCAGGCGTCGTCGCTCTATCGCTCGCTGGCTTACTTTCATCCGGAAGATACGGACAAGGCCGTGGCAATCGAGAAGCGCCTCTTGAGCGCCAAGCCCGACGATCTGGAGACGATGGCGCGGATTGGCGACATCTACGCCGACCGCGGTCGCATGGCGGAGGCAGCGCCATATTTCACGCGCATGGCCGAGGCGCATCCGGGCGATGCCGACGGCTATCTGCAATCGGCGACGGTCTTTTGGGATTACTTTGACTTTGCCTCCGCATCGGCACAAATGCGCAAGGCGCGCGAGCGTCTGGCGCAGCCGGCGCTCTTCGGCTATCAGGCCGGCGCAATCGAAGAGAGCCAGGGAAATATGCCGGGCGCGATTCAGGAGTACGTGGCCAGCTCGCTTGGCGACAAACCCTCCGAGGAGAGCCGCGAACGGCTGCTGGCGCTGGCGCGCAGGCCGCAGTGGCGCGCGGCTGTGGAAACGGAGACGGCGGGATTGCTGAAGAGCGCGGCGCCCACGAGCGCGGCAATCGAGTTGCGTATTGGCGTACTGGATGCGCAGCAACGCAGCGAAGACTTATTGCGAGAGTTGAAACAGGTTGTAGCGCAGACCGATTCGTTTGACGTGCTCGACGCAGTGACCGCGGCGGCCCGCACACACACCCTGCCGGAGGTGGAGCAAGCGGCGCTCTCGCGGCAGATCGCGCTGACTTCCGATCCAGTGCGCAACATGGAGTTGCGCTATCAACTTGTGGAGCTATTGCAGCAGCAAAATGCAGCGGCGGCAACGGCGGAGATCGATGCGATTTATCGCGAGCATGGCAAGGTGCTCGGAGTGGTGCGCGCGACGGTGGACTACGATTGGGCGCACGAGCGCAAACCGCAGGCCGTGAGCGTGCTGCTGGATTCGGCGAATGCGGCTTATCCCGAACTGAAGCAGCAATTCCAATTGGAGGCGGCGCGCAAGCTGACGGAGTTGGGCGAGTATCCGCGCGCGAAGCAAATTCTGGAACCGTTGCTGAACCAGAAGCCGCTGGATGCAACTATCGAAGCGGCACTGGCGGACAACTACGCGCGCTCCGGCGATCAAGCTGGGCTGGAGGCGTTTTATCGCGCGGAGCTGGCAGGGGTGAAAGCCGCGGCCTTGAACCACGCGGACAAGACTCAACGGCTGGGGCAGTTGCGGCGCGGCATCATCTCCGCTGCCAGCCTGCTGGGCAACTGGGGTGAAGCGGCGGATCAGTACATCGAGTTGATCAACGCCTATCCTGAAGACGAGGGACTGACGCAGGAGGCCGCGCTGGCAGCGGGCGCACATGGGCAGCGCGATAAGCTGGTCAAATTTTATGGTAAGACGGTGGAGGCCTCTCCGCGCGACGCTCGCTGGAGCATTGTGTTGGCGCGGCTGGAGACAGCTCTGGAAGATTATCCCGCGGCTATCGATGCCTACGGAAAAGCGATTCGCGTGCGGCCGGAGCAGAAGGATCTGTACGTTTCGAAGGCCGATCTGGAAGAGCGCCTCTACAAGCTGGACGATGCGGTAGCCGACTACGATCAGCTCTACAAGCTGAGCTATCACGACCCGCAATGGAGGGTGAAGACCGCGCAGGCGCGCGCCCGCCAGGGACGCAATGCCGATGCGGTGAAAGCGCTGGATGAAGCGTGGATTCAGGGCGTTCCGCCGCGAGCCTCGAATTATGTCCAGGTGGCTACGCAGTTAGAGCAGTGGGGATTTCTCGACGATGCGCGCGGCTATTCCGAGCGGTGCGTGGAGATTGCCGGAGCGGACCTTCTGGTTGAACCGGGAGATCAGTCGTGCGCGGTCGAGTATGCGCGCGTGATGGCGCGGCTGCGGCAAAGCGATGCAGCGTTTACGCGCCTGGCCATCGCGCGCCAGCAGGCGGAGAGTGTTTCGCTGGCCATGGTGACGCAGCAGGTGTCGCAGCAGGGATTGAGCGCGGTTACCAATGATCAGTGGCGCAGGAAGAGAATCACCGAGCGCACCAAGCAGGCGAAGTCTGGATTTGCGCAGGCTCTGCGCGCCATGGCCACGGTGGTTGCCGAGTACGCTACGCCAGAGGAGAAGGCACAGTTTGCCACTTGGTTGCAGGCCAAGCGCTCAACAGCCATGGATGGAAGCGAGCTGCGCGAAGTCTATTTGCCGGCAATGCAGGCCGCGGGCCTTTTGGATATGGAGTCCGATCTGCTCTGGGCGTTCGTGGAAAAGAGCGGCGAGCAAAAGCACGGCGAGCTATCCGAATGGATGCAACTGCAACAAAAGCGCGTACAGTTGGAGGGCGTAGGTGCCAAGCTGGAGACGTATGCCGCGTCGCTTCCACATCTGCAACAGAGTCCGGTGTGGCAACATGCGGAGGTGGTTTATCGCACACAGGGAGATTCCGCCTCGGAGCTTCGAATGCTGGATAAGCTGGCAGCGAGCTTCGGGTTTAGCGGGGATGCGCGCTATATGGAGTTGCTGCTGGCCGCGCGGCCACAATCGCTGATTGATAAAGCCTCCAGCAATTTTGGAACGCAGAACGAAATCGGAGACAGAGTGGCGCAGTTCCTGTTGGCCAATGGAAAATCCGATCAAGCTTTGGCGGGAATTTCCGCGCGGTCGTCGGGCCGTCCTGCTGTGTGGAAGAAAGCTTACACGGGACTGACGGGGCTTTATCTGCGCGCGCATACTCCGCAGGTGCGCGATGCCTTTAACGGTGCGCTGGGCGGGGACGCAACTATCGGCGAGCGCGTGGCACATGCGGTGAATCGCAATGAGCAACTGGCGGGCGAAGTGTGGTTCTACTACGGCTCGCGCTACGGCGAGTATCTCGATGCAGACAAGGATGCGCAAGCCGAGGGCTATCTGGAGGCGGAACTGGAACACACGCCGGAGAGAGCGAACGCATATACGCAGCTTGCGGATTACTCTGCGCAGGCTGGCCGGACTGATTACGCGCTGGCCGATTACCAGCGTTCGCTCGACCTGAAGAGCGATCAGCCCGCAGTGTTGAATAGCATAGCGAATCTCGAATGGAAGCAGGGGCGTCAGGCCGATGCGCAGGCCGCGTGGCAGTTGGCTGTAAAAAAACTGGCCGCGGAGCAGGATAGCCACATGCAGCAGAGCTTCTGGGGCGACTTTGCGCAGGTGGTGGGCGATGTAGCAAAGAATGGACAATACGCGGCCATCAGCCAGCAGGTGGAGGCGATACTGCGCGCCTATCTCAAGCGCAACGGCGAGTACCGGGCCGAGGAGTTGCTGGAGGCTGGCTATCACGCGCATGGCGATTCGATGGCGTGGCTGCTGGAGATTACGACAGCGGCGCATGATCCAGGCGCGGTGCTGAACACAATTCAGCAGAGCAAATGGATTGCCAAGGGTCAGGTGAGCCAGTTACTCGCGCGCCGCGTGGAGTTGGAGCGCCACAAGGCTGAGGCTAAGCCGAACGAGGGCAGTTACGAACTCGACAACGCCGAGTCCAGCCTGATGAACGCGCTGCTCGACGAAAAGAAATTTACCGAAGCGCGGGCGGAGCTGGCGCGGATTCCCGCAGAAAAACAGAAGACCGCGCAGTGGCTCGGCGTGGAGCTGCGGCTGGCCGAGGCGGATGGCAGTTTGCCGCAGTTGGTGGCGCAGTGGAAGAAGCATCCCGCGGACGCGCCTGTAGCGAACTACCTGATGAGCGTAGTGCAGGCATTGAGCGAGCCGTCGAGGCGGATCGTGATGCGGTTTGTTTATGAGCGCGCTTTGGATGCGCGGGAGTTGACCGCGGCAAACTTCCTGGGCTTGGCGGCTATTGATCTGGACGAAGGCAATGTACCGGATGCGGTGGCGCTGCTCAAGCGGCTGACGCTGATCAGCGGCAATCCATATGGCGATGCGGATTCGGCGGCCAGTTTGCTGGAATCAAAACAGAAGTTTGCCGAGGCCATGCAGTTTCTTCAGCCGCTGGTGCAGGCTTCTCCATGGGATGCGAGCTTGAAGGTTAGGCTTGCGGCTGCCACGCTGGCCGTGAACGCAAACGATCAGCAGGCTGTGGCGACGCTTGGCGCTGTGGCTGCCGATCCCAAGGCGAAGTATGCGGAACGGCTAGCGGCGGCCAAGGCGTTGAAGGGCCACGGCGCGGCAACGGCAGAGCTGGGCAGCGCGGAGCTGAACTTGCTTGCGCGCGGCGGCTGCCCCACGGCGGACGATGCCGACAAACCTTTCTTCGTAGAGGCGCGCAGGGTGGCCGCGGCTTGCGCAGCCGATAAACAAGTTAAGGAGCGGCTGCTGCATTCAGCTATCGCCGACGCGCCCGACAATGCGGAGTTGCGGCTGGAGTATGTGTCGGCGGCATTTGCGGCAGGTCAGGATGCGCGGGCACTGCTGGCGGCCGAACCGATACTTGAGAACGATGGTAACTTCTACGGTCAACGCACTACGCCGGCATACGGCGCATCCGAGAATGAAGAGGATGTTGGCAGCCAGCAAACTCCGGTTCTTCCCACGATGAAGCCGGAAGATGCGGCCAAGTTGACCTGGTATGCGATTCACGCCAAAGAGAAGCGCCACGAAGCCAGTGAGGCGCTCAAGCTGGCGCGCAACGCGGCGGTGTTGGAAAAAGATCCGGCGCGGCGAAGCAAGTTCGAGGCTGAACAGAAGCGCCTGGAAGACGCCGCGGCGCGCGTAGCAGAGAACGCGGCGCGCGCGCCGAATATCCATAAGGATCTGGATCAAGATCGGGTGGTGCGTCCGCGATTGCTGCCGGGCGAAACATTTACACCACGGAAAGCGGCTAACGACGAGGAGGGTGAAGAATGAAACGACGCCTCTGGATTTCGATATGTTTACTGTTAGGCTGCGGCGCGGTCTTTGCCATCGGCGCGCTGGAGGGGGCGCTCAAGACTACGCCCGAACTGACTTCCCTGCTGCCCGAGGACGCGTTGATGTCGATTGAGGCGCGCGATTTCGGCTCTCTACTGCACGATTGGAATACGTCGGAGGAGAAGCGCGCCTGGCTGACCAGCGATAACCATGCGGCCTTTAGCAACTCGCGGCTCTTCGAGCGGCTCTCCAAGGCGCAGGACGAGTTCACGGCCGCCGCTGGGCTTCCGGCTGACGAAGACTTGCTGGAAAAAGTAGCGGGCAAGCAGAGTTGCCTGGGGATCTACGACGTCGGCAATCTCGAATTTGTTTACGTCACGCGACTGGATCAGCAGTCGATAGAAAACTCTCCGCTGTGGCAGACGCGAAGCAAGTTTGAGCGGCGCAACGAGGCAGGAACAAATTTTTATGTGCATAAGGACGCGGAGTCGTCGCGCGTTGCGGCCTTTGCTTCGCGGGACGGCTGGTTGATTCTTGGCACGCGGGAAGATTTGGTCGCTGGCGTATTGGACCGGCTGGCAGGAAAGAGCTCGCAGAACCTCGCGGGCGAGAGTTGGTTTGTCGATGCGGTGAAACAGGCGAATGGAGAGCGCGGCGATCTACGCATGGTGTTGAACCTGGAGAAGATTGTTCCGCTGCCGTACTTTCGCAGTTACTGGGTGCAGCAGAATATTACCGAGATGAAGCAATACTCCTCGGCGGTGAGCGACTTATACAGAAGCAGTCAGAGTTATCGCGAGGAGCGTGTGTTGGTGCGCCGCGCGGGGCTGGCTGCTGTTTCACATGGCGATGTGAGGACGCTGGCGGCGATTGCACCCGAGGATGCGGCTTTTTATGCTGCGCAAGCTTCGCCGGATGCGGAGAATCTGTTGCGCAGCCTGCGCGACAATTTGCTGGAGGTGAGGCCGGGGCAGCAGGCAGACTCATACAAAATTGCGCCCTCGGCAGCTGCTGCGGAGAACGCCGGCAACGCAACGCAGCTCGATACTTCTATCGACACGGCTCCGGTGGCGGCAAAGCAGATGGATGCGTACGCGCCTCTGCGCGCGTTGCTCACCGCCCAGCAACCGGATGCGTCGCTGGAAATATTCTCCACACGCGCACCGAAAGACGGCGTCTTTGTCTCGTTGCAGTCGGCAATGGCCGTCAGCGCCGCGCAGGCCTGGGATGAGAATGCGGTGCGCCTGGCGCTGACACAGGATCTGCTACCTGGGCTGACCACTGGGAAGCTGGGCGTCAATTGGGAGAAGCGAACGAGCGCCGGCACGACGTATCTTGCGCTGGATGGAGCTGTGCCTCTGTACGTCGCGGTAAACGGCAAGCTGCTGCTGCTGGCTAACGATTCTGTTTTAATGGAAAAGCTGCTGGCTCGCCGGCCGGCTGCCAGCGCGACCGGAGGAAAAGACAGCGTGACCTATGCGGCCCTCTTCCGGCACACGCAGGAGCAAGGAAACTTCCGGAGGCTGATGGCGCAATTGGATTTGGCCGGACATCGCGGAAGAGTAGATCAAGCGGCGGCTAACAGCGGTGAGAGCCCGGCATTCTTTTCCGGCAACGCGGCCAGTTTCAGCCGCGCCTTCTCCCGAATGGAGTCGGAGCGCATTGAAGAGAAGGATCAGGGCGCCACGGTGACTCAGACGGTTACCTATCAATGGAGCCGCTGATTCGTGGACTGTTCAGTGTGAAATCCCACTCTAGCCGCAAAGACAAGAACGCGGCGAGGGTGGGGCACCCATTTTCTTACATTATTTGTAAAAATGTTTTCTATGGATTTCTGCTGCTCATCGCATCCTGTCTTTCGCCGGCTCAGCAGGCAGCGGAGCCGCAACTCTTTTCCCAATCGGCAAAGGCTATTCTCGAGCGCGACTTCCCCAGCCCTGATCTTTCCTATCTGCTGCTGGATTCGTCAGGCAAGGTGCTGGCCGAGCGATGGGCAACGCAAGACGCCGTTTCTCCCGGTTCACTGGTCAAGCCTTTTCTAGCTGTCGCCTATGGGGAACAACACGAGGGCCGGTTTCCTACGGTGCGCTGCCGCGGAACGGAGAGCCGCTGCTGGCTTCCGCGCGGACACGGAAATCTGGGACTTGAAGAGGCGATTGCGCAATCCTGCAACGCCTATTTTCTGGAGTTGGCGGCGGGATTGGATCGTCGACGCGCGGCGGAGAGCTTCGCCCGCTATGGACTCGCCGCTCCGCCCATGGCAGCATCAGCGGAGAGTTTGGCGGGACTGGGAAGCGCGTGGAAGGAGACGCCGCTGGTCTGGGCAAGAGCTTATCTGCAACTGGTCAACGAACAGCAATCGCCCACGCAGAGCAGGATTGTGAAGGGAATGCTCGACTCGGCGCAGCGTGGTACGGCGCGCGCGGTCGATGCGGCGTTGGGCAGAAATGCGGCTCTGGCTAAGACCGGAACGGCGGCCTGCTCGCACACGCCTCGTGGGGCCGCGGATGGGTTCACGGTTATCTTGTACCCCGCCGCGCAGCCGCGATTATTGTTGTTGGTGCGGGTTCATGGCGTGACCGGAGCTGCAAGCGCAAAGGTGGCAGGCGCGATGTTACGCTCGCTGGTAGGCGGTGAGCGATGAGGACGCGAGCGCAGTTTATTTCCCACCCTAGCCGCAATAACAAAAACGTGGCGCGGGTGGGGCACCCGCCAGTTCAACGTCCCCGGTCCCCAAAAGCGAGGGACCGGGGGCACCCACAGAGGATTCTACATGGTTGCCTGTGGCTTGGACTGCTGCTGTTAACCACGGCTCCCGCAACAGCGCAGCAGGAGATTCGCTTTGGCGTGCTGGGACTCTTTCATCCCAAAGAGCTGATATTGCAACCGGAGGGCTCCCAGGTCCTCTCAGTCACGGCACAAGGCGTCGCGGGAAACCAAGCCGTTACGCTCAACGGCGAACCGGGTCATCGGCAGATCGTCTTCCACGCCGAGGGCGACCGCGTTGTGGCCGGTAACCGCTCTACCGGTAGTTGGTCGGCTGCCGCGCGGGATGGCGGAGCCGCCGCCTTCCGGCTCACCGTGCCGGGAAAGCTGCATCGCGTCTATCGCGGACGGCTTACGATTCAGGCCCACCATGGAGAGTTGCTGGCCGTGGTGGCGATGGACCGCGAGACGGCGGTGGCCTCGATTGTGGGCGCGGAGATGGTGGAGAGCGCTCCGGTGGAAGCTCTGAAGGCTCAGGCCGTGGTCACGCGCTCCTTTCTACTGGCCGGGCCAAGACATGTGGACTTTGATTTTTGCGACACCACCCATTGCCAGTTCCTCAAATCGCCGCCTGTGAGTACGAGCCGCGTCATGAGCGCCGTCCAGGCTACGCATGGGTTGGTGCTGGCCTGGCACGGCAAGCCGCTGGCGGCTATGTACTCCAGCCGCTGCGGAGGGCAAACGCGCAGTTTGCGCGATGTGGGCCTGAAGCCGGGAGAGGCCTACCCTTATTACTCTTTGCGCTGCCAATGGTGCAAGCGGCATCCCGCAACCTGGCAGAGCAGGATCGGCGCAAGCGGCGAGCCGCCCCGGCCGGGCGACGAGCGGAGAAGGATAGCCGAGGCGCGGCAGTGGGGCTGGGGCGCGATTCCGGGCAGCGACTTTACGGCCACAGCGGACGGCGAGGGCTGGCGGCTCGAGGGCCACAGCGTGGGCCACGGCGTGGGAATGTGCCAGATGGGCGCAAGCGGCATGGCGCGAGCGGGCGCCGGATTTCGCGAGATTCTCTCCCATTATTACCCGAATACAGAGCTGATAACACAGCCGTAAGCTGAGGCAGCCAAAGAGGTTGACGTTCCGCGAGAGTGCCGTTAAATCGATTTAGTTGCTATGACCGTGTGATTTGGTAATTATGCCTGTATAGGCGCGGGTGAGGACGCGCGCAGTACAGCCGGCCGGGAGGCCTGCGCTACACCGTGCGGCTGGTGTTACGTTGGACCGGCGCTACATTCCTGAACATACAAATTCATGCGGTCACTGTACTTGTTGCCTACCGTTTCAAATAACATATAATGAAAACGCCGCCCAACAGCGTCGAGGAATACCCCTGTGATCGTGAACTGTTTGAGCTTCTCTATGGCGCCAGCATGGCCCAGCCTGCTGGCTTTCAGTGTTGCGCCGCTGGCGCATCTGCGTCCCCTGGACATCGCCGTTATCGCCATCTACTTTGCCATGGTGCTGTGGATTGGCTTCTACCTCAAGGGCCGCTCCAATACCGGCGAAGAGTTCTTTATGGCCGGCCGTGAGATGACCGCCTGGATTGCCGGCTTGAGCTTCGTTTCGGCCAACCTCGGCTCTCTGGAGCTGATGGGCTGGGCCGGTTCGGCTTACCAGTACGGCATTCTGGCCACTCACTGGTATTGGGTGGGCGCCATTCCGGCCATGCTCTTCCTGGGCCTGGTGATGATGCCCTTCTATTACGTCTGCAAGACCCACTCCGTGCCCGGTTACCTGAACCTGCGCTACGGCGGCGAGGCAAGCAGCGTGGCCGCCATCTCCTTTGCCACCGAGATGATTCTGATGAGCGGCGTGAATATGTTCGCCATGGCTAAAGTGATGCAGGTTGTGCTGGGTTGGGATATTACCTTCAGCATCCTGATCTCGGCCTTTGCGGTCACGCTTTACGTGGCGTTGGGCGGGTTGCGCTCGGCTATCTTCAACGAGGTGTTGCAATTCGTGTTGATCTGGGGCGGCGCGCTGTTGGTGCCGATACTGGGCCTGATTCAATCCCACGGATGGAACGGCCTGAAGCATGATATGCTCGCCAACTTGCAAAAGACCGATCTTCACATCGTTTCGCCAGACAGCTTTGTCCACCTATGGCGCGACACCGGCCATTTTGCATCGAACCCCATGGGTGTGCACTGGACGGGCATCGTCTTTGGCCTGGGTTTTGTTATCAGCTTCGGCTATTGGACCACGGACTTTTTGGTGGTGCAGCGCGTTCTGGCGGCGCATAACCTGAGGGCCGCGCGCATGGCTCCGATTATCGGGTCATTCTTCAAGATGGCGGTTCCCTTCATCGTGATTCTGCCCGGTCTGCTGGGCCTGGTGCTATTGCACAATCCCGATGGCAGCCGCCGGCAGTTGGTTCCCGAAGATGCGGTGAAATCCTGCGCCCCGCTCTCGCCAGGTTCCAGTATCTCCGCTGAACAGAGGCAAGCGGCCTGCGTAAAGGACTTGGCGCCGGCCACACTTACCCCCGAATTTCGTCAGGAAATTATCGATCAAAAGCCTGGTCCATCATCAGATCTGCACAGCTACAACGAAGCGCTGCCGCTGATGATGGTGCGCTACATGGGGCCTGGGCTGCTTGGGTTGGGCATAACCGCGCTGATCGCCGGCTTTATGAGCGGCATGGCGGGCAACGTGAGCGCCTTTTCGACTGTATGGACCTATGACATCTACAAGCCAATGATCAGGAAGCAGGCCTCGGACAGCCACTATGTGCTGGTGGGCCGAATATCAATTGTTGCCGGCGTGTTAGTTTCTGTTGGCGCCGCATATCTGGTGATGCATGCGGCCGGCATCATGGATTATGTGCAGGCACTCTTCTCGATCTTTGTGGCGCCGCTGCTGGCCAC
>Ga0181520_10006179_pt1 | contig 18515 bp, 18 predicted proteins | sample PEATcosm2014_Bin_29_FD_132451 | JGI IMG/M metagenome (GOLD analysis project Ga0181520, IMG submission 132451) | Peatland microbial communities from MTU Mesocosm Facility, Houghton, MI, USA - PEATcosm2014_Bin02_30_metaG | ecosystem: Environmental > Terrestrial > Soil > Wetlands > Peat | place...
CTTCGGCAGCGGCAAGACGACCCTTCTCGAAAGCCTGCTTTTCGCCACCCGCGCCGTTCCCCGCAAGGGAACCGTGGCGGCCGGCACCACCATCGGCGACTCATCGGCCGAAGCGCGCCAACGCCTGATGACCACCGAATTGACCGTCGCCTCCACCGAATATCTGGGCGACCGCTGGACCTTTATCGATTGTCCCGGCTCCATCGAGTTCTTTCAGGATACCTGCAATGCGTTGCTGGTGGTCGACGCGGCGGTGGTGGTGGTCGATCCCGAACCATCCCGCGCCCTGATGGCGGTGCCGCTGCTCAAGTTCCTCGATCAACGATCGATTCCGCACGTCATTTTCATCAACAAGGTGGAGAGCGGCGGGCTGCGCCTGCGCGAAACGTTCGAAGCGCTGCAGACGGTATCCGACCGGCCGCTGGTGTTGCGCGAGGTGCCCATCCACGATGGGGAGACGGTCACCGGGTTTGTCGATCTGGTCAGCGAACGCGCCTTCCAATACCGGCAAAATCAGCCCTCGGATATGATCAAGCTGCCGGAATCGCAGCTCAGCGACGAGCAAAACGCCCGTCAACAGATGCTCGAACATCTGGCCGACCTCGACGATACATTGTTGGAGGCCCTGCTCGAAGACGCCATTCCACCGTCCGACGTGATCTATGAAAACATCGCGCGTGATTTGGCCGCCGATTTGATCGTCCCGGTGTTCTTCGGCTCGGCCGCCCACGACAACGGCATCCGCCGCCTGCTGAAATGCCTTCGCCACGACGTTCCCGACCCGAAACCGGCGCTGGTCGGCGCCAATGGCGCCGCCATCGCCCAAGTGTTCAAGACCGTTCACGCCCAGCATACCGGCAAGTTGAGCTATGCCCGCGTCTGGCAGGGCGAGTTCACCGAAGGAGAAACCGTGGACGGGGTGCGACCGACCGGCCTGTTCGCCGCGCTTGGCGCCACATTGTCGCACGCCGCCAAGGCGGGGCCGGGCGATGTCGTCGCCTTCGGCCGGCTCGACGCGGTGCGGACGGGCGATATTCTGGGCGGCGACAACGCGACCCGCGAACCATGGCCGGCGCCGCTGCCGCCCTTGCTGGCCCTTGCCGTGCACACGTCGCGCAAGGAGGACGACGTCAAGCTCTCCGCCGCCTTGACGCGTCTGACCGAGGAAGATCCGTCGCTGTCGGTGGCGCGCGACGCCGAGGGCGGCGAGTTGGTGTTGTGGGGCCAGGGCGAGATTCATCTGCAAGTCGCCCTGGAACGGCTGCACAACCGCTTCAATCTCACCGTCACCGGGGGACGCCGGCGCATCGGCTTCAAGGAGACCATTCGCAAGCCAGCCACCCAGCATGGCCGCCACAAACGGCAGAGCGGCGGGCACGGCCAGTTCGGCGACATCCATATCACCATTGAGCCGCAGGCCCGCGGCGCCGGCTTCGAGTTCGTCGACAAGATCGTCGGTGGCGCGGTGCCGCGGCAATACATCCCCTCGGTGGCCATCGGCGTCGAGGAATTCCTGAAGCAGGGGCCGCTCGGCTTCCCGGTTGTCGACCTGAAGGTGACCTTGACCGACGGCAGCTACCACACCGTCGACAGCTCGGACATGGCCTTCCGTACCGCCGCCCGCATCGCCATGAGCGAAGGTCTGCCGAAATGCGAACCGGTTCTGCTGGAACCGATTCTGGCCGTGGAAATCGCCGTGCCGGCGGAGTTCACCTCCAAGGCGCAACGCATCATTTCCGGTCGTCGCGGGCAGATCCTCGGCTATGAGGCCAAGGATGGCTGGAAGGGCTGGGACGTGGTGTCGGCCTTGCTGCCGCAGGCGGAAGTGGACGACCTCATCATCGAACTGCGCTCGCTGACCATGGGCGTCGGCACCTTCTCGTGGCGCTTCGACCATCTGCAGGAGCTGACCGGGCGCGGCGCGGACAAGATCGTCGAGGAACGCAAGGCGGCGCTGGCCGCTCAGTAACACGCCCGGACTTGCGCCAGCCCGGCGGGTTGGCGCATTGTCTCGGCCGATGACGACGCGAGACCTCAAGACTGCCCTGGTGACCGGCGCCGGCCAGCGAATTGGCCGCGCCATGGCGGTCGCCTTGGCCGAGGACGGCTGGGCGGTGGCGGTTCATCATCATCGGTCGGCGGACCCCGCCAACCGGGTGGTGGAGGAGATCGAGGAATCGGGCGGTTCCGCCTTCGCCATCGGCTGCGACCTGACCCGCGAGGACGAGGTGGCGACCCTGGTGCCGCGATGCGTCGATCGGCTGGGTCCGCTCGGCCTGCTGATCAACAACGCTTCGGTGTTCGAACATGACGAGGCGCTGACGGTGACGCGCGCCACCTGGCAGGCGCACATGGAGACCAATCTGCGGGCGCCGTTCGTCCTGAGCCAGGGTTTCGCCGCGCAATTGCCGCCGGCCGCCGAGGGCAATATCGTCAATATCGTCGATCAACGGGTGTGGAACCTGACGCCCCATTTCATCAGCTACACGCTGAGCAAGGCCGGCCTGTGGACACTGACCCAGACGCTGGCTCTGGCGTTGGCGCCGCGCATTCGGGTCAACGCCATCGGACCGGGGCCGACATTGCCGAGCCCCCATCAAACGGCGGCGCAATTCGCCCAGCAATGCGACTCGATGCCGCTCGGGCGCGGCGCGACGCCTGACGACATCGTCGCGGCGTTGCGCTACATCCTCGGCGCCGGCGCCGTGACCGGGCAACTGATCGCCGTGGATGGCGGACAGCATCTGTGCTGGGCGCCGTCCGACCAGCACGCGCCAGAGGATTGAGCAAAGGATCGAACCCTTGGGCCACGCAGAGATTTATGAACCGCGCCGCTTCGCCGATGCCCGCAACCGACTCCGCCACGTTTTCGTGCGAGACCTCGAACTGCTCGCCCGCATCGGCGTGCACAATCACGAAAAAGGTACGCCACAACGCATCCGCATCAATCTGGACCTCGCCGTGGTCGAGGAGCAGGGCGACCCCTTGCAGGATGATCTGGCCCATGTCGTCTGCTATGAACAGGTGGTGGCGGCGATCCGCCAGCTTGTCGCGCAAGGCCATGTCAATCTGGTGGAGACGCTGGCCGAACGCGTCGCCGGCCTGTGCCTCGACGACGAACGGGTGCGGGTAGCGCGCGTAAAAATTGAGAAGCTCGACGTTTTTCCGGACGCCACGAGTGTCGGAGTCGAAATCGAACGTTTTGCCCAAAGAACCTAGCAGGCGCGCCGAATTGGTGCGCCGCACAATGGGTTTTGAGGCCGATTACCCGCATTTATACACAGACGGCCGGCGGAATTGTCTGTCCAGCTCGTGTCAATCCGAAAATTGCTTCCTTTACGGAAGCTTTACGTTGACAATAGTTAAGTGTTTGATATTAAACATGTTTGCCCAATGCATAGAAAATGGGCAAAGCGGTAAAACCCTTGGAGTCCTGTGCTGGCTCCTACCGCCGCCGGCGGTTGTCCACTGACTTATCCACAGAGTTGGTGGATATCGGCGAAAGAGATTGGAAGGCATCAAGAATCCATGCCCGAGATCGAAGCACCTGTGCCGACCGGTACAACCGGTGTTTTTGCCGGCGTCGCCATCATCGAAGCGAATGTCAAAACGATGCCGACGGTGCCCGGCGTCTATCGCATGATGAACCGGGGCGGCGACGTGCTCTATGTCGGCAAGGCGAAGAACCTGAGGAACCGGGTTGGCGCCTACACCCACCCGGAACGTCTGCCCCTGCGCCTGCAGCGCATGGTGGCGGAAACCGCGTCCATGGAAGTGGTCACCACCCACACCGAGGCCGAGGCGCTGCTGCTCGAAGCCAACCTCATCAAGACATTGTGGCCGCGCTACAACATCCTGCTGAAGGACGACAAGTCCTTCCCCTACATCCTGATCACCGCCGACCATCCGTCGCCGCAAATCGTCAAACACCGCGGCGCGCGCCAGCGCAAGGGCGAGTATTTCGGGCCTTTCGCCTCGGCCGGCGCGGTCAACCAGACGCTGTCCCAGCTGCAACGGGCGTTTCTGCTGCGATCCTGCTCGGACACCCTGTTCGCCCAGCGCTCCCGACCGTGCCTGCTCCACCAGATCAAACGCTGCAGCGCGCCGTGCGTCGGGCGCATCGACGCCACGGATTACGCCCGGCTGGTGGCCCAGGCCCGCGCCTTTCTGTCCGGCGACAGCCGCGCTGTGCAGGACGATCTCGTCCTGCGCATGGAGGCGGCCAGCAACGCCCTGGCCTTCGAGGAGGCCGCCGTCTATCGCGATCGCATCCGCGCCCTGACCCGCATCCAGGCCCGCCAGGACATCAACCCGCAGGATGTCGAGGAGGCCGACGTCGTCGCCCTGCACGAGGCGGGCGGGCACGCCTGCATCCAGGTTTTTTTCTTCCGCGCCGGGTGCAATTTCGGCAATCGCGCCTTCTTTCCAACGCAGACCGACGATCAGCCGCCGGCGGCCATCCTCGCCGCCTTCCTCGGTCAGTTCTACGCGGACAAGACTCCGCCGCGCGAAATCCTGTTGTCGCACCCGCTCACCGGCGAAGACATCGCCCCCCTGACCGCGGCCCTGGCGTTCAAAGCCGGCCGAAAGGTGACGGTGACGACGCCACGCCGCGGCGACCGGCGCAAGATGGTCGAACATGCCTATGACAATGCTCGCGAAGCATTGGGCCGCCGGCTGGCCGAAAGTTCCGCCCAGATCAAACTGCTCGACGGGTTGGCCCAGCTGTTCGGCCTCGATGCGCCGCCGAAACGCATCGAAATCTACGACAACAGCCACATCCAGGGCAGCCACCCGGTGGGCGGCATGGTGGTGGCCGGGCCGGACGGTTTCGACAAGGCGAGCTATCGCAAATTCAACATCAAAGGCGAGGACATCGCGCCGGGCGACGATTTCGCCATGATGCGGGAAGTCCTGGCACGCCGCTTCCAGCGCGCGCTGCGCGACGATACCGAGGCGAGCCGAGCCGCCTGGCCCGATCTGGTGCTGATCGACGGCGGAACCGGCCAATTGAAGGTGGCGGTCGAGTTGTTCGCCGAACTCGGGATCGACGATGTCGAGTTGGTGGCGGTATCCAAGGGCGCCGACCGCGATGCCGGCCGCGAGCGTTTCCACCGGCCCGATCGCCCATCCTTCACCCTGCCGCCCAACGATCCGCTGCTCTATTTCCTGCAGCGGCTGCGCGACGAGGCGCATCGCTTCGCCATCGGCAGCCACCGCGCCCGGCGCAGCCGGGCGATCGGCGCCTCGCCGCTCGACGACATCCCCGGCGTCGGCGCCGCCCGGAAACGTGCCTTGCTCAATCATTTCGGCTCGGCCCGCGCGGTTTCCGAGGCCGGTCTTGCCGATCTCGAAGCGGTCAAGGGAGTCAGCCGGGCGATGGCGAAAAAAATTTATGACCACTTTCGCCCCGGCGCGTAGAATGCGCTTCTTTCCTGCCGATGAGCCGTCGAGATCGTGACAAGTCTTCCCAATCTGCTGACCGTCTCGCGCATCCTCGCAATTCCGGTGATTGTTGGAACATTCTATGTGGATGGTCCAGGTGCGCACTGGGTGGCCTGCGTGCTGTTCGGCGCGGCGGCGATCACCGACTTCCTTGACGGCTATTATGCGCGGCGGCGCAACGCCGTCTCCAGCCTCGGCCAGTTTCTCGACCCCATCGCCGACAAACTGCTGGTCGCCGCCTGCCTGCTGATGCTGGCCGCCTTTCAACGCCTGACGCCAGTCAGCGTGCTGCCGGCGGTGGTCATTCTCCTGCGTGAAATCCTGGTGTCGGGCCTGCGCGAATTTCTCGCCGAATTGCGCATATCGATGCCGGTCAGCCGCTTGGCCAAATGGAAGACCGCCTTCCAAATGATCTCGTTGCCGGCCCTGCTGGTCGGCGACGCGGCGCCGGCCTGGCTGCCCGCCACCGCCATCGGCGGCGTTTGCCTGTGGGGGGCGGCCGCCCTGACCCTGATCACCGGGTGGGACTATTTGCGGGCCGGCCTGAAACACATGGCGGCGTCTCCGTGAAAATCCTTTATTTCGCCAGCCTGGCCCGGGCCGTCGGCGTTGCCGAGGAAAGCCCGGCGCCGCCGGCTGCGGTGAACACGGTTGGCCGACTGGTCGACTGGCTGGCCGACGCCAGCCCGCGCCACGCCCAAGCCTTCGCCGCCTGCCCAAAACTGTGCGCGGCGGTGAACCAGGTCTATGCGGGCATGGACCACGCCGTGGCGGATGGCGATGAGGTGGCTTTTTTCCCGCCGGTAACCGGTGGCTGACATGCTCATTCGCGTTCAGGCCGAGGATTTCGATCCCGGCCGGGAGATCGAACGTTTGTCGCGCGGGTCCGGGTCCGCCGGGGCGGTGGCCAGCTTCGTTGGGCTGGTGCGCGGCGGCGAGGTGACCGCTTTGACCCTGGAACACTATCCGGGCATGACCGAACGCCAACTGACGGCCATCGCCGAAGAGGGGGTGCGGCGTTTCGCTGTCGACGACGTCACCATCCTCCACCGCGTCGGGCGCCTGCTTCCCGCCGACCGCATCGTTTTTGTCGGCACGGCCGCACGCCATCGGGCGGAAGCCTTTGCCGCATGCGCCTTCCTGGTGGACTGGCTGAAAACCAAGGCGCCGTTCTGGAAATGCGAAACGACGACGCAGGGTGAGCGCTGGGTCACCGCCACTGATGAAGATGACATTTGTGCAGCGCGGTGGTTGTAACGTCTTACAGCTTTAACATATCATAAACCCCCGGTGGGTTAGCGTCGTAATTTCGTTCGTGCAGGCGGTGCGGGATTGTCTATTAAAGACATGAATTTCCAACCCAAAGACGATGTTCTATCTGAGGACAAGGCCGTCGTGTCCGCTGGCAAGCGGCGGACGAAGGAGCTTTTCCATTATCTGGTGATGACCTTCCAGTCGATGCTGCCGCCGGAAAAGGCTGAACAATTCGGCCGCATCGCCGAGGAGTTGGAGGCGTCCGTCGTCGACAATTGCGCCAACTGCCCGAACGCCATGCAGCGACTGTCGGCCCGCGATCCCCGTCGCAACCGGTTTCTGCTTCGCCTGGTGGTCAGCCGGGTGTCGCCGCTATTCTCCGGCGACCGGCCATCCCTGCCCCGTTCGTTGATCGAGGGCCTGGACCGTTATCTGAAAAAGGCGTTCGGCCCGATCATGTATGACGAGCTGAATGCCGAAGCCAACCAGATCCTCGACCACCTGGCGGTCGACGACGATCAGGAAATGTGGGAGCACATCCGCCGCGATCCGCAGATCAAGCGGTTTGTCGATACGGTTTTCATTCGCATCCTGTTCCGCTTTGAGAATTTCGCGCAAGGCAAGAAGACCTTCATGAGCATCCTCGACAAGACGATGCAGGAAATATCGCGCTACCAGTTCGGCGAAGCCCAGTTTTCAGCCGTGTTCGAGGCTCTGTTTGCCGAACTGTGGGGCGAAACCAAAGTCGACGAGCAGCGGCTGCGGTGGGATTTCCTGTTCGGGGACGGCACCAGCCAAAGGATCGCGACAATCCTCACGCAGGGCCTGGCGCGCTGGCTGCGCCGCCAGGAGGGCGGCCAGATCCTGCAATCCGGCACCAGCGCCGCCAAGCGCCGGGAAGCCGCGACCGCGGCGGCCGAACAAGGTCCTTACAGTATCAAGGATCGCAACTAGCTTCCCCTCAGCAAGCCCGTGTTTGCCAAGGCCCCGCAGGGGCGTTATGGTGGCCGCTTTCGACGTTGGCCATTCGAGGACAGATCCGCTTGAGCGCCGAGCCAGACGATGCTGCAACCGACCTGCTGATCCGCGAGGTCGATGACGATCTTCGTCATGAACAATATCTTGAGCTTTGGCGCCGCTATGGGGTTTATGCCATCGCCGTGGCGGTGCTGTTGGTCGCCGGGGTCGCCGGCGAACAGGGCTGGCTGGCCTGGCGCCAACATGGTCGCGATCAGGCGGCGCATGCGTTTGCCGCCGCTGAACAGCTCGCCGCGTCGGGCAAGGTTGATGAGGCGACTGACGCCTTTGCCAAACTCTCAACCGACGGGCCAACCGGAGTCGTCGTCGCCGCCGGCATGCAGCGCGCTGAATTGCTCGCCCGCAGCGGCAACGTCGCCGCCGCCGCGCAGGCCTATGACTCGTTGGCCAAATCGGGGGCGCCGCAGATATTCCGCGATCTCGCCACCCTCAAATCGGCGATGCTGACGCTCGACAGCGCCGAGCCGGCCGATCTCAACGCCCGCGTCGCGCCGCTGGCGCAGGCCAGCAATCCCTGGCACTATGCCGCCTCGGAAATTCTGGCCTTGTTGGCGCTCCGCACGGGCGACCAGGGTCAGGCGGTCAATATGTACAAGCAACTCGCCGACGATCTCGGGGCGCCGCAGGGAATTCGGGCGCGTGCTGCCGAAATGTTGGCCATTCTATCCCCTGCCCCCCACCCGGACACATCCAAGGGTTGATTTGACAATCATGCGCCGACTGGTTCTCCTTGCCGCCGCCTGTTGCCTTCTTGCCGCCTGCAGCAGTTGGTTTGAAAAGAAGCCTGCCGAAATCATTCCCGGCAAGCGGATCGCCGTCTTGTCGCACGTCAAGGCGCTGGAACCCGACACCACGGGTCCGGGCGAAGTGACGCTGCCGGCGGCGAACGACCACCTGACCTGGACTCAGGCATGGGCCGACCCGACGCATGATCCGCAACGCGCCGCCCTCGCCGCCGATCCGAAGGAAGCGTGGAGCGTCGGATTGAGCGCCGGCGATACGGATCGCCTGGCGTTCACCACAGCGCCGGTGGTCGGCGGCGGCAAGGTGTTCGCCATGGATGCCCTGACCGTGGCATACGCCTACGATCTGGCGACCGGCGAGCGGCTGTGGCGGGCCGACCTGTCCCCGGACAGCGATACGGTCGGCGACGGCTCGTTCGGCGGCGGACTCGCCTTCTTCGACGGCAAACTCTACGTCACCACCGGCTATGGCGAGTTGCTCGCCGTCGATGCCGCCACCGGCGAACCGGTGTGGCGCCGCCAGTTGCTGGCGCCGGCCCGCGGCGCGCCGGTGGTTCAAGGCGATCGGCTGTTGGTGGTGACCGTCGACAACGAGACCTTCGCGCTGTCGATCAAGGACGGCCGCCAATTGTGGCGTCATGTCGGCACCGCCGAGAATGCCGCCCTGGTGGGCGCTCCCTCGGTGGCCGCCGAGGGCAGCACGCTCATCGCCCCCTATACCTCGGGCGAGATCTACGCCCTGCGCGTCGAGACCGGCGCCGTCGAGTGGGCGGATGAGTTGACCACCATCAAGCGGACCGATCAGGTGGCGGATTTGACCGACATTCGCGGCCTGCCGGTGATCGACAAGGGCAAGGTCTTCGCCGTCGGCAACAGCGACGTGTTCACCGCCATCGACATCCGCACCGGACGGCGCATCTGGGAGCGTGAGGTGGGTGGCGTGCAGACGCCGTGGGTCGCCGGCGATTTCGTCTATCTGTTGACCAACACACCCGACCTCGCCTGCTTCGAGGCGGAAACCGGCAAAGTTCGCTGGGTCCGCCCCTTGCCGCTATGGGAGAACGAAAAGGCCAAGGAAGACCGCATCGTGTGGACCGGCCCGGTGCTGGCCGGCGATAGCCTGTACGTCGTCTCCTCGACCGGCAAACTGGACCGCATCTCGCCGACCACCGGCGAGATCGTCAAGGAAATCGAGTTGGACGAAGGCGTGACCATTCCTCCGGTGGTCAGCGGCAACACCCTGCTCCTGACCGGGATGGACGGCACGATCTACGCCTACCGATAATGCGGTTCAAGGTCGCCATCGTCGGCCGTCCCAATGTCGGCAAGTCGACTCTGTTCAACCGCCTGGCCGGGCGGCGGGTGGCCATCGTGCATGACCAGCCGGGCGTCACCCGCGACCGCCGCGAGGGCGAGGGCAGCATCGCCGACCTCACCTTCACCATCATCGACACCGCCGGCCTCGAGGACCAGAGGGGCGAGACGACGGAGGCGCGCATGCGCCAGCAGACCAACAAGGCGATGGCGGAAGCCGATGTCGTTCTGTTTCTGATCGACGCCCGGGCCGGGGTCACCCCGCTCGATAAACATTTCGCCGACACCCTGCGCAAGAGCCCGACCCCTGTCATCCTCGTCGCCAACAAATGCGAAGGCAAGGCCGGCGCCCCGGGTCTCTACGAGGCGTTCGGCCTGGGGTTGGGTGAGCCGCTGGCGGTATCGGCCGAACATGGCGAAGGCCTGGACGAACTCTACGAAGCGCTGCGTCCCTTCGCCGAATCGGAAGCCGAGCCCGAGCCCGAGCTTCAACCCGGGCAGGAAGACGACGCCGACGATTATCGGAATCGACCACTGCAACTCGCCATCGTCGGCCGCCCCAATGTCGGCAAATCGACCCTGGTCAATCGGCTATTGGGCACGGAACGCATGCTGACCGGGCCGGAAGCCGGCCTGACCCGCGACGCGATCACCGTGGCGTGGCACCATGGCGGACGCGCCATCCGCCTGGTCGACACCGCCGGTCTGCGTCGGCGGGCAAAGGTGACGGAAGAGCTGGAGCGACTGTCGACGTCCAACTCGCTTGATGCCATCCGCCTGGCCAATGTCGTGGTGCTGGTGATGGACAGTCTGGCCATCCTCGACAAGCAGGATTTGACCATCGCCCGCATGGTGGTCGAAGAGGGCCGCGCCCTGGTCATCGCCATCAACAAATGGGACCTGGTGAGCGATCAGGCCGCCGCCGGCCGCCGCCTGAAGGATCGCCTGGAGACGTCGCTGCCGCAGGTGCGCGGCGTGCCGACGGTGTTCTTTTCGGCTCTCACCGGCCGCGGTGTCGAGCGGCTGATGCCGGCCGTCACCGCCATCGACGCGCTGTGGAACACGCGCATTCCGACGGCGCAGCTCAATCGCTGGCTGGCCGAGATGACCGAGCGCCACCCCCCGCCGGCGACGATGGGGGGCCACCACCTTCGCCTGCGCTACATCACCCAGGTCAAAGCGCGGCCGCCGACCTTCGCCCTGTTCTCCCAGCGCGCCGACGAACTGCCCGAGTCCTATCTCCGCTACCTGATCAACGGCCTGCGCGACGATTTCGGCCTGAGCGGCGTGCCGATCCGCCTGGGTCTGCGCAAACGACGCAATCCCTACACCGACGACGATTAGCCCCGCCGCTCAATTGCCGCCGTCGCCGTTCTGCAGGTGCCAGCCGAAGGAATCGAGCACCAGCATGGCGGTTTCGCCCGGCTGGTCGGAGGCCCAGGCGCCACGGCGCAACTGCACGCGGGAGGGGTCGGGCCACGCCACCGCTTCGTAGACGGTATCGTCCTCGTCCCGCGCCGGCAGCGAGAATTCAAGGGTCGGCGTCGAGCCGGTCAGATTCCACACTTCCAGACGCCGCGGCGCCGACCATTCAAGATCGGTCACCGTGTCGACGGCCCGCTTGGCATCCGGCGAGAAGCGCGGCACGCCGAGCAATTGGGTGATGGTGCCGGAGCGGGTATCGACCAGAAGCGCCGCCTCCGCCTCGTCCCAGCGCAGTTGAACGACGCGGAAACGACCGTCCGGACTGGCGCCGACATAGTCGAAGGCGCGGAAAAGCTGCGGCGGGCACGCCATTTCACCGCAAGCCAGATCGTCGGTCAGCACCAGATGGCGCCCGCCGCCGAGGGTCAGCGACAACTGCGCCCCGTCACGCCGGACATTGCCGTCCGACTGCGCGATCAACGGCGCTTCGCTCTGGTCGCGGCCGGCGGCGACGTCGGATTGCCATTCCGCCAGCGCTTCGTCCGGTTCGGTGGCGGCCGGCGGCGGCGGCGGCTGGGCCAGCGGCGTGCCGGCCGACGCGTGGGCGGCATCCACCAGCACCGGATTATCGTCGGCAAACGGCAGCAGCATGTCGGACGACATGGTGGGCGCGATCTTCAGGCGATAGCCGCCCCCCTCGGCGTCCCATCCCAGATAGCGGTAATGCACGGCGATGAAGCCGGGACAGGCGAGATCGCCGCATGTCGCGCGATCGGTCAGGGTCAGAACTTCGCCCGATTTCATGCGGAGTTGCAGGGCCGGACCGTTTCGCCACGCCAAGCCGTTGCTGGCGGCGAGCGCCGCCGCTTCATCGGGATTGGCCGCCACCGCCGACGACGGGGCGTGGGACGAGCGCAACGACACGGCGACGACCCCCACGCCGACCGCCAGGACAGCGCCGCTCAAAATCAGGATGGTCCGCCGGGGAAACACGATCATGGCGCCCAGTCTACCTTGAAACCGTCGGCCAAGTCATCGGCGATGGGTATCCGTCGGTTTGGCGCAAGGCCTCGCCGAGGACCAGCGCCGCGGAAACCGCCACGTTGAGCGACCGCGCTCCTTCCGCCATGGGGATCCGGAGACGGGCGTCGACCGCCTGGTGAACCTCGTCCGGCACGCCGGCGCTTTCCCGCCCGAGCAGCAGCGTGTCACCCGGCCGAAAGGCGAATTCGACCGGCGACTGGCTGGCTTTGGTGGTCAGCAGGACCAGACGCCCAGGCGGACGGTCCTGCTGAAACGCCGCCCAGGACGGGTGGCGGACGACACGGGCGAGATCCCGGTAATCCATGCCGGCGCGCCGCAAGCGGGCATCCTCCCATAGGAAACCGAACGGCTCGACCAGATGCGCCGTCACGTCGAGGCACGCCGCCAGCCGGATGATGGCGCCGACATTCTGCGGGATATCCGGTTGATAAAGAGCGAGGTTCATGAGAGGCGAGGGTTAACCTGCTTTTCATTCGATTGGAATTGATTTATATGGCTCGGAGGCCTTCCGATCGGTCGCCCGGTGCCGGCAGAAGCACACGCCAAGGGCGGCAAAAGCCCCGGCCAAACGTGGCGCCGCCCGTCACGAGCGTGCGTGTTCTTGGTAAGCCTGGTCCGCGCCGCCTGCGTGGACTCGAAATAGAGGGGAAAGCATGGCTGAAGCGTCAACCACCGCCGCAAGCGCGCCACAAGACGGCGAATCGCGGCGCGACTTCCTGCTGTACGCGTCGTCCGTCATGGGCGCCGCCGGTATCGGTCTCGCCTTGTGGCCGTTCGTCAACAGCATGAACCCCGCCGCCGACACGCTGGCGCTTTCCACCACCGACGTCGACCTCTCCGGCATCGTTGTCGGCCAGGCCATTACCGTCAAATGGCGCGGCAAGCCAGTGTTCATCCGCTACCGCACGCCCGAGGAAATCGCCGCCGCCGGCAGCGTCAATCTCAACGATCTGCGCGATCCTGAACCCGACGCCAAGCGGGTGAAAAAGGCGGAATGGCTGGTGATGGTCGGTATCTGCACCCATCTGGGCTGCATCCCGCTCGGCCAGAAGCCCACCGACCCCAAGGGCGAATTCGGCGGCTGGTTCTGTCCCTGCCATGGGTCCCAGTACGATACATCGGGCCGCATCCGCAAAGGGCCGGCGCCGCAGAACCTGGCGATTCCTCCCTACACCTTCCTTACCGACACCTCGATCCGGATCGGCTAGGAGACAGCCCGATGAGCGACAAGCCATTCGACAACAAAGTCATCGCCTGGTTGGACGAACGCCTGCCGGTGTTCTCCATGCTGAAGCACAGCGCGGTGGAATATCCGACACCGAAGAATCTGAACTACTGGTGGAATTTCGGTTCCCTGGCCGGGATCATGCTGGTGGTGATGGTCCTGTCGGGGATCTTCCTGGCCATGGCGTACACGCCCAATGCCAATCTGGCCTTCGATTCGGTCGAACGCATCATGCGCGACGTCAATGGCGGCTGGTTGCTCCGCTATATCCATATGAACGGCGGGTCGTTCTTCTTCATTTGCGTCTACATCCACATTTTCCGCGGCATCTACTATGGGTCGTACAAATCCCCGCGCGAGGTGCTGTGGTGGATCGGCCTGCTGATCTTCCTGTGCATGATGGCGACCGCGTTCATGGGCTATGTGCTGCCGTGGGGACAAATGTCGTTCTGGGGCGCCACGGTGATCACCAATTTGTTCTCGGCGATTCCGGTGGTCGGCAATTCCATCGTCACCTGGCTGTGGGGCGGTTTTTCGGTCGACAACCCCACCCTCAACCGGTTCTTCGCCCTGCACTATCTGATGCCGTTCATCATCTTCGGGCTGGTCGGGCTGCACCTGGTGGCGCTGCACACGGTAAAATCGAATAATCCGCTCGGCATCGACGTCAAGGGACCGCAGGACGTGGTTCCGTTCCACCCCTATTACACGATCAAGGATCTGTTCGGCGTCGGGGTGTTCATGCTGGTTTATTTGGGCTTCGTCTTCTTTGCGCCCAATTTCTTCGGCGAGCCGGACAATTACATTCCGGCCAATCCGATGGTGACGCCGCCGCACATCGTCCCGGAATGGTATTTTCTGCCGTTCTACGCAATCCTGCGGTCGATCCCCAACAAACTGCTGGGGGTGACCATGATGTTCGCCTCCATTCTGATCCTGTTCTTCCTGCCGTGGATCGACTCCTCGAAGGTTCGTTCCGCCACCTTCCGGCCGGTGTTCCGCCAGTTCTTCTGGGTGTTTCTGCTCGATTGCGTGGTGCTCGGCTATGTCGGCGCCCATCCGCCGGAAGGCGCGCTGATCGTGGTTGGACAAGTTGCCACACTCGCCTATTTCGCGTTCTTCCCGCTGCTGTGGGTTCTCGGCAAGATCGAACGGCCGCGGTCCCTGCCGCAAAGTATCGGCGCGCCGGTGTTGAAGGCCATCCATCCGATGGAGAAATCGTAATGCGCGGCGTCCGCTTTACCGTCCTTGCGCTGCTGGCCGCCATGGCCAGCCCCGCCCTGGCTGACGAAGGCCCCCGTCTCGAGCATCAGGCGTGGCCGTGGCTCGGCGTGTTCGGCCAATATGACAAGGCGCAGCTCCGCCGCGGCTTCGAGGTCTATCACCAGATCTGCTCGAACTGCCACAGTTTGCGGCTGGTGTCCTACCGCAACCTCGCCTATCTCGGCTTCACCGCTGACGAGATCAAGGGATTCGCCGCCGAGAAACAAGTGACCGACGGCCCCAACGATCAGGGCGATATGTACCAGCGTCCGGCGAAACCGTCCGACCGGTTCGTCTCGCCTTTCCCCAACGACAATGCGGCGCGCGTCGCCAATAACGGCGCCCTGCCGCCTGATCTGTCGCTGATCGTCAAAGCCCGCAATGGCGGCCCCGACTATGTTTACGGCATTCTGACCGGCTTCAAGGACGCCCCGCCCGATTTCACCCTGGCGGATGGCATGAACTACAACGAGGCGTTTCCCGGCCATCAGATCGCCATGCCGCCGCCGATCGCCGACGGTGCCGTCACCTATTCCGACGGCACGGAAGCGAGCGAGCAGCAGATCGCCAAGGACATCGTCTCGTTCCTCAACTGGACGGCCGAGCCGGAATTGGACTATCGCCACAGCCTCGGCATCAAGGTCCTGGCCTTCCTGGTGGTGCTGACGGCCATGCTCTATGCGTTGAAACGGAAGATCTGGGCCGATTTGCACTGAGCGAAGGAATGGCGATGGGTGTGCTGGGAGTCATCGGCGGCAGCGGCATCTACGATGTCGACGGATTGGCCGACAAGCAGTGGCGACGCGTCGACAGCCCGTTTGGCGAGCCGTCCGACGAACTCCTGTTCGGCACGCTTGACGGCATGTCCGTGGTGTTCTTGCCGCGCCACGGACGCGGTCACCGCATCCCGCCGTCGGCGCTGAATTTCCGCGCCAATATCGACGCGTTGAAACGCGCCGGGGTGACCGAGATCGTCTCGGTCTCCGCCGTCGGGTCGTTGCGGGACGATCTGCCGCCGGGCACGTTCGTCATTGTCGACCAGTTCATCGACCGCACCTTCGCCCGCGACAAGAGTTTCTTCGGCGCCGGCCTGGTCGCCCATGTCGGGATGGGCCATCCGGTGTGCTCGCGGCTTGGCGACGCCCTGCAGCAGGCGGCATCCGACGCCGGGATCGAAATCCGCCGGGACGGAACCTATCTGGTGATGGAAGGTCCGCAATTTTCCACGCTCGCCGAATCGCTGCTGTACCGTGCCTGGGGCTGCGACGTGGTTGGCATGACCAACATGCCGGAGGCCAAACTCGCCCGCGAGGCGGAGATGTGCTACGCCACCGTCGCCATGGTCACCGACTTCGATTGCTGGCACCCGGAACACGACCACGTGACGGTCGATTCGATCGTCGCCACGCTGATGGCCAATGCCGACCGGGCGCGCGCGCTCATTCGCGCGCTGGCCCCCGTGCTCGCCACCCAGTCCGACCACCTTTGCCGCCAGGGATGTCAGCACGCCCTCGACTCCGCCATCATCACCGCGCGGGAGGCGCGCGACCCGGCCATGGTGCGCCGGCTCGACGCGGTGGCGGGCCGAGTTCTCAGACCGACCTCATGAATATCGACGGCACGCCGACCCGCACCATTCGCCTCACCGGCGATGGCAGGACGGTGGAGATCATCGACCAGACCCGCCTGCCGCACGATCTGGTATTTCATCGGCTGGCCAATCTCGCCGATGCCGAGACGGCGATTCGCGACATGTGGGTGCGCGGCGCGCCGCTGATCGGCGTCACCGCCGCCTTCGGGATCGCCCTGGCCATGGCCGAGGACGGAACCGACGCCATGCTGGCGACGGCGATCGCCCGCCTGCTGGCAACCCGGCCGACCGCCATCAATCTGCGCTGGGCCTTGGGGGCGTTGCGGCATCGCCTGACGCCACTGCCCCCCGCCCGACGCGCCGACGCGGCGTTCGATGAGGCCGGACGCCTGGCGGAGGCGGACGTGGCGATCAACGCGACCATTGGCGAGCATGGCCTCGTCATTCTCCGCGACATTTGGGCCCGCCGGAGCGCGGCCGGCGCCACCCGGCTCAATGTGTTGACCCACTGCAGCGCCGGCTGGCTGGCCACCGTCGATTGGGGAACCGCCCTGGCGCCGGTCTATAAGGCCCACCAGGCCGGAATTCCCGTCCAGGTGTGGGTCGATGAAACCCGCCCGCGCAACCAGGGTGCCGCGTTGACCGCCTGCGAATTGGGGTGGGCGAACATTCCGCACACGGTCATCGTCGACAATGCCGGCGGACACCTCATGCAACACGGCATGGTCGATGTGGCCATCGTCGGCTCCGACCGCACCACGGCGACGGGCGACGTCGCCAACAAGATTGGCACCTATTTGAAAGCGCTGGCGGCCAAAGACAATCTCGTGCCGTTCTACGTCGCTCTGCCCAGTTCGACGATCGACTGGACTCTCGACGACGGCGTCGCCTCGATTCCCATCGAGGAACGCGATCCGGCGGAAGTCGCCATGGTCAGCGGACGGACGGCTGACGGCCAAATGGCGACGGTACGGGTCATTCCCGCCACCAGCACGGCGGTCAATTACGGATTCGACGTGACCCCGGCCCGCCTGGTCACCGGGTTGATCACCGAGCGCGGGACGTGCGCGGCATCGCGGGACGGGTTGGCCACCCTGTTTCCCGAACGACGATCCGCTTGACCGCCCCCCATCCGCACCGCGCAACCATAGGCGCCGGGTGATTTTGTAAATAAATTTACAGACTGTGACGGCCGTCACTGCATAGAATCACCCCTATATGGAATATCGCGGCGATCCCAGATCGTTCAACCGCTCTGCGCTTGAGGCTGCATGGCAAACAATTTCAATCATGTCCGGGCGGTGCTCGCCGAGACCAACCCGGTGGTTCGCGCCGGCCTGCAATCCGGGTTGTTCCGGCATGGGATCCGCGACGTGCTGGTTTGCCGCGACGTCGATCAGTTGCGCCAGGCCCTGACCCAGGAAATCATCGATCTGGTCATCTGCGACGTGTCCCTGCCGCCGATCCCCTTCGCCGCCGTGGGCCAGGAGATTCGCCAGTATCGCATGGGCCGCAATCCGTTCGCCCTGATGATCGCCACACTCAGCGAGGCGTCATCGGAGGAGGTGCGCGCCGGCATCAATGGCGGCGCCGACAGCATGGTGCGCAAGCCGATGCCGATCAGCGCCATCACCGACCGCCTGGCGCCCCTGTTGCGGGTGCGCCGGCCGTTCGTCGCGACCGAAGATTATGTCGGGCCGAATCGGCGCAACAATCACCGGGAGAGCGAGATGGACGGCTCGGTGATCGACACGCCGATCACCATGCGGGAAAAGGCCTTCGGTCGCCACGCACCCGATCATCTGCAAGTCCTGATCGACCATGCCTGGGCGCAGATCGAGCAGGTCCGCCAACGCCAAACCGCGGAGACGTTGCTGCGCATCATCGATCGGGTCCTCGCCTTTTACGATGGATTTGGCACGATCGAAGGGCAGAAATTCGATCTCAACCGGTTGACCAGTCTGTGTAGTCGCTCCGACCAACCCCGGCTCGGCGTCCGCTCGCCGGAACAGGGGTCGACTGGACTGGCCGACGTGGTGAAACGCATCGCCGCGTCGCCGCTGGCCCCGCATCAGTCGCAACTCGAACAATTGGCCCGTTTGCGCCGATCCGTCGGGATGGACGCCGCAGCCAAACATCACCCCGGCGGACGTGGCCTCCCCAATTGACGACC
>Ga0181520_10006180_pt1 | contig 18515 bp, 16 predicted proteins | sample PEATcosm2014_Bin_29_FD_132451 | JGI IMG/M metagenome (GOLD analysis project Ga0181520, IMG submission 132451) | Peatland microbial communities from MTU Mesocosm Facility, Houghton, MI, USA - PEATcosm2014_Bin02_30_metaG | ecosystem: Environmental > Terrestrial > Soil > Wetlands > Peat | place...
CCAGGCCGATACATCAATCGAACGGCACACTTCGGGCGAAGGCCGGTGCAGCCCTCCCCCTTCGCCCCCATTTTGCACGCATTTTTGCCGTGGAGGTGTCGCATGGTCTCTTCGGTTTTCGCTCCCAGCCGCCGCCGCCGCGCCGCGCTCTGGCGCGAATTCCAGCGCCCTCTTCAACGAGAAATCAGGCTTGTCGCCGTCGCGCTGCACTTGGCCGAGACAGCCGCCAGCGATGCCTCGCCGGAAACCATCAGCCCGAAACCGGAACCATCCACTCACCGTTCCCGCAGAGAAAGCCACTCATGAATCTCTTTTCCCGCTTTTCGTGCCGCGTCAAATTCATCTCCATCTCCGGACTCCTCGCCGCATCCACCATTTTGGCCGGCCTCGCTCAGCTCCTGCCGCTGAGCCGGGTGGAGATCCTCTCTCTCTGGAGTGCGGCGCTCGCAGGCGGCTCCCTCGCCATCATTGTCCTTGCCATGACCGCGCATGGCATCACGAGCACGCTGGACAAGCTCGCGCAGCGCGCCGGCGCCATCGCCGAAGGCGATCTCACCGGTGAGCCCTTCCCCGCCACAACCAGCGATGAAGTCGGCAAGCTCGCCCTCTCCATCAACCGCATGCAGCAATGCCTGCAAACCACCGTTGCCACGATGATGGAGCAGACTGCGGCCCTCAGCCGCGACTCCGCCGACCTGGCCCAGGCCGGCGCCCAGTCCTGGGACCGCACCAGCCAGCAGACTGCCCAGACCCACCAGGCCGCCAGCGCCATGCAGGAGATGTCCATCTCCATCTCGGAAGTCTCGAGCAACGCCCAGACCGCTGCCGACAATGCCCGCGAGGCCGCATCCGTTGCGCGCGAAGGCGGCGTCATCGTCGAAGAGGTGCTCGCCGGCATGACCACCATCTCCGACGCCGTCTCGCAAACCGCCGAAACGGTCCAGAGCCTCGGCAAAGAATCCGAGCAGATCATCCACATCGTCAATGTCATTGAGGAAATCGCCGAGAAAACCAACCTGCTCGCGCTCAACGCTGCCATCGAAGCTGCCCGCGCCGGCGAACAGGGCCGCGGCTTTGCCGTGGTTGCCGGAGAAGTCCGGCGGCTCGCCGAATCCACGCGCAATGCCACCAGCGAAATCTCCCAGATGATCGAGAGCATCACCAGTCACACCCACGCGGCGGTCGAGGCGATGTCCTCCGGTACGGGCCGCGTCAGTCATGGCATGGAAATCACGGCCCGCGCCGGGGAATCGCTCAAACGTATCATCGCTGCCACCGATCACGTCGAGTCCATGATCGCCCAGATCGCCACCGCCTCCACCGAGCAGTCCGTCACCGCCCAGGAATTCAGCCAGAACCTCGAAACCATCCACCGGCTCGGCGAAGAGGGCGCCGCCGCCACCCCGGTCACCAAGGGCCTCGTCGAATCGATGGCATCCGGCGTCCAGCGCCTGCAGGACTCGATCGGCTCCTACCGCATTGCCGAAGAGCGCTCTGCCCATCCCTCTTCGCTGCCTCCAACGCCTCGCCAAAAAAGATCCCGCGGCGCCTCCCACCAACCCGCGACCACCTTCGGCGACTAGGCGGACGCCGCGAAGAGAATCCATCGGATGATGGAGAGAAATTTCCACCTGGGGTCGGTGCCAGCTGGAGTGGGGTTCGGCGACAATGGCCGCGGCGGTTCAATCCAGGTTGAGAGAGGGAATATGGCCGACGAAGTGATCGCGAACCAGCAGACGATTCTTGCCAATCAGAAGAGCATTCTTGCGAACCAGAAGACGATTCTGGCGAACCAGGGAGCCATTAAGAAGAACCAGAAGGCGCTGGACGCGATTCTCGCGAACCAGAAGGAGATTCTGAAGAATCAGAAGGCGATTCTGAAGAAATAGGGGACCCGGAACAGGGGACTTGGCGGGCGCGCGGCGTAGTCATTTCGCTTGATTGATAACGGCGGCCCGCTTCCCGGGTTCCAAATCGGGCACATCGGGCAGCCAACTCGCAGCGGCATTATGAGCTCGCCATTCGCAGCAATAAGCACGCGTATTCCTCTGCCTTCTGCAGGGATATGCTGTGCATTTGTTCGGCGCCCAGCAGGTGATTGTGATCGTCGACAAAGAATAACGGGCGTTCCCCCACCGGCTTGATTCGAATTGTGAGCGGAAGATTCAGGGTCTGGGGATAGAGAGACAGTGAGTTGACCAGGCGGCCCTTATAGGGGCCAATATTGAGTTCTCTTCCTGCTGAAATGCCAGTGGTTCTCGATCTCGTCGAAATCCTGCTCCCAAATCCTCGCCCAGAGGCCCCAAAGGAAAACCTGATCGGTTCCCTGAATGGGGATCTCAAGACAGCCGCGAAGATAGAACTGTTCCTGATCAATGATGCATTGATCAGAACTGATATGTGCGCGTGCTTCGCGCTGATCGTGGCTTAGGTTCGCGAAGGGGTCGGGAAAATCAGCCGCGAAACTGAATGGGAGTCCGGCATGCTCCTTTCCCCAGCGAGAGCAGACGTATGACGGAACTGATTCAGGCCCGGCTTCCATCGTTCAGACCTTGTCAATACTTCGCCAGCGAAGCGATCGCCTGGAAGATATTTTCCGGCTGGGGAAGGATGACGTCTTCCAGTATCGGCTGGTAGGCGACGAAGGTGTCCATGGCTCCGATGCGGCGGACTGGCGCATCGAGGGAGTCGAAGAGCTCTTCGCCGATGCGGGCTGCGATTTCGGCTCCGTAGCCCCAGCTGATCATGTCCTCGTGCGCGACGATCGCCTTGCTGGTTTTCGTCACGGAGGTTGCGATGGCTTCCCAGTCGTAAGGGCTTAGCGTGCGGAGGTCGAGGATTTCGGTCTCGATGCCTAACTCGCGATGGGCGCGCTGGGCGGCCTGGAGTGCGCGCGGAACGATGGCTCCGTAGGTGATCAGGGTAACGTGCTTGCCTTCGCGGACCACTTTTGCTTTGCCGAAAGGGATCATGTAGTCGGGGCCGGGGTAGGGCGCGCGGCCGTAGGTTTCGCGGTAGAGGCGCTTGTGCTCGAAGAAGAGCACGGGGTCGTCGCAGCGGATGGCGGTGCGCAGCAGGCCGTTGGCATCGAGCGCGTTGGACGGAAAGACGACGCGGATACCCGGCGTGTGTGTGAAGAGGCTCTCGCCGGATTGGGAGTGGTAGATAGCTCCGCCGGTGAGGTAGCCGCCGATGGGCACGCGGATGACCGCCGGCGCCGAGAAGGTTCCGTTAGAGCGCCAGCGCAGGACGCTGAGCTCGTTGCGGAGCTGGTGCATGGCGGGCCAGATGTAATCGAAGAACTGAATTTCAGCGACGGGCTTGAGGCCGCGAACGCCCATGCCGATGGCTCTGCCGACGATGGCGGCTTCGGCGAGCGCGGAGTTGAAGACGCGGCCGGATCCATACTCGCACTGCAGACCGGCGGTGAGCTTGAAGACTCCACCTTTGCCTTTCACCTGTTTCTGCGCGAGGTATTCTTCGCGGGAGCAGTCGGCCACGTCTTCGCCGAAGACGACGATGCGGGAATCGCGGCGCATCTCGTCGTGGAGGCAGGCGTTGATGAGGTCGGCCATGGTGCGCGGCGCGCCTGGTTCTCCGCTTTGGTACTCGGGTGTGGTCTGGAGCTCGGTGCGTGTGGGGTCGTAATCCTCGGAATACTGATGGCGCAGAATGGCTGCGGGCTCCGGTGAAGGGAACGCCGCGGCGAGGGCGCGCTCGGCGGCCGCGCGGACATCGTCGTCAGCCTGCTTCTCGATCCGGTCGAGGGTTTCGGTATCGGCAACGCCTTCGTGCAGAAGGTGGCTGCGGAAATTCTGAATCGGGTCGCGCATGGTCTCCGCGTCGCGCTCGGACTCTGGCCGGTAGAGACGGGCGTCGTCGGAATAGGAGTGCGCGTAGGGACGGATGACGTGGCCGTGGACCACGGCAGGCCCTTTGCGGGCGCGGCAATGCGCGGTGGCGGCCTCGAAGGCCTTCATGCAGGCGACGGGGTCGGTGCCGTCGACCTCTTCGAAATGGAAATTGGGGAAGCTGGCAAGCAGGCGCGAGATATTGCCGCCCGGAGTGTTGACCTCGACGGGCACAGAGATGGCATAGCCGTTGTCTTCGATGACGAAAAGAACCGGGAGCTTCCGGTTGGAGGCGATGCTGATGGCCTCCCAGAATTCGCCCTGGGAGGTTGCGCCTTCGCCGATCGAGACGTAAACAACTTCGTCGCCGTGGAAATCGACGGGGTGGAACTGGCGGTAGTCGGCCTGGGCGGGATCGCCGGGTTTGGCGGCTTCAGGATGTTGGGTGAAGAAGAGCGAAGCTTCGGCGCAGCCAATGGCGTGGAGGCACTGAGTCGCGGTGGAGGACGACTGCGAGACGATGTGGAGCGCGGCGCTGGTCCAGTGAGAGGGCATCTGGCGGCCGCCGCTGGCGGTGTCGGTGGCAGCGCCGACGCCCTGGAGGAAATGCTCTTCGACGGTGGTGCCGAGTGCGAGGGAAAGCGCGCGGTCGCGGTAGTAGGGGAAGAACCAGTCGTAAGCAGGGCGCAGCGAGAGGCCGGCGGTGACGAGGAGCGCTTCGTGGCCGGCGCCGGAGATCTGAAAGAAGACCTTCTGCTGGTTCTTCAGGATGATCTCGCGGTCGTCGGTGCGCCGCGAGAGAACCATGAGGCGGTAGATCTCAAGGAGCTTTTCCGGCGGAAGACCGGGGCCGCTGCCGTTGCGGGAGGCTGCGTGCTCGGCCGGTTTCTTGATTTCAGCGCCGGAGACTGCGGTGCGCGCCATGCGGGACCCCTTGCTCCTTAGATGATCGCCAACCTTAGTTTAGAACTTGCGGCCGTGATTCGAGAACTGGTTTTGTATCAGCGGTCGTAGCTGAGGCGACGGAAGATTGTATCGCGCCAGGGCCAGGAAAGGGCATGGTTGGAAGGTAACGAAGGAGGACACGGACGGGGGAGCGGGAGTGGGGCGGAGGTGGGAGTGAGAGGAGCGAGGGTTCAGCGTTCAGAGCTGCGAGATGCGGATTGGCAGAGTGAGGTTGTGGTGCTGTACGACGGTCGGACAGGCTGGTATGTTGGCAGCCTATGGCGGACACGCGAAAGCCGTGGTACCTGCGAACGTCGCGGCGGTGGCAGCATTTGCAGTATGTGCCGTGGAAACGGCTGTGGTTGTTTGCCGCCGCGGTGTTTTTTCTGTTTTCGGTGATCGGGTTTTACCAGGACCTGATCCGCATGGGCACGATCCCCTATGCGATCCTGATGGCCATTTCCTTTGTCTGCGGACTGAACGCGATGTTGTGGATCGTGGCGGTCTCGCGATTTTCCTGGAAAATTTTGATCCCACTGATTGTGTTGCAGTTTGTGCTCGGGCCACTTCTGACGTGGATGGCTCACTGGATGGGGACGACGTTTGCGCTGAAGGATGTGGATTCGCAGACAGGGGTTCGGTTCGCGGGGACCTGCATTCTGGTGGTGGTTGTGCTTTCGTACGCTCTGTTCGTCAACTTTTTTCGCATGGAGGGGAAGGAATCGTTTCGGGTTCGCAGCGAGCTGGAGCTGGCGCATGGGATCCAGAAGACGCTGGTGCCGCCAGTGTCGCTGCGGACGGAGTTCTTTGAGGTGTATGGGATTTCGGAACCGAGCGATAAGGTGGGCGGCGATCTGGTCGATGCTTTGCGCTTGCCCAATGGCGATTTGGTCGCCTACGTTGCCGATATTGCCGGTCATGGATTGCCGGCCGGAATTCTGATGGGGATGTTGAAGACGGCGGCGCGGACGGCGCTGCTGGACGCGGCGATCGGGCATCCGAGCGGAACGCTTCCGTTGCTGCTGGAGAAGCTGAATCGCGTGCTGCCGGACGTGAAAGAGCCGCAGATGTACGCAACGCTGACCGCGTTTCTGCTGAAGGCGGACGGGAGCGCGTGGTATGCGATGGCGGCGAGCCCGCCCATCCTGCACTGGAGCGCGCACGGCGATACGCGGCTGGTGGTCGAGGAGCAGTATCCGCTGGGCCTGCTGCCAGTGGAGGGATTCACCGGCGAGGCGATTGAGCTGCAGAAAGGCGATCTGCTGGTGGTGGCCACCGACGGCGTACTGGAGGTCTGCGATAAGCAGGGAGAGGAGTTCGGTATCGAGCGCGTCCAGAAGGCCATTGCGGCCAGCCCCCGCGAGCCGCTCAAAGAGATGGCGGGGACGATTCTGGAGAGCGCGCGGGCGTTTGGGAAGCAGGCGGACGATCAGACGCTGCTGCTGATTCGGAGAATCTGAGCGCTTGCCTTAATTCCCGTCGCGCATCTTCTCCTTGACGGTTTTAGCGAGTTTCTCGATTTCAGTAGCAGTGTTCACGACCTCAAGGGAAAGCTGGTCCTTGCTGCTCTTATCCACCGCGTCCTTGAGCTGTTTGGCGAGGTCGAGGAGATGTTCTGTATCCTCGACGATTTGCTTCTGGCGGAGGGCGTTGCGCTCCTTGCTCATGTCCTTCAGCATGCGTGCTTGGTCGGGATCGCGCGGACCGCTGTTGGTGTTAGCGTTGCCGAAGCCTGGCGTCGTCTGTTCCGCACCCATGCGGGTCGGCTGAATGGGAACCTGAGGCGCCTGGGCCTGCGCATGGGCGGCGAAGGGCGCAAAGGCAAGGGCGACCAGGACAAGGGTCAGGACCCGGGAGATCCGGCTGAACGTGGCGAAGTTGATCATCACTATCTCCTCCGCAGCGGCGTGTGTTGGGTGTGCCGCGGCACAGTTGCGGGTGGCAGCATTATAAGCTCGGTTCACATCAGACAGATGAACGCAGTGTGACGTTATTCTGGGGAAGAGATGGGGACAGAGTTACTGATTCTGGGGCGGCGCGAGTTTTTTGAGGGGCTGGGGGACAAGTACCTCATGGACCTGCAGGATTTCCTGCACGAGAAGCTGCCGAAGCTGGTTTTTGTGGCGCTGCTTTCGGCGGTGCTGCTGTGGGTTCTGCGGCTGGTAGCGGATCACATCCTGAAAATTGCGCAGCGGCAATCGAGCACGGTGGGACATTATGCACAGGTGCGAACGCTGACCACGGTGATTCGGGCCACGGGGATCGGCATCATTTTGTTCCTGGCTGTGCTGCAGGTTTTGCCGGTGCTGGGGTTCAATCTGGGGCCGCTGCTCACGAGCGCGGGCGTCGCCGGCGTGGCAATCGGACTGGCGGCGCAAAACATCGTCAAGGACTGCTTCAACGGCTTTCTGATCCTGATCGACGATCAGTTCAACGTCGGCGATACGGTCACAATTGCCGGGGTGAGCGGCGCCGTGGAAACGATGACGCTGCGCCGGACGCAGGTACGCGGCGGAGATGGGACGCTGTTTATCATTCCGAATTCGCAGATCACCACCGTGGCGAACATGACGCGGGATTATTCACTGGCCACGATCAACGTGTCGGTGGATTTTTCCGCCAATCCCGACGAGGTCATGAAGCTGCTCAAGGAGGTGGCGATGGGGGTCCGCGAAGATCCGGCCTACAAAGACGTTTTCCTGGCCGACCCGATCCTGCTGGGCGTCGATGCGATCAGGGGATCGCAGGTGATTTACCCCGTGCAGTTCAAGACGAAGGCGAATGAGCAGTGGGCCGCACAGCGCGAGATGCAGCGGCGCATCCGGATCGCGCTGGATGAACATGGGATTCTGCCCGGCGATCCAAATCGGGTCTACTCCGCGGACGGTGCGCAGCCTTCCTCAACAGGAACTCAGGAAGCCAACGGGGCAGGGGGGCAGGCTGAGGGTGCAGCGCCGAAACCAGACCCGACAACGATCAAGCCAGCGGAGAGCAATCCCTTCACCGGAGGGCAATAGGCCGCGCCCAGGGTTTCGCGCTCAGTTGTACCCTGTAACCTGTGCGCACCATCCGCGTAAAAACCCCTTCCGCCGACTACCCCGTCTCCATCGGCCGCAACCTCTTCTCCCGGATTGCGACTTTCATCCGAAAGTCCACCGCCGGCAGGCCCTTCGTCCTCACCTCGCCTGAAATCTGGGCCCTCTGGGGTAAAAAATTCCTCGCCGCCTTTCCTAAAGATCAGCCGACCGTCCTCTTCCTCCCCGCTGGCGAGCGCTTCAAGCGCCTCACCCACGTCGAACGCCTCGCCTCCGAGCTAGCCCAGGCCGGCGCCGACCGCTCCTCGCTCCTCATCGCTTTTGGCGGCGGCATCATCGGCGACCTCGCCGGTTTCCTCGCCGCCATCTACATGCGTGGCATCGACCACATCCAGGTCCCGACCACTCTCCTCGCTCAGGTTGACTCCTCCGTTGGCGGCAAAACCGGCGTCAACCTTGCTGCCGGAAAAAATCTCATCGGAAGCTTCCACCACCCGCGTGCCGTCTTCGCGGACATCGATTTTCTGCAAACCCTCCCCGACCGCGAACTCCGCGCCGGCCTATTCGAAAGCGTCAAAGCCGGCATTATCCGCGACGCCAGCCTATTCCGCTTCATGGAGCAGAACGCAGAAGAAATCCTCGCCCGCGATCCCGCCGCTCTCGATCGCGTGATAACCGCATCGATTCGCATGAAAGCCAACGTCGTCGCCATCGACGAGCGCGAGTCCGGGCTGCGCATGATCCTCAACTACGGACACACCCTGGGCCACGCCATCGAAGCCGCGACGAACTACCGCACCCTTCTCCACGGCGAAGCTATCGCCTGGGGCATGCTCGCCGCCTTGCAGATCGCCCTCGCCCGCAACACCGTCGGGCCCGACCATGTCCAACGCATCGAGCAGACCATCCACGCCTACGGGCCGCTCCCGCCCTTCCGGACAACACCGGCCAGGCTGCTGGGCACCGCGAAGCACGACAAAAAAAATCGCGCCGGAACCCGGCGCTTCATCCTCCCCAAAGGCATCGGCAATGCTATCGTCGTCGAAGACGTCAGCGACAACGAACTCAACTCAGCGATCGGCTGGTTGCTCGCCACAGCTCGAAAATGAAGTTGTCGAGGCAACGGACTCAACTGAAAATCTGACTGGCTGACCGCAGATCTTGCTGTGCTCTGAGCTCTGCGCTGTGAGCTCTGCTCGCGGTCGACTAGTCGACCGCCAGGCTCAGCTGATGCCGCAAGTCCGCGCCCCGCACCCAGAAGATCACGTCCGTAGCAATATTCGTAGCGTGGTCCGCAATCCGTTCCAGGTTGCGCGAGATCAGAATCGCCGGCAGCGCCTGGTCCGCCGTCTCCGGCCGCTCCTGGATCACCTTCGTCAGATCGGTAATCGCCACCCGGTTCATCCGGTCGATCTCGTCATCCATGTCGCGCACCGACTCGGCCACCAGCGCGTCGCCATCGAGCAGCGACTGCAGCGCCGTCCGAATCATCCGCCCGGCAAAGTCGCCCATCCCGGCAATGTCCACCGGTAGATCGATCGGATCCTGCTCCAGCAGGTCCAGCGTGCGGATGGCGATGCTCACCGCCATGTCCCCAATCCGCTCCAGGTCGCCATTGATCTTGATTACTGAGAGGATGAACCGCAGATCGATCGCCATCGGTTGTTCCCGCGAGAGCAGTTCGTACGCCATCTCGTCCACTTCGCGCTGCGCGGTGTTGATCGCCGTCTCGTTCTCGCGCACGTACTGGCACAGTCTCTCGTCGCGTTGCAGCCACGCGTCCACCGCCGACTCCACCGCCTGCTGCGACAGCGCCGCCATTGCCAGGAGCTTGTCCTTCAGCTCCGCCAGTTGTTGATGAAAATGAATCCGCGGCAATGTTCCTCCTGCGCTCGCTCGTCGCGGTCCCCTACAGCCGGGCCTGCGAACAAGACCAATCTATGTATTGTGCATCTACGCAGATAAATTCTCTGCAAAATACTCTGCAAATTTCGCAAGCTCCCCATTACTCAGGTGAGCCGCCGCTGCGTCGCTTCTTCAGACGCGCATAGTGCCACAACGTAACGAAGCGCGCCGCCGCATGTGAATCCCACCTCCGCAGCATCTGCCGAACTGAAGCGTTAGGCCGCTCGCCTGGCTGTTCCGCTCGCTTTTCGCTGCTTCATCCGAGCCGCTTCTCCGCCTCCTGCGCGGCCTCGTAAATCTGGTCGAACGACTCCACCGCGTACAGCACCTTCTGCTCTTCCGACACCAGGAACCGCTGCTCCATCACTTGGTCGAGATTGAAATCGCGAATCTCCGGGCGGCCCTCGATCACGTGCGTACCCTCTCCGTGAGAGGAGATCAGCCCGCTCCCGTAGAGCTTCACCTTCCCCTTCTGCCGGATCACCCCAAACTCCACCGTGAACCAGAACAGGCGGCCCATCTTTTCGAGCTTCTCCTTGTCGTGCATCAGCGCCGCGCTCACCCGTCCGTAGTGCTGCAGGAAATCCGCGAACACCGGGTGCGCGTGCATTGGCACATGCCCGAACACATCGTGAAAAATGTCCGGTTCCGGCGTGTACTCCATCGACTCGCGGCTCCGGATGTACGTCGTCGTCGGAAACTGCCGGCTCCCGAGCATCTCGAAGAACGCATCCGGCGGCAGAAACCCGCTCACCGGCGTCGCATTCCATCCCGTCCGGGGCTCCAGCCTCCGATTCACATCGGCCAGGTTCGGAATCGCGTCCTCCTTCAGCCCGATCTGTTCAAACCCGTTCAGATATTCTTCAGCCGCGTGGTCCCTGAGCTGTGGCATCCGTCGCCGCACCAGTTCCGCCCACACTGCGTGCTGCTCCCCGTCGTACGCATCCCAATCCTGTTGGATCAGGAACGGCTCGGCCACCGTCCACGGCCCACCCGGCTTCCGCGTCTCCGAACGCTTCTGTGTCTCCGTGTCAGCCACCCCTGGAGGATTCATCGTCACCACCCCCGGCAAAACGTTAGAGAATTTCACTCTCTCATCAGAGATGTCAAATAGAAACTGACAGGCGATGCCGCCGCTTCGGTGTCGAAGGCTTCGCGGCGTCCTCGGCATAGTTGCGGCGAAAAATCCCCTCGCCGCATTCGTCCAGGGTCGCGCACTGGCAGTTCTCCATCATCCTTCGCATCAGGCCCTGCATGGTCTTGATGCCGTCCATCAGATCGTCGAGTTCCGCCAGCTTTTTCCGTGACAGCTGCTCCCACCTCTCCGAAGCCCGCGTCGAGCCGCGGAATCCAAAGAACAACCGCCGTATTTCCTCCAGCGTGAACCCGCTCTGCCGCGCCCGTTGGATCACCGCGAGCCTGTACAGCACCGTGGTGTCGTAACGCCGTTGCCCGCTCACTCGCTCCGCGGCGGGCAACAACCCGATTTGCTCGTAATAGCGAATCGCCGACGCCTGCACTCCAATCCGTCGCGCGACTTCAGAAATCGCCAGCTGAGGCACGGTACATCCAGACTACGGCATTCCGTTGCCGCACCCGTCTGGCAAATTCGCACCAAAATAACCGCTTGCCTTAAAGTCCACTTGAAGTTGTAGCGTCTTCCTGAATGCCACTAACTTCCACTCACGGACAACGCCGATGAAACCATCAAAATGGATATTGCCCTGCGTCTGTTGCCTGGCCGTCACCTGCCTCGCGCAGGCCCAAACGCCCGCACCGAGTTCCATACTCCAAGCCAATCCCGCAGACATCGACGGCACCCTTTCCGCGCAAAAAGAAAAACGCGCACTGCAGATTCTCCTCAAGTCTCTCCAGAATCACGTCGTTTCTCTGGCCGATGCCATGCCCGCCGACAAGTATGGATTCGTCCCCACCGACGGCGAATTCAAAGGCGTCCGCACCTTTGGCCAGCAGGTCAAGCATCTTGCTGCGACCAACCACATCCTTGCCGCTGCTGCCCTGGGAGAAGACCCGCCCCCCGACGCCGGTGACGAAACCGGACCCGAAACCGTCCGGACGAAAGCTGAAATCCTCGACTACCTCACCAGCTCCTTCGCACACCTGAGCAAAGCCGCAGACGCAATCGGCGATACGACCATCCCCGTGCGCCCCTCTCCGATCTCGCCGCTCTCAGCAACCTCAGTCACACGAATGGCGCTGATCATCGAGTCGTTGGTTCACACCTACGACCACTACGGTCAGATGGTCGAATACCTCCGCATGAACGGCGTAGTCCCCCCGGCGAGCCGGCCTTAACGCCACCGCCGGCAAGACTACAGCTGTCTCGACGCACCCCAACGCGAGATTTCAGTATCTCATCAGCTTCCTTTCGCCTATGCTAGGGAAACCCACCGAGCTGGGTTCCTGTGTCCGCCAGACTCGAAGGCTTCCATCGCTGAGCAGCCCATGCCCGCTCTGCGAACGGCGGCCGAGTTGCCTTCCCGTGAGGGCGCGACTTAAAACCGCGGTTGCCGTTAAATCCCCAAGAGGGCCACGAATCAATGAACGTCTCGTCTCCTTGCGCACGCCTGTTTCTTCTGGCGGTTCTCTGCATCTCCAGTGTCATCGCAGCCGCCCAGAGCAAACCAAAAGCCGCAACGTCTACGAAATCCACTTCTTCGTCTTCGTCAGGCGGAAGCAGCGCGGGCGGCCACAGCGCCGGGGGAGGCGGCGCCGCGGGAGGCAGCGCCGCGGGAGGCACTGCCGCGGACACTTCCATCGGCCCGTTCTCCATCGAGACTGAGATGTTTACTTATAAAGCGGTGCAGGAGAACAGCGAGGTCATCGCCTGCGACATCGCCCGCTACCTTTTCCAGGGGGAAGTGGTGGAAGCACCGGTCGGATCGCATGCCCCCTGCGCGATCAGCAACGCGGCCCAGTCAACCCCGGGCATTCTGATCGTTTCCTCCGACAGCTCTCTGATGTCCGACTTTCAGCTTTGGCGCGCCGACATGGCCACCATGAGCGCTCTGGAAGCAAGAGCCACGAATGTATGCGTTGCCGAAGCGAAAAATGAAAATGGGGAACCCGCTCCCGCGCAGCCGCCGCACATGAAGTCGAGGGGTCTGGGAGGCGCGGTAGCCGGACTGGCGCAAATCACTCCTCAGGGCCAGGCGATAGGAGCCGCCCTGGCGCTTTTCAGCAGCAGCCAGACGGTCAACTCCGTTGTCGGCACCGTCGAAAATCCGGCACTGATCAATGAGGTCGCCCGCGAGCTCCGTTCTCTCAACGTCCAGGTCCTGGTCCCCGAACTGTATAATCCCGGGTCTCTTGGGCCCGCGGACTATTCGGACTCACCCTACCTGCAGAATCTCGAAAACTTCAACACCGCCTATGAAAAGTGCGCGAAGGTCAAGGCCGGATACGCCGAAAATGCCCCCGAAGCTGCGAGCATCGACAGTCTGATTGGCAGCATGGATGGGTTCCTGAAAGGGGTCATGGCCGGACCGGCACCGGCTGCTTCCGCCGACGATCAAGCGGACGCGACCAACGCTTCCTCCCACTTCGCGGCGATCTTTACAGCGGATGAAGTCGCCAAACAGATGGGCTTCACCGGCAATGGAGCGAGCGGAGCCAGCCCAACCTGGCAGCATGTGCTGTGGCTCAAGGCGCTCGAGTCAGGCGGCTCCGTCGATCGCCAAAGCAATCTTTTCGGAACGAAGGTCACTTTCGGTGGCGGCGCGGTCGATACCTACTCTGTCTTCCGCCTGAACGGACGGCTCGTGTGCTCCGGCAACGTCTACAACTTCCAAAGCCCTGTCCGAACCAAAGATCTCCAGAAGACCTTCCGCGCGATGCCAATCGACAATCCGGCGCACCCCTCCATCCTGCGCAGTACCTGCGCGCTTCTTCCTTCCTCTTGAGGAAACGGCGCGTGCTGTGTGCGGCCCACCCAGCGCTCCGAGCCGCAGCTCCTGTGCTCCATCTGTCTCCCGTCTCCTACTCCCTATTGCCTGTCCTGGTCTTCTTCTTCGCCACCATCTCCGGCGGCTTGCGCGGCGGAGGCGCACTCACGGGCGGCAAATCGTAAATCTCAATCGCTCCGTTGCGCAGGATGGCAAACCGCGTCCCGTCGGGCGACAACGCCACATTCTGACCCGCCGTCAGCACCGGGGAGGCATCCCGCACCAGCACCAGCTTTCCGCTTTCGGTGTCATACACGCCTGCGATCTGCGCCTGAATATCCTCCGGATACAGCGCGTCAAACGTCGAAATCGGCCGGCTCACCTGGACTGACTCATACACGAACCGGCTGCCGTTCTCCGCGGAATCGAACCATCCCCACACAAAGCGGTTTTGCCAGCGATCCCGCCACAGCTCCCCATCGCCGGCGGTCGAGACGGCAATGACCTCGCGTTCGTCGCTGTCTCCGTAACACCCCACCATCAGCGCAACATTCGCGCTCAGCGGCCGCGCCGAGGGCTGGCATTGGGACTTCACCTGCGCCACGATCCTCGGATCGCCATGGAAGGGCACATCGCGCATCACCCAGAAACTCTGCCCCTTTCCCTCCAGCAAATCCAGAAGCCCATCGCCCATCAGCGGCAGCAGCGTCGGACTCTGGCCATCGGTCTCAAGGATCGGCGTCTTCTCGCCCATGGGGAAGATCATCACCTTCACCGGTTCACCGGTGCCCAAACGCCGTGGCTCGACAGGCTCCGTCTTCAGCTTCTCCGGCTCGTTGGTCTCCACCACCATCAGCTTGCGGTCGGACGAAATCTGGATCGCCCGGATGCCTGCGCCGAACGTCATGAACGGATCCAGCTCCAGCGACGGATCCGTCGCGAACAGCGAATCCCGCCGCCGCACCAGGAATTTCCCATCTTTAAACGGCCACAGATACTGCGAGCGGTCGTGCATCCGCCATTCCGTCTTGCGTACGACCTCGCCTGTCTTCAGATCCAGCAACAACGCCCGAATCTGCTGGTCGTCATCCTCTGCCGGATCGTTCGGCTCCCGTTGCAGCAGCCCACCCACTCGAAACGTAAACAGCAAATGCTCATTATCGAAGAACCCCATCGCTGAGGACGACAACTTGTAGGTCAGATAAAACGTTCCCGGGGGCTTGTATCCGAGCGGGGCCACGTCAATGCTCACCGCCGGCTTTGGTTCGGCCGGAGGAGTCGGCGCAGGTTTCTTCTCCGCCAGCGATGCCAGTGCGAACAGCGCCGCCATCCCCGTCCAACCCGCCCACTTCGTGATTCCCAGCTGCGCCATCCAGTCCTGTCCCATTCTTCGCGCCTTGCGCCGCGGAATCAAATCGGGCCCCAATCGAGCGGCAAAAGGCAGCGCTCGGCGCAGATCATTTGACGCCGCACCGCAATGTGCGTATAAAACGGTGTCTACAGATTGCTGGATGACGCCGCGTGACCCGGCTGCGTCTCCGAGGCAGATCGATTATGGCCCGAATGCAGGAAGCACGCGGAATACCCACACCTCGCCGCTCTCCGCGCTTACCCGTCGCCAAACCCGGCGCGCCGTCGAGTGAGAATAAACAAATGCTCCAGGATTATCAAAACGCCATGCAGTTCATGCAGCAGGGCAAGTTCGAGAAGGCCCGCGTACTCTTCGAAAAGCTCTCCCGCGATGGTTCTCCCGAGATTCTGGAGCGCTGCCGCGTCTACCTGGTCGTCTGCGAGCGCAACTCGCGGGAATCGTCCCTCAGCTTCAACACCCCCGAAGAACAGTACGACTACGCGGTCTCCCTGCTCAACGCCGGCTCGTATGAGGAGGCCCGCGATCAGTTCGAGTCCATCCTCATCGCTGTCCCGGAGGCCGACTTTGCCCACTACGGCATGGCTCTGCTCAGCAGCATGACCGGCCAGGCCGAGGAGGCGCTCGAGCATCTCACCAAAGCCATCGGGATCAATCCCTCGAATCGCATTCAGGCGCGCAGCGATCCCGACTTCATCGACATGGCCGACGATCCTCGCTTCACCGAGCTCCTGTACCCGGAATCCAGCTAGCCGCAAGCCTGGAGCTGGGAGAGCCTGGAGCTGGGAGCCTGGAGCTGGGAGCCTGGAACTCGGAGCCAGGAACCCTCGCAGAATTGATCAGGATCGCGCAGAAGAAAACTGCAGCTACGACCCAAACCGTCTTCCAACTTGCCGCTTCTACTACCTCACTCCCAGCTCCAGGCTCCCAGCTCCACGCTCCGAGCTCCAGCTTCACGCTTCCTGCTAGACTCATACCTGTAAGTCCCTGATCTCTCAGTGACTCAAGCTGCGAACTCCATCGTTCCCGCAGGCCTGCGCGTCGTCGCCATTGGCGGAGGAACCGGCCTCTCCACCCTGCTGCGCGGCCTCAAGCTCCGCGTTCCGCACCCCACTCGCCCGCTCGCCCCCGGCGCCCCCGAGCCACTCATCGCCGACCTCACTGCGGTCGTCACCGTCACCGACGATGGCGGCTCGAGCGGCCGCCTCCGCCGCGAGTTCAAAATGCTTCCCCCCGGGGACCTCCGCAACTGCATGGTCGCCCTCTCGGAAGACGAGCGTCTCCTGTCGCGCCTCTTCAAGCACCGCTTCCGCAACGCGGGCGTGCTGGGCGGCCATAACTTCGGCAATCTCTTCATCGCCGCGCTCACCGAAATGACCGGCGACTTCGCCCAGGCCATCCGCCTGTCCGCAGAAATCCTCGCCACCCGCGGCCACATCTTCCCTGCCACCGCCGCCAACGTCACCGTGACAGCGCGGATGGAAGACGGCTCCATCGTGCGCGGCGAAACCAACATCACCGCGAGCCGCCAGCGCATCGTCGAGCTCATGCTCGACCCGCCCGACCCGCCGCCGCCCCCCGAGACCCTTGAGGCCATCGCCGCCGCCGACCTCATCACCATCGGCCCCGGCTCGCTCTACACCAGCATCGTGACCAATCTCCTCGTCCACGGCATTCCCGAGGCCCTCGCCGCCGCCCAGGCCACGCGCGTCTTCATCTGCAACCTCATGACCCAGGCCAACGAAAGCCTCCACCTGACTGCTTCCCAGCACATCGAGCGCATCTACGAGCACGCCGGGCGCTCCATCTTCGACTACGCCCTCGTCAACACCGCGCCCGTCTCGCGTGAACTCCGCGACCGCTACGCCGCCGAAGGAGCTGAAATCACCATCGCCGATGTCGATCGCATCGAAGCCCTCGGCATCCAGTGCATCACGGGCAATTTTTCGGCCGAAGGAGATGTGTTGCGCCACGCCGCCGACCGCGTCACCGACGCGCTCCTGTCCCTGCCGATCCGAACCGCCGCCGTCGCCGCGCACTGATGCCGACCGATTGGAGAGAGTCCTCTTCAGGGAAGTGGCATTGAGTTATCTGCGCGGCGGGCGTTGCGGCGCTCGGCGAGGGACTCCGTGGGGTTGCCGGCTGGTTGGGCCTCGGGTCGTGGGTGGGCGTCGATCGGGATGGAGTTGTTGAAGGCTGAGGCCGCCGCGCCTCGTCGCGCTAGGGAGAGGTTTCTGTGGGCGTGATGGTGACGTCGTCCAGGCCGTAGGTAAACAGGAGGGTCCACTGGCTGGCGGTGGACTGGCCGCCTCGCTGTGCAGGCGCGAACTTCCATTGCCTCGCGGCCGCGAGGGCCTTGTTGGCGAAATACTGGCTGGGCCCTGGCGAGTCAATGGTTGCGGCGGAAACATGGCCGCTGGCGTCGACCTCGAGAGCGATACGGACGTGGATGTGCCCCTTAATGTCGTCGCGGATATCCTGGGGCACGTTGGGGGCTGCGCGGTACGTGACTGCACCCTTTACGACGGGACCCTGAGGGGCTTCAGTGGCCGGGGCCGAGCTTTGCGGCGGCGGCGCAGGCGATGGCTGTTGGTGAGAAGCGACAACCAAAGCAGCGAGGATCGCACCGACAACGACGAGCGCGACTGTGACGATGAGTTTTACGCCGAGTTGTACCCAGATTTTTGCCCCTGCCGGTTGGGATTTGGAACGCGGGGCTACGGTTCGAGAACGCGGGGCCGGGCGGATCTTGCGGGACGGTTGCGCGGACGGCAGAGCGTCTAAAGAAGCTCGGATACTGCTGAGCGTGCAGCGGCGGGCCGGGTCCATTTGCAGACATTGTTGCGCAATGCCGTAGAAGGGCGCGGGAATGGATTCCGGTACGACGGGTTCTCTGTGGCTCGGGTCGCTCCAGAGCGGCGGCCTTTGGGTGAGTGCCTGGACGAGGACGACGCCAAGCGACCAGACGTCCGTTGCCGGGGAGGACGAGACGTCAGGCGCGTCCCATGGGCCGGTGGATGAGGAGATCGTGTGCGGCTCACTTGCGACATGGAGGCGGTCGGTGGAGAGCTTGAGGTGGTTCTCGACCACCATGATGTTCGAGGGCTGGAGATGACCATGCACGAGATTCCGGTTGTGGAGACAGGAAAGGGCGTCCAGAACCGGATTGAGCATCTCCCTGGTTTCCGCGGGCGTCAGAGGGCGCTCGCGAAGAATGTCGGAGAGAATCTCTTCGGCGTATTCGGTCACGACATAAAGCAGGTCGGCGCCGTCCAGCTCGCAGCGTCCGGTACCGAAGAGACGCATCAGGTGGGGATGGGACAAGGTGCTGGCTGCGGCCCATTGAGCGATGCGGGTTTCGGCATCCGGCGCATCGGTGGGAATCAGCTTGATGACGGCTTTCTGCGCGGGATGGCCCGGGAGTTCTGTCAGGAAAACGCTGTTCTGGCCGGTTCCACCCAACCACTGGTGAAGAGTGAATCTCTCGTCGATGGTGCGTCCGACA
>Ga0181520_10006181_pt1 | contig 18512 bp, 12 predicted proteins | sample PEATcosm2014_Bin_29_FD_132451 | JGI IMG/M metagenome (GOLD analysis project Ga0181520, IMG submission 132451) | Peatland microbial communities from MTU Mesocosm Facility, Houghton, MI, USA - PEATcosm2014_Bin02_30_metaG | ecosystem: Environmental > Terrestrial > Soil > Wetlands > Peat | place...
AAGAGAGGAGAAAAGAAGAGAGGAGAAAAGAAGAGAGGAGAAAAGAAGAGAGGAGAAAAGAAGAGAGGAGAAAAGAAGATGGAGGAAAGAAAAATGGAGAACATTGCAAGAGAACCTTGCCAGCCAGAAGCTCAATCGCACTTCAAACTTCCATGTCCCTTCTGCCTAATTTTACCTTCCCTCATATTCTTTTCTCCCAGTTTCCTGTCACCCTAATTTTCTCTTGGCCGCATACGGCCTATGGCTGGGTGTCGTGCCTATGGCTGGGAGATTGCGGGCGGCCAGTGGTCAGATTAGGATGTTAGGGGTCCGGTTCGTTGCGACAATGCGGACATCCTTTGCGAGAGCCAAGTTTAGAACTATTTGGACGAAGGCGGAGTACGTTATACGAATGCCAGTTTGTGTCCTTTTTGCCGGCATAGCGATGCTGTTGGTCTTGGGATTGTCACGTGCCGTTGACTTGACAAAACTCCAATCGCTGGGCCTGAAAGGGAGCAAGGTGACGAAGAAAGGAGTGATGAAACTTCAACAGACTCTGCCAGACTGCAATATCTCACCGTAAAATGTTTTGCAGCATGGTCGGACCACGCTGCGAAGGGCCGCCGACACGCTGAAACGGGGATAGCCATGAAAAAACGCCGCCCTCCAGGTATCCTGCCGTATGGCATCGTGATCCTCCACGACGATCCCGATCTTGTTGTCGTACACAAGCCGGCCGGACTCCTGACCATCGGCACCGAGAGCGACAAGTCGCGCACCGCCTACTTCGTCCTCACGAATTACGTCCGCAAGGGCTGCGCCCGCTCTCGCAACCGCGTGTTCATCGTGCATCGGCTGGATCGGGAAACTTCCGGGGTCCTCATATTTGCCAAGAGCGAGGAGGGGAAGCGGCGGTTGCAGGATCAGTGGGACGAAACGGAGAAACGATATCTGGCCGTCGTTCACGGCCGCTGCCAGAAGAACGAGGAGACGATAACGACCTACCTGGCGGAGAACCAAGCGCACGTCGTGTACTCTACGCCTGACCCTGCCAAGGGAAAGTTGTCACGCACAGCCTACCGCGTGCTCAAACAGACGAAGGACTTTGCCCTGCTGGAGGTACACTTGCTGACGGGCAGGAAGAACCAGATCCGCGTCCATCTTGCCGGGATCGGCCACCCCATCGTGGGCGATCGGAAGTATGGCCGTGCGAAGGAAAGCTACCCAAGTCTCGCGCTTCACGCCCGGTCGATTTCCTTCACGCACCCCTTCAGCGGCCAGCGGATGACCTTTACAGCAGAGGTGCCGGCGTACTTCCACAAGCTGGTCGGCAGCATCGTTAATCAGGAGGGGCCGCCGATGCCATAGATGACCTTTCCCACTCTCGGGACACTTATTGTAGGGAACGCCCTCCGCAGCGTTCCAAATCTAAGGCCGTCACTGGGCTTCGTCGCCGTGCGATGGCTCATGCTCTTCGCCGATCAGCCCTTGGGCATCGCGACCGTCTAGTTCCAGTTTTGGAGTCCCTTGCTTGACTCGCTTTTCGACTTGCTTGATGTGCTCGGCGGGCGGCAGATCTTCGGGGAGGGTGCCGCCGATCCGCTTGATCGCTTCGCGCACTTCCTGGCCGACCTGCTTATGCGTCTGGATAGCCTGCTGCTGATCATGGATCCGTTGGCGGGCTAGTTTGTCGCGCGTCTGCGTCATGCGGAATTGATTGGCGGCAAGCTCCGTGGTGTCCATGCGGTCCATGAGTTGTTCCTTGTCGGGAACGCCTTTACGGGCCTTGATGGCCTCCGCGCCCAGTCCGCCGTAGAGGCCCTTGTATCCGGCGTCGTGAAATATGCCGAACATGCGGCTTTGGACGCCTGCCTCCCGGGCAGCACCGGAAAGCGCCTTGAACTCCTCGGACGTTTGTTTCCTCAACTCCAACCGTTCCAGGTCGGCGGCGGCCTGGTCAGACAACTCCTGACGCCGGGTCTGGATGGCGAAGTATTTCTGGGCGTTGGCTATCTGCGGTTTGCGGGGATCGCCGTTCTGGGCGATCAGGTAGCAGGCAAAACGGGAAAGGTGGTAATCATGCACTTCTTGAACCGCTCCTTTGCCGCCCAGGATCGGTTTGCGCGCGCGCGCAAAGTGATAGTCCGGCTCGTTACCCGATTGCTCGCAGGAGGATATAGCCTTCTGCACAGCTTTTTCAAAACTCCGCCATTGGCTATACCCCAAAAGGGGTTGCAGATCCCTGGCACTCCAGTATTCGGCATCGTAGTCGTTGACCCTCTTGAGGTCCTCGAATCCGCCACCACCAACTTGGCGAAGTTCTTCGTCCGTCACCTTTTCCTCCTTGGTCATGCAAGTGGCTGCCGCACCGCAGACAATGGTTGCAGTTTGTGTTGCCTTTGGCGAGAACAGTCATCAGTTTACGGCAAAACCTCTGCGCCTCACTTCGCTGCCCGCACCTCCACAGTAGCCCCGCGCCCGCCGTTGGCGACCACGCGGTAAATCGACAAATCGGTCATTCCCATAGGCACGGCGGCCGGAATCCAGGGGCGGGCCGCACGCAGCGGGGCGAGATGGCGAACAATGGTCGCGTCGTCCACGCCGCCCCGATCGGCCAGCGGCCCGGAACCGAATTTGGATCGGGCGGGATCCGAATTCGCGCCGAGGTTCTTGGGACGTTCGGCAGGAGTGACGGAACCGCCCACATTGTCCGCGGTTTCGGCCGATTTCTTGGGAACATTCTCAAGGAACTCGAAGCCCCGCGGCGAGGCGTCCTTGTTGCTCGTGTTGATGTTCGAGCCGATCAGTCCGCCCTTGGCCGGCGGCTGCGCGCGGTTGAGCCAAACCGTGTCGGCCGACGTGCCCGGCTTCTGCACCCAGAACTGATCGTTCAACGCCAGCACGCTGGTCCGGCTGCCGTCGCCGCGGAGTTCGAAACGGCAGGTTTCCTGGGTCTCGACGGGCATCAGCATGCAGGTGGCCAGCGTGAACAGGCCGCGAAAGTTGTCGGCCGCCACAGTCGGCGATTTTTCACTCGTGGCGTAGGAGAACCGCGTGGCGTCGATCGAGAGCACGCCGCTATCGGTCAAGTGCAGGCCGTTGAGCGAGTCCGAACTCCGCTCGTGGTACACGCCGCGGACCACCAGCCGGCCGCCCTGGCGGACATCGTACTGGCCGGCGGCGGTGCCGGTCGCCCCGGTGAACACGCCGACCGCCTGCCCCGCGGCCTCGCCGCCGCAGCCGACGACCTCGACCCACGTGCCGCGGTTGCCGCTGCCTTGCAAGGCGCGGAACTCCAGCCGCGCGCGATCGAAGCCAGTAACTCGCAGGGCGGCTGTCCGGCCGATAGTCTGCCCGGTCGGGCCGTTGGTGTTGAGCTGGTCGGCGAAGATCCTCGCCTCGGGCTGGTCGGGCGTTTCTACCAGCAGGGCCGACGACGCGCCGGCCTGGATCTGAAGGTCGCGAATCGTTGCCCGGCTGGGGCCGTCGACGCGCAGGAGTACGCCATCGGCCGGGCCGGTCCAGACGAGCCGCGTGGCGATCTCGCTGGCCCCGTCGCCCACAAGCTGCAGGTCGCTGTTCCGGGGGATGACGAGCGTGCGGTCGATCTTGTAGGCCCCCATCGGCAGATGGACCACGGGTCGCTGGCCCGCCAGTCGGGCCGCCATATCGATCACCTGCTGGATGGCCGCCGCATTGGCGGTCGTGGGAAGGTCGAACACTCGGCGCTGGCGGCGGGGCGGTGCGGGTGGCAGCGTGGGCAGTGCGTCGGGAATGTCGCTGGCCGCAACCACTTTTTCGGCGATACGCCGGAAACGGCCGCGCTCCTCCACGGCGTTATCCTTGGAATAGACGTTGCCTACCAGTGTCTGGTCGGCCCAGGTCATGCGCACACCGCGGGCCGCCTTGCCCAGACGCATCACGTTGTCGACGACCAAGTACGGCCCGGCGTTGTCAAGGATCATCGCCCAATCGCCCGTGGGGTCGAGCACGCGATTGCCGGTAATACTGGTGGGCGAGCCCCAGGTGTGGCCGCTGGAGAAGTCGAGGAACCGCTTCGAGCCGACACTGGTGTTGTTGACCACCGAGAAGGCCATCAGGTTCATCAGGCTGACGTCGGAGATCTTCGAGCGGAGGAAGAGGTTCTCCCAGGCGTGCCAGTTGCCCATCACGTTGTAGATGCCGCGGCCGCAGTCCTCGAAGCGGCAGTACCAGACCCAGATGTCCATGGAGTTCCAGTTAACGGTCTGGATGCCCACGCCGCAGCGCAGGAAGCGGCAGCGCAGGACCTCGTTCTCCGCCTGTCCGGCCGTATCGGGGCCGCCGAAAACGATGCCGCACTTGGCGTCGCGCAAGACCAGGTCGCTGGTTTCGTTGTAGGTGGAGAACTGCGGTCCATAGCGCAGGCAGGTCTCCGCGCGGCCGCCGCCGTCGAAGGTCAGTCGCGAAAGCTTGGCGTACCAGGCATCCCACTGGAACATCGTTCCGCCTTCCGGGCCGTCCCAACGGAGCACGACGCTTGCCGGATCCTCGCCGACCACCGTGACCATGTTGTCCTGGTGGGCCTTGCGCGCGGTTTTCAGGGTCTGCGTGATCCGGTACGTCCCGGCGGGCAGGTAGAGCACACTGGCCCGCTTGTGCTCGCGGATCTCGTCCAGTGCCCGCTGCAAGGCCGGCGTGTCGTCGCTCTTGCCGTCGCCGCTCGCCCCGAAGTCGCGCCGCACGTCGAGCCAGCTCGCAAACGGCCCCACAAACTCCTCCTCGGCTGCAAATGTGGCCGGCACGAGGCAAGCCAAGAGCACGACGACTATCAGGAAGACCAAACAACGGCGGACGCAGCGCGCAAAATCAGTCAGGTAGGCAAGCATCGGATTGACTCCATTTCAGACCGTTTCCGGCAACTCGAAGCCCTTGCGGCGGGGACGGTTGATGAACTTGTTGGCCGCATCGTTGCCGATGAACTCTTCTTTGACCGGGTCCCACTTCAGGCGTTCCCCGATCCAACGCGTGATGTTCGCCAAGTGGCAGATGGCGATCGAGCGATGGCCAATCTCGACGTCGGCCACGGGTTTTTCCCGCGTGCGAATGCAGTCGATCCAGTTCTGCATGTGCCACTTGGCTTGCCAGAGGGCCGTCTGGTCGCTCCACTTCTTCTCTTCATTCACTTCGTCGACCTTCTTGAGCAACTCCGTGGCGATCTCTTTGGGGTTTGAGGTGAACTTGTTGCGATTGACCTCGAGCTTGCCTTTCTCGCAGATGAAAATGGCGCCGCCCCACGGACCGTGGTCGAGGGAAAAGCTGATCGGCGTACCATTGGCGTAGCGCATCTCGACTTTGCCGTTGATGCCGGGCGAAGTGGGCCACATTTCCACGGGGCCGGTTCCATCCATGCCGGTTGCCCATTGAATCTGGTCCACACCGTGGGCGCCCCAGTTGGTCATTTCGCCGCCGCCGAAGTCGCGCCCGCCGCCGCCCCACCTCCCGTTGAACGGCCGCCACGCCGCCTGATTCAACCACATGTTCCAATCCAATCCGCCCGGCGTCGGCTCCTCTCGTCCCACGTCGGTGGTCGAAGGGCCTGAGCCTGGATAGCAGGGGGCCTGCACTTGCAGGAGCTTGCCCAAGGCGCCCGTGCGGACGGCCTCGCAAGCGATGCGGTTCAAGGCCATCGACCGCTGTTGGGACCCGACCTGAAAGACGCGATTGTACTTGCGTACTACATTGACCAGCACGCGGCCTTCGTGAATGCAGAGTGTCAACGGTTTTTCGGCGTAGACATCTTTTCCCGCCTGGCAGGCGTGGATGCTGGGTGTCACGCGTTGCCATTCCTGGGTGGCGATGATCACTGCATCGATGTCTTTACGCTCGAGGATCTGGTGGTAGTTCTGATAGATCGGCCAGGCGCCCTTATGATCCGCCTTGAACTTCTCCGCCCGCGGCAGATTGCAATCACAGAGGGCAACGAGTTTTCCATCCTCGGGCAGTTGCTGGAGCAAGAGGGTCGCACGTCCGCCGACCCCGATCGCGCCCACCGTAACGCGCCCGTTGGCGCCCGGTTTGCCGTCGGCCGCCAAGACGCCGCGGGGAATAAAATACGGGGCCGCAATCGTGCCGGCCGTTCCTGCGGCGGCGAACTTCATAAACTGTCGACGTGATAATTTGCTCATCGAAGAATCTCCTTGAACCAATAAGACCAAAGGACGCTAGGTCGGAACGCCTATAATCCTGATCTCAATATCGGTCGCTGTCAAGAAGACGCTCGGCGAAGTGTGCGGAAAGACCTCATGGCAACCCCGTGGCACGGGCTTCCAGCCCGTGGCATACGACACGGGCAGGATGCCCGTGCCACGCTGGCGTCCACCGTGCCGACTGGAAGGTCGCGAGCCGCTGCGTTAAATCACCGCCAATTCCAAAGCCAGTACCAGTAATCTTCAATCAATCGGAAATTGCGGCTGTTGGGCGGAATTTCCAACTCGAACATCGGCAGAGGTGGATAACAACATATCTTGGACTCCAGGATTCCATCAATGCAGCAGAATTCCGCGATTTTGCCGGGCACTGGACCGTGCCACGGTCTTGGAAGAGAACTATACTTCTAGGACGGAAACTGGCCTGGATTGTCACAGCCGGAAGCTTCGATCCTACAGCCCTGGCCGTGTTGCCAGGTAGAACCAGTAGCAGGCGGCGGGCACGGTCGTGACGTTGAAACAGGTCTCGTTGTGCAACGGATAGCGGCCGAAGTCGATGTACTGCTCCGTCACCGGCCAGTCAAACCAGTTCGGCGTCATCTTCTTGGCCGGCCCAAAGTTCAAGAGCCACGTCTGTACCCAGCCGCTCGCTCCCCGGCTCATCGCGTTCCCCTCGTTCCCCTGGCCGTAGGGAATGTGGCCGACGGGCACGTCTGGATACTGGCCGCTGACCTGCACGTCCACCAGGAAGGGGAAATGCTCGGCATTGTGGCCGACGCCGGCGCAGTAGGAGAGATTGTCCGGATTGGCGCCCAGACTGTAGTTCGCCCCCTGCACGGCCGCCGCCAGGTAGGCGGGATTCTTCGTCAATTCGTAGGCATAGATCAAAGAGAAACCGCCCTGGGCCGGCGTGCTGAAGTAGCGGCAGGCAAAAATCAGCGGGTAATCGGTGCGAGCGCCGGCGATGATATCAAAGGCGTTCTTGCGGCTGAACTCGATGGCGTGATCGGCATAGGCCGTAATCCGCTCCACCGCGTGCCGCTTCAACTGCGGATCGCCCAATCCGTCCGGCAGTCGGGCGTAGGCAAAATCGGCGGCGAGTTGTTCGAGATATAGCGCCGCCTTTCCGGCAAGCTCCGTGGACTGGGCGAACGCCGCCGCGTAGGCCGGATCGCGCGTGGCGGCCAGCAGTTCCACGGCGGCCATGGCCCGCTTGTCGCGCAGGTTCTTGGGGAATTCCTTGTCGAAGGAGAGGACCTTCCGGTAGATCGGGTCATCGGCTTTGGCGTGTGCCTCCGCCCAGTCCCAAGCCCGTTTGGCCGATTCGAGGTAGTCGGCCGCCAGCCGCTTGTCGAAGGCGGCGAGCACGCGCGCGGCCCGCGCCGCGGCAGCCGCATAGTGCATCGTCGTTTCCTGGTCCACGGCATAGACACCGGCGTACTTCTGCATGGAACTGGTCTCGCCGTTGTAGCAGTCCCAGCCGACTCCGTAGCCGCCCCGCACGCCGCCATCGGGAAGTTGCAACCGCTTCCACAGCGACATCTGCCAAAGGGCCTCGTTGAGAATGCCGGGCAGGTTGTTGCTCATCTCCTCCGCCGGCAGCGGCAGTTTTATCCGGGAGAACGCCGCGGGATTGAGATCGTAGAGGCCCAACAGGTCGTAAGTGGCGCTGAGATGGCCGCCCAGGGAATCCCAGTCGCCCGCATCCTGGTAGCCGCCCCAAACGCCCTCGACGCGATTCAGGCGTCCGGACTTGGCCAAGGCGATCAGGTTCTCGCCGCGGGTCCCTTCTTGGCCGGCCTGCACGGGAATGTCCATCTGGTAGAACTGCACGCCGTCGGCCGGATGAAAAGTCCGCTTGCGCGTGAAGGCACAGGCGGGCGGCCCTAGGTCGATCCCCTGCCGTTGCGAGAGGATGCCCTGCATGGCCGCCGTGAAGGGCGCCTCCCACGCGGCGGGCCCAAGGCGGAACGACCAGCTCAGGCCGATGCCGGGCACGAAAACGCGATAGACGCCGGGCGCGCGGAAGTCGCTGAAATCTAACCGATAGACGGCCGCCTTGGTGTAGTCGAGCTTCTCGTGAATGCAGATTTGCTCCTCAGCGCCCGCGGCCTTGGCCAGTTCCGCCTTGCCGCTGAAGACGCTCCGGCCGGCGGCATCCAGCAGTTCAAAGCCATCCGGCTTGTACGAGCAACTGCCGCTCTTGCCGTTCTGATCGACGCCCATCCAGAAGGAAAGATAGGCCCGCTTGAAGGGATCGTCCGGGCGGTAGCCGGTCTGAATGGCATGCACGGCGATGCTCCGCGCCTGCCGGGGCTTATGGACATAGGCGACGGTCTCCTCCGAGGTGTTCACGCCCACGAAACGGATCGAGTACGCCGCATCTTCAACAAGCGGCGAAGGCAGCCTCAGCGAGATCGTGTACAGGAACGGCAACGGCTGGCTGAAGCCGTTGGGCTTGCCTTTGCGGAAGACGGCCGTGGGCACCTTAGGTGCGGCGTAGGCCGGATCGTCGGCGGACTGGACCAAGTACGCGGCGGGCACGTCCACCACGGTTTCCTCCAGCACCTGGCCCGTTGTGGCGTGTTCGATGAAGACCGACTTGCCGTCGGGCGAGAGCAGGCCCAGCTTGCTGCGGTTGCCGCTCACCTTGCGATAGACGGCCTGCTGGAAATAGTCCACCACTTTGCCGTCTTTCACCGTGTGCCTGGGCGCGTTCTTGGCCTCCTCGACAATCTCATCGCCCGGTTGGGCTTCGTAGGGCTTGAGTTCGTTATTGGCGTGTTTTCCCGCCTGCAGGACGATCGAGAGCACGTCGCTGCCCGTGGCACAGACCAATTTGACCTGCGGCCCATCTTGCGGATGCGGGGTGCCCTTTGCCAGCAGGTCGCGGCGGGCCTTCTCCTTGGCCTCGGTCGCCAGACGGGCTTGCTCGGCTTCCTTGGCGTGCTGTTCCCTGAGCTTGGCCCGCTGGGCACGCAGTTCCTCGGTGGGCGGCACGAGCACGACGCGGGAGAGCACGACATCCACCGGCTTGTCGCCCCAGTCGCCGACCACGAGCCAGACCGCAACGTTCTTCAAGCCGGGGGTCTTGCCCTGTTTCTCGACGACCTCCGGTTCGGAAATCGACGCGCCGTGCTCTGCCACAAGTTGTCGGGGCACGCCGGGCTTGAGCTTGCGCAGGTCGAACGTGTACTTGTAGGCGGCCCCGCCGGAATCGTTGAAAACGAGGGTCAGCATGCCAGCTGTGTTCCGTGGGGTCACGGCCAGCGTCAGGGCCGGCGACCAGTCGCCGTAGCCGGCCAGGCTCACGTTCAGGCCGGCCACGCCCGCGCCGCCCTGGGCGCTTTTGGCTGAGATGTGGATACCGTCGGGCTTGACGGGGAACGCCTCCTTCGGGCCCTCCCACGAGCCGAAGCCGAACATCAGCGGCTGGTCGCAGCGGCTGATGACCGGGTCGGGCGCAGCCGCATAGACATTCGCCGCCAAAAGCAATGAACCAACAACCAACGTCAAGATTCGCATGACAGCTCCTAAAAAACAAAATCAAAGGATGATCTGTTGTTTCGCCTTGTCGAACCGGGCGACCTTGTTCTCACGGTGCGAGAGGATGCCCATCGAGAGCGGCGCCTGCACGCGGACGGCCATGGCGATGTTGCACTTGGGCGGCTGCTGCACCGGTGCGCAGGAATTCACGTCGCGATCTGTTCGTTCTGCTCATTTATTCTCTCCTCGCATTGGGATGGGATTCGTCACTCTGTACGGAACGCCCTCCGTGGCGTTCTTTCGGAACGCCATGACCCGCAAGCGGGTGCCCCGCGTGCCCTACAGGCATGCGTCTCTACTTGGCCTTGCTCCACTTTTCATACAACGTCTCGATCTGTTCGGCCGACGTTTCGCCGTCCCACGCGGCAACCGCGTAGCTCAATTTCAGTTTCGCGCCGGCCTTCAACTCCATCGGCTCCTTCCAGAGATTGAGTGTGGCCGAAAGATAGGCGAAGGGCGGACTCAGGGTAAACATCTTGTTCGGATGACGGGGGTTCGAGGGATGGTCGAAGATCGCCACAGTCACCGGCTTGCCGTCGGCCCGGGCCGTGTAGGCGCACCACTTGGCCGCCACCAGCCGGGCGCTGCCCTCGACTAGGTCGCCTGGTTGCTTCGTCGCGTTGAAGAAGCGGCCGCCGCTGTCCATCGACGTCAGAAACCGCATGCCCAGGCCGAAGTAGTGGTGCCCGTCGAGCTTCACCGCCTCGATACCCGGGGCCGTGGACAACTCGGTAGTCCAAAGGACCAGAGTAACCGGGCCGGCGATCTTCGTGTCCACGGCGCCGACCATCCGCTTTTCCACCAGCAGTTGCTTGCCGTGCGTGTCGGTCCAATCGAGGGTCTGCAGAATTTCCGCGCAGGAAGTGTCGAGGACCCTGGCCGTCGCCGTGCCAATCGGACCGCGCGGTTTCTCGCTTCCGGAGTTCGCTACCTCTTCCCAAAAATTCACGCCATCCACTCCGATCGCGAACATCAAGGCATGATGATGCTTGTGGTCGAAGGGCGAATCGCGGAGGAACTGCACGCCGTCGGGCGTGAACAGTTGCCGCACGTAGGGCTTCATGGGCGCGGCCTTGGTGCAATACTGCAGCAGGGTACGGTCGCCGGCACGGATTGCCGCCACGTCCGTGCCTTCGACAACCCGCAACTCGGCGGGCTCCGCCGCCACGCCGCGGCCGGGCAAGGTTGCCGCCCCGGCGAGCAGCGTCAGAACGATCATCGAGAACACACGAAATAGCGTCCGCATGGCATTGTCTCCTAGGATTTGTTCATTGCCCGATCCACCCTAGAAGATAATTGGAATTTTCAGAAACGCAAGCGCAACTTCTATCCCAATTCGGAATTAGACGCTTGGCCGTCGTTGCTAGATTCCTCATCTCTGCCCCAGTGGCTCGAAACAAATCGCGCCATTCGCGTGTTTCCTCGCAAAGAATGCGTCCACCAACAAACCAGAGGCCAGCAGGCGGATTCGCTGAATGGCTGCCTGCATGTCTTCTCGCTGCTGTGTTTCCACTTTCAATGGCGATACGTGCAACCTTTCGGTATAGAACGCACAGTCCTGATGGGCAACGAGAACGACACGCTCAATACAATGTACCGTGACCAGAAAACGCAACTGCTCGATCACGCCATCTTCTTCGCGGAAGGCAAGGAAGTGACCGGCAAGGCAGCCAGCACCTCCCGGCACCGCGAGCCGGTCGTAGCGCGGGAGTTTCAGGGAGTTGTGCAGGAAGTCGTCGAAATGTTCCCCGTATCGCCCGTCGCTGCAATAGACGGCGGCGGCACGAATGCGGTTCTCATCGAATCGAACGGAACTCTCGAATACCGCGTGGCCTTCTCGGTTGTGCATGTTTACAAGTTGAATCGTTAACGTGACAGATACCGGTCAGTAAGGGTGATCCGCGATGGGCGGACGATTCGTTTGACCTAGCAGTGGATCTAATTCCTCTGTCCCATAGCAAGGCGGCATCTGTCCGGCCCACCGCCACAATCTGCCAGTTCCCCAGATCGCCGCCGATTATTCGAAGACCACCTCGTAGTAGATGGTCTTTTCCCGAGCGCTGTCGATCGTGAAGCTGTTCTTCTCGACCGGCAGGGTCTTTCCGCTGCGCTGACCGTCCTGGTTGAGGATGTTCACGGCGGCGATAGGTCGCCCGCAGGTGATCTCGGCCTTCACAGGCTCCAGCATGATGGGCCCTTTGCCGTTATCGAGCGTGCGGTTGTCGACGGTCAGGATCTTGAAACCGCTGTTGCTGTTCCGCGCCACGGCAGTCAAGAGCGCGGTCTTGGTCTGCGCGAGATCCTTGGTCTTCTCCAGGCTGGTGAGGAAGAGGGAAACGTAGGGGCTGCGCACGGTAAAGGCATAGTCGCCCAACCGCAGTCGCTTGTCCTGAACGAAACCCACGACGGCCTTGGTGGCCTCGGTATTCACGGCAAAATAGCCCTTGCCCGCGTAATCCCACATCAACTGCCTCGTCGTGGAGACGATCCGCTTGTTATGGTCGTACTTCGCCATGTCGGGGAAAACCGACGGCTCATCCTGGTCCGTAAATTTCACCACCAGCCGGCCGGCGGCCAGGGCGGCCTCGGGCGTGCTGCCGCTGAAACTCTTCACGTCGCCCTGCTGCACCACCCGATCGGAAAAATTGAATTTCCCCTCGGCCAGGTTCTGTGGGCTGACGTTGCGCACGCCGATGACCTCGCCTTCCTTAACGTCGCCGCGCATGATCATCCGCGCCAGGGCCGGGTACTGCCCGATCTGCGTCGGCACGTCGGCATTCCACACGCCCCATGGCAGATTGCCGACAATCTCGCCGTAAGCGCCGGCGATCTGGTTGGACTGGAACTCGTAGGAGGCGTCCCAGCCTTGCAGGCCCATGCCATAAACGGCGAAGATCGCCGGACCCTCCGCACTGTACAGCGAGGGATAGACGTGGATCCACTCGGAGGCGCCAAAGGGCCGGTCCGCTACCTGTTGCAGGCCGGACGAGAAGTCGCCGCTGCCCGGCTTGCCGAGCATCGTGTCGTTCAGTGCGCCGCCGAAGTAGTTGTGCCGGTCGATATAACCCACCATGTAATCCGATTTGAGGTTGTAGTAGTTCGGCAGGCCCGAGGGCGCTTGCCAGGGCGAACCGACCAGCGGGCCTTGATAGCCGGCCGCACGGATGGCCTTGACGAATTTGCCGTAGAAGGCGTTCTGCACGGCGTGGAAAAAGGCCGCGTTATCCACCAGGCGGCGCTTGTTGCCGCCCTGTTGGTTGGGCAGATTATCGGCGCTCATGAACCAGGGATTCGGTTGGATGGCGATGTTTTTCGCGGCCAGCGTTTCGCCGGCCTTCAACGCGTCGCCCCAGGCCGCCTGCAGGCCGGCCTGATCCTGGTATTTCTCCTCAAGCCATTTGGCGTAGCGTTCCATGAGGTTCTTCTTGTAGGTCGGATACCGCTCATACACGCCGCCCGTGGTGTAGAAAAAGATGTCGTCTTCATTCTGAAGTTCGATGTAGGCCAGGGCCGGGTCCTGCGCGTAGGTCGTTCCCGTGTAGGGGTTCTTGTGCTTCAGAAGGTTGACCACCGTCTCGATCAGCAAATCCTGGCAGTCTTCGGCATAGTTGATCAGCGCGTAGGTGTCGCCGCCCTCCTGGTTCTTGATTTCGTCGTAAGCCAGCATGCGGGCGCGGTTGCCCGGCTTGGGGCGGAAGTGATAGGTGTGCGACCAGCCGTAATAAACGCCGTTCTTGGCCAGTTGATGGCAGAAATAGTCCAAGCGGTCCAGGCCCTCCGGCTTCATGAGGGTCGCGTCGTTCTCATCGCCGATCGCCTCCCCTGCGCCGGTGAACTTGTGCATGCGCACGGCGTTGACGCCATACTTCGCAAATCGCGCGGCCGTGTATTCGCCCTGCTTCTTTTCCGGTGCGGAGAGGCCGTAGGAAAGGTTCGTGCCCCAGAATTTCACCTTGGTCTTGTCGGCGAACTCGAAGTGGTCGCCCGCGATCCGCACGCCGCCGTGCTTGCCCGCCGGCTTGTCCAACCAGTCTTCGAAACCGATCACGCTGGGCTTGACGTCGCTAGTGGCGGTCACCGGGAACCAGTCCTTGTCCGGCAGCACTTTGGACAATTGGTCGATGTCCGCTTGCCGGGCCAGCAGCTTCACCGCGGCGGGCAGGTGAAAGGCGATGGTGATGGATTTCTTCCCGGCCTTGAACATGTCTGCAGCCAGTTGGACGCGGAGGTCGCCGTGATAGGGCATCGCTAAGGGCGGGTCGAATGTGGCCGTGAACGGGCCAATCGCCTTGGAACGGAAGACCAGCGTTCCGCTCTCGGGCTGAGCGCCCGGACCGCCGATGGACAAGGGGATCGTACCCTCGGTACCATCGACATGCTTCAGCAGGATGTCGCCGTCCTGGAACTTCTCGTCGAAACGGATGCCGGCGATCAGCATGGTCAGGGGCACATCCTTGTCGGCGGAAAGCTCGTAATTGATGGAAATTTCCTTCTCGCCGCTCTGCCACACGTGCTGTTTGATCATAATGACCTGTCCTCGCGACTTGTTGGCTTCAAACGGGGCGGTCACCACCAATTCGTCGCCGCTGGCCTTTTCGGTCGAACCCAAACCTACCCAGCCCCATTGCGGACCCCATCCGCCCAGCGAGATGGAAAACACCCGCTCATTCCCCCGCAGAAACATGAAGCTCAACGAATTATCGGGCGAGACCAGGGCACGCCAGTCGTTGCTTGGCTCGTCGGCGGCGACGGGCGTGAGGAAAAGGCCGCCGAGCAGGGCGGCGGCGGCGATCGTGAACGACCACCTCAGCCAGCGGCGCAACGACGGGCAGATTGCACAATAGATTTTGCGGTTCAAGTCGGTCATTGTTAGTCTCCTTGTGGATTGGTTCATTTGATTTCCATTTTCGTGTTCGAGTTTCCTAGGTCCAACTCCGTAGGGCAGGACTGGCCTGCGCAAAATCGACCTGGCTGAGGCCATGCGGTCTATCCCATTTTCGTTCCATTCGCTGTCGGTTGGACTTGGTCGCGTAGCGACCGCCGATGGTAGCCGTGGGTTTCAACCCACGGTCTGCGATGCGCACATGTTTCTTTCGTCGCGTAGCGACGGTTGATTTTCAATCGTCGCTACGCGACGGGAAAACGTGGGGGGGAATTTCGTCCGTGGGTTGACCACGGCTACCATCATAGCGTCGCTACGCGACGAGTGACAGCTTCCATCTTGCGCAGGCCCACGATCGCTCGCGTGACCTTGTTCCACTCTACGGCCTCGCTTCTGGCCGAGGCGCAATGGCCGGTTCGCCGGTCAATACGATCGTGCCGAAATGGCTGGTGTCTTCGGCGTCGTTGGCGATCCCCGCGCCCAGGATCGTATACAGCGACTGCTTGTGTGCGGGGTGCCCGGTCATGGCCGCCAGCGGTTCGAGTGCCCGCAGGCAGTGGGTCAGGCTATGGCCGATGATGAGCACGTTCCGCCCGCTGGGGTTCGCGGGCGTTTTTGCCGCTTCCACGGCCGCGGCCTGGCCGGCGGCGAGCAGGAGCATGCCGGCGGCAATCAGCGGAATCAACATGCGCGAGGGGGCATTGATGGCGAACATCATGATGTATGGCAGCCTTTTCGACTGCTTTCCTGGTTGGCGGAAGAATGTGCTCTGTGAAAACTTTGGCTTGCTTTGGTTGGCTGGTTTCGTGCATCACGCCGGGCGCGCAGGCCGTATTCTCGCCGGCGATCAAGAGGCATGCCGTCAGAACGGCAATCGCCATTGTCCGTTCCGCGTGGTGGGGAAAGCTCATTTTGCGCGACGGGGGTGCCGATTGCAAGCTGTCGTGAACGGGATGCGGGACCGTGGTCTCGCTCCGCTGGCCAGCCCCCAAGACGGCATGGGTCAGAAAAAAGTGCTTCCAACGGCATTTCTCCAGGCTTGGCCGCCGCGGGTAAACCACCGTTTCGGGTCGGGCAGTGATGTGACCACATCGAAAAAAGGTGCCTTTCAGCGTTTTTGCGGCGATTTTGTACTTCCACGGCTATATTCGGCTTCCACTAAAGGTATTGCTCACACGGACAAAACTGCGGGAAAAAAACGCTTGACACTCTAACGATAGTCTTGCCATAGCCGAAATACCTAGACAATACCTAGCCACTTTGTCCCATTTCCTAGCCACTTTTGTGGTCAACCTAGCCATTTCCTAGCCACTTTTTGGATACATGGTCATGTGTACAGTATAGGGGAGTAGGACACAGGGTGCTTTCTTGTAGATATTTAAGTGCAGAGTCATAAAAATAATTAGTTTTCCACGCGACGAGTGAAGCCGTTCGTTAGCGTTGCCCGGACACAAGCCTCGGGCGAGTTCCGCGCAGCCGCCAGCGTGGACGCCGACTTGCGCAAGTCGGCGCCGCGCGTCAATGGCCCCGGTTTGCAACGCTGGGGGCCGGTTCAATTGTCTGAGAGCAAATGCAAAACGAATCTCCGGTTGGCATTGCTGTCGTTACATAGTTTGCGCTCCTCGTCCTTGGTGTCTTCTGGTCCCCAGTGCGTGCTGGTCACGCTGCGGAGATCACGCGTAGAGTATTCAGGCGCGGCTGAATTCTTCACAGCGCGCTTTATACCTAATAATACGCAAGGAATCGCGCCACCATTTGCGCGCGGCTTGGATTTGCGCCGCAACCCTTGCCCACGGAAGTTTGCAATACCGCAGCGGCCTGGCGGGCCTCTTGCGATTGTTCGGCCACCCGACTATGCCGGCTGCCGCGGCGATCATCTTCAGCGGGAACCGTGACGTCCTACGGCTCTGTCTGGTCCGGGCCGGCGTCTGCGCATTCGGCCCGTCTCGCCTATCTTCGATCCGTGGAGGCGGGGCCGCTCAGGGTCGTGGCGCTCTTGAAGCCCCTCTTGCGCGTGATAGAATAGGAGCAGTGAAAGGGGGGCCAACCGTTGGGCAGGAGACTGGCCCGCCACGACCCCTCCCGGCGGACATCGCGCAGATGAGAACCCTGTATGAAAGACCTCCAGGCCGGAGGCGTTGCGGAGCGAGATGATCACTGTGCCAGCAGATAGCTTGACGGTAAAATACGAGCATACCGGGTGCGAAAAAGCCTATCGAGGCTGTGGCCTTTCACGTGCCGCCTTTTCCGTCAAAACACATGGGTACGACCAGGATGACCCCCAGCGGCAGCCGCCAGCTCTCGTACCTGGCCGCCAGCACGAAGTACACCAGGAGGGTGCTCAGGCCAAAGATAACGCCGGCGTGAGCCCAACTCAGGCGATGCCCCGAAGCAACTCGGCGGCCCACGCCTGGTCCTCGCTGGAAAGCCGCGGATGACACGGTTTCCCGTAATCAATCTGCTCGTCGTAGGCGCCGTCCTCGTAGACGCGGGCCAACCCGGCTTGGAGATCGAGCGGCACATCGGGGTCGTCGCCGGCCAGCGGCACGCGGATCCGCGGTAGCCGCTCGCGAAGCCGTCGCGGATAGAATTGGAACCGATCGCGGTGCCCCACGCTCCGGTTCATGGAAACCAGGTAGTCGTACGAAGCTCGGCTGCGGGCTAGCCACTCCGGCATGGCCAGAACGTGCTGCCCCGCGCGCAGCAGGTCAATCTCGACCAGATGTGCCGTGCTGGCAAGAACCTCTTGTTGCTTGGCAAGGTATGAGTCCCGGCCGGGTCCCGCGTGTTTGTTGGAAGGACTGACGACCTCGATCACCGTGACTACGTCCTTGCCGCTGTGGAGGGCACGAATTTCGATATACGACTCGTCGATCTCGATGGCCTCCAAGTCGGCAACCAACGGCTCGTCGACGTCCGCAAGCGTGGCGACCGCGCCGCTTGCCGGCGTGGGCTTTCGCCCTTGTGGGATGGAACTGGCTCGAATCCATATATCCGGCGCCACACGCCGATCGGGTCCCTCGACGTACAATCTCTGCTCAATGGCCGCGACGTATCACCCACGCAGCAAGGGTTGCAGTTGTGCCCGCAAGTAGACGATCAGCGACTCGTGGACGTCCGGCCAAAGGGGAGGATCCTCCATCCAAGGGTCCATTCCCGGAAAGATCATCGGCATTGCACGGTCTCCACTGCGCTGGCGTCATTCCGTAACCGGTAAATCGGATGTTCTTCCATCTTGACCTCCCATACATCTATTCTATCGTCCGGGCCAGGCACCCGCAATCCTCAAGAGAGCGTCCGGAACAGCACGACCGCGAACTTGCCGGCCTGCACGATTGTGCGTGGAAGTGGTCATGGGTAGAAAGAAGGGGCAAGTCGTGCCGCCGGCAGATAGCTTGGCGGTAAAATACGACTATAACGGGTGTGAAAAAGCCTGTCGAGGCCGTGGCCTTTCAAGTGCTGAGTTTCCCGTTCGGCGGCGCGGACCGCAGGGGAGCGGGCACCGCTGCGCAGTAGTGGTCGGCGTCGCGAGTCCGAATGGGCTGGTCGGCCGCGACTGCGGCCGGCAACTCCGCTGGGGCCTGCTTGCGCTTCGCGTTTCAACTCCCAGTTTCAACTCCGCTCCGTCAAGGCGGGGTTGCTCAAGAATTGAAGCCCCTCTTGCGCGTGATAGAATAGGGGCAGTGAAAGGGGGCGCACAACCGTTATACGTCGGGAGGGACGCAGCTTAATCCCGTGAATGTGAGCGCCGACATGCCCAATGCTTCGCAAGCTCTGGTCTATGCGGGCAAACTCCACACAATTGGGCGGCACCCTGATTTCGAGAGGACTCCATGACCATGCGAAATATCCGAGAAATCGCCAAACTGCTGAACTGCTCGACGGATACCGTGCGGCGGATGCTCCGTGAAAATAAG
>Ga0181520_10006182_pt1 | contig 18509 bp, 11 predicted proteins | sample PEATcosm2014_Bin_29_FD_132451 | JGI IMG/M metagenome (GOLD analysis project Ga0181520, IMG submission 132451) | Peatland microbial communities from MTU Mesocosm Facility, Houghton, MI, USA - PEATcosm2014_Bin02_30_metaG | ecosystem: Environmental > Terrestrial > Soil > Wetlands > Peat | place...
AGCCAGCGCAAAGCCGATCACCGAGAGCCACTTGCCGCGAGCCGCGTCGTTGACCTTGGCCAGGTCCTTGGCCACCTTGTTCATGTCGAGGAAGGCGGTGACGGGCGCGGATTCCTTGGTTTCCTTGTCGATCATCAGCGCCATGCCGATGCCGCAATTGGGGTGGCAACCGCAGGAGAGCTGGCCCCACTCGGCGGCGGGACCGTGAATCAGGTCGGCCCAGTCGGAGAAGGTGCTCATGAAGCTGATGGGGAACCAGTCGCGCTCGGGCTCGCCGATGCCGCACTGCTTCTTGACGTCGTGCGCCATGTGCGAGAGGGTGTAGCGCTGGGCGAGACGGCGCTCGTCGCTGATGTCCTCGTCGCGGCCGGTGAAGCTGACCGGCTGGAAGCTGAGGAAGCTGATCTTCTTGGGATTGTCGAGGGCAAACTCGATGATGCGGCCCACCTGCTCGTTGTTGATGCCGTTGATGATGGTCGTCACCGGCACGATTTCAACGCCGGCTTCGTGCAGGTTGTTGATAGCCTGCAGCTTGACGTCGAACAGGTTGCCCACCTTGCGGTGCGAGTTGGCGGCGTTGCCGATGCCGTCGAACTGGAGGTAGACGTAGCGCAGGCCGGCTTCTGCGGCTGCCCGGCAAAGTTCCTTGCTCTTGGCGAATTCAATTCCGTTCGAGGCTGCCTGCACGCTGTTGTAGCCAACCTTGCGGCTGTAGGCCACGGCGTCAAGGAAGTAAGGCGAAAGCGTGGGCTCGCCGCCGGAGAACTGGACGCTCATCTGCCGCTTGGGCTTGATGGTGATGGAGTTGTCCAGCATGGTCTTGATTTCTTCCCACGTGAGTTCGTGGACGAATCCAACCTGATTGGCGTCCATGAAGCACGGATCGCACATCATGTTGCAGCGGTTGGTGAGGTCGATGGTGAGCACCGAACCGCGTCCGTGGGTCACGGTGGAAGTGCCGTGGTGGTGGAGTTCCTGGTCGCCCTTGCCGTGGGCGCGGATGTCGCGGCCGGGGAAGCTCTCTTCAAGATGCTTGAAGAACGCGGTGTCGATGGACATCAGGTCTTCAAAGTGGCCGTGCTTGGGGCAATCCTTCACCATGAGGATTTTGCCGTCGCGCTCGATGATCTGGGCCTTGATTTCGCCCACCTTCTCGTTGAGCAGAACTTCGTGGGGCAGCTTGCCGTCCAGAATCTGCTTGCGAATCTCGGGGATGCACTTGGGACAGAGCGAATCGGTGGTGCGGGGCCAGCCCAGGGGCGGCTTTTCTTTTTGATAGCTCTTCTGGAGGGGCTTGTCGGACCATTTTGGGGTGAACGATGGATTCGGGCTGATGCGGTTCAGCCGCTCGTAAACGACCCACGCGCCCTTGGCCGCGTAGACGACGGCTTTTTCGGCGTACTTAATCGCTTTGGACATATTCTTGCGATCTCCTCGAATAAAATGTCGCCGGCGGCAGACTCGCCCGGCTCGACCCCTGGGCTCCCGAAACAGGGAGGCAGCCAGAGTGCTGAAATTCCAGTTCTAGGGTAACCGCGCCCCCCGGTCAACCCAAAGGGGATGCAGCGAATGGCGAAATCCGCCAGCGAACGGTAACCGGAGCGGAGGGAACGGATGCCCCATAGGGCGGAAATCCCTTCGCTTCGCCCTTGAGATATATCAGTTTACAGTGAGCGAGGAGGCTGTGGTGCGCTGGGCACCGTGCGAAGAGAACTTCCATTGCTATCGCGGAGGCGATCACGGGAAGCACGACGATCGCCGTTATTTGATCCGGCAAGAAAGGAATGGCATCTTCTTCCCACCCTGACAGTATTTAGGCGCCGGATCAAATAACGCAGCCAGCGGAGCCATCGCGCACGCAATCAGTTTGCCGGTTTCGGTCGAGTTGCATTGCCCCGCACGCGAGGAGGAGCAGCGCCCGACGGGTGGAGCCCCTTTCGTGATGGGAAAGAGCGAGCGCAGGCCGGCACGGACAGTCGATCTCTGCCTGGATCAGGTCGCAGATGCGGGGTGTAGTCGCGGGTTGGCAAAAAGCCATCGCGAGCACTCATGATGGGAACGGAGGTGGCTTCACACCCCCATCCCCCTCACGCCGCCACTTCCACCAGCGACTTGTTGGATTCTTGTCCACGGACCACCGCAATTTCATCGGTCGAGAACACCCGATCGATGTCCAGAATCATGATGAACTGGTCATCGCGCTTCCCCATCCCCTTGATGAAGTCGGTTCGAATCTGGGTTCCTATGCGTGGTGCCGGCTGAATCTGATCCGGCTCCAGGTCGATTACCTCCTCAACCGAGTCGGCAAGCGCACCGATGACGGTCGATTCATTGTCCAGCAGCACCTCGACTACAACGATGCAGGTGTTGCGTGTGCTCACGGTCTTTGACATTTCGAAGCACAGCCGCAGGTCGACCACCGGGACAACGCTGCCCCTTAAATTGATCACTCCTGCCATGAACTCCGGTGTCTTGGGAATCTCGGTGATGGTCGTCAGATCCAGCACCTCTCTCACTTTTGCCACGTCGGTGGCGAATATCTCGTTACCCAGTTTGAAGGTGAGATACTGCCGGGTCTCCATTATTTCGCTAACACTCATACTCGAACTCCTTTCTGATCCTGAAGACTGGGCGCGGACCGCAGATGAACCGCGCCCGACCGGTTAGTAACGCTCGAAATTCCCATCAAGCTCATCGTGTTTCTCGTTGAGCCGGAACTTCACCCCACCCTTGCCCACCGACTTTACGGCCGGCGACGTATTGGAGCCGTTCGTCTTGATCGGCCTTGCAGGCGCGGCCTGAGGCTGCCTGGCTGCCTTTAGAGCAACACTCTTCCGCACTGGAGTTCCGTCCTCGTCTCCGGTGTGGAAGAACGATAGTGCGCCCACAAGCTGATCGGCCTGGCCAGTCAACTCTTCGGTCGTTGAAGCCATCTCCTCAGAGGCTGAGGCATTCTGCTGAATCACCTGCTCCAACTGCTGCAGCGCCTTATTGATCTGTTCTGCGCCGGTATCCTGCTCCTTGCTGGCGGCAGTAATCTCCTGCACCAGTTCGGCTGTACGCTGAATGTCGGGCACCAGCCTGTCCAGCATTTCGCCTGACTTCTCCGATACCTTCAACGTGCTGGCAGAAAGCTGGTTGATTTCGCCGGCCGCCTTTTGGCTGCGCTCAGCGAGTTTGCGCACTTCGGCGGCAACCACGGCAAAGCCCTTGCCATGCTCGCCGGCGCGCGCTGCTTCAATTGCGGCGTTGAGAGCCAGCAGGTTGGTTTGGCGGGCAATCTCTTCGATGATCGAGATCTTGCTGGCGATCTCCTTCATCGCGCCTACCGCCTCCAGTACCGACTTGCCGCTCTCCTGGGCACTATGGGCCGACTTGGTGGCGATCTTGTCGGTCTGCTGCGCATTGTCGGCATTCTGCTTGATGTTGGAACTCATCTCCTCCATCGAAGACGAGGCCTCCTCGGCAGCAGCGGCCTGAGAGCTGGCTCCCTTGGAGATCTGAACCGAAGCTGTGCTGATGGACTGAGTGGCCGCTGCCACTTCGCCGGCGATCACACGAATGTCCGAAACCGTTCGCGTAAGTCCGTTGACCATTCCCCCCAGAGCCTGCATCAGTTTGTCTTGCGGCGAGCGCTCGCGGATTTCCACCGTCAGATTGCCGTTGGCAACCTCTTCGGCAGCCGCGGTAATGTCGTTCATGGACACGATCAGAGTGTTCAGATTGTTCTTCAACAGGTTGAAGTCGCCACGGCGGGCGTCGGTGATCTGCGCGGGAATGTCGCCCTTGCTGATCTGCTCCACCATCTGGGCGACATGATTCAGCGGTGTAACGACCGCGTCCAGCAAATCGTTGACTCCCTGGATTACCTTGCGGTAGTCGCCATTGTGTTTCGCGGCGTCGGCGCGCGTGGCCAGTTTTCCTTCGACTCCCGCGTTCGCCAGCATGCTCGCGTCGGACACCAGTGCTCCGATTGCGCCTTTCAAGTGTGCAAGACTGACATTGATTTTTTCGAATTGTTGCCTGACCTCACTGGTGTACTTGTTCCCGTCGCTTGTTTTCAACTCGAAACTCAGATCACCCTTCGCCAACTGGACCAGATTTGAAGCTAGCCGGTCCACCTCTCCGGCCGTATAGTCCTTCGTGCTCAAGATTGCGGACAGATCCGTTACCACCTCGACATACCCGACATGTTGTCCCTTGACGTTGATCACATTGGAGGTGTCCTGCTTGCAACGCAGGTCGCCCCAATCAAAGAAGCTTTCCCCCACGCCTCTCTTGAGCTGAGCGATTCCGCATTTCTCAGTGTTGCAGATGTTTGCATTCGCGGTTGCGCAGGGCCGCCCGACTGCGTCCGCCCGGTCGCGCACATACCCCCTGCCTACCATGAGCTTCTCGAATGCCTTGTTGAGAAGCACCCACTTCATATTCATATCGATGACGTGAATCGGGAAGGGGACGGCGTCGATGATGGACTGGTACCAGCCCATCTTTTCGACGACCAGATCCAGCGTACGGTTGAAGCCGTCGATCACCTTTTTGTAGTCGCCGGAATGCCGCGCGTTGTCTGCCCTGGTGTCGAAATGCTCCGCCATCGCGGCCTCAGCCAATTGAGCTGTATCCGACACCAAAGCATCGATTGCGCTCATCGTCTGGACCAGTGCGGGAACGAGTATATCGTTCTCGGAGCGTTTACCAACCTTGCGCAGGGATGTCAACTCCGCGCGAAAATCGCCTGCTCCAATCATCTCAATCACGCGGATAGCCTGCTTGAACCGATCCTGAGCGCCATTGGCTGCCTTCGCTGTCTCATCGAATACCCCGGGGTAAGCGCCTTCGACCCTGGTGGAGCAATCGTTCACGGCCATGCGCTGCAAGACTCTGTTCGCCTCGACGAGCCCGTCAAGGCCGTCGATGCAGGCGTTCAGGTTGTTCTTGAGGGTGTCAATGTCTCCATTACAGGCATCCGTAATCCTGGCTGGGATTTCGCCCTTGCCGATGCGCCCGACGAACGTCGAGGCCAGATGCATCGGAGCGGTGACGGAGTCGAGAATCTCGTTGACGCCCTCGATCAGTTCCCTGTAGACGCCGTTAAACCCGGTTGTCTTGCCGCGCTCGGAGAGGCGGCCTTCTTTGGAAGCTCTGACGAGGCGCACAATCTCCTGCAACAGCAGCGACGCATCCCCTTCCGCTTTCTGTTCGGCATCCCTCGTTCGATCATTTCCCGCATACTGGCTTCCGTTCGAGTCATCGCCGACGCCTTGCAACTTCCGTGTTTCACCAAACAATTTATTCCACATAGAATCTGCCCCTCCATTGGCTTGAATCCGTTCTCATTCATCCGTTCGCGGGTAGGTCTGGAACGGGAGGAGCACGAGACTCTGCTAGTTAAATCGTTGTCTGACTGGCGCTGGCGTTGTCTCCAGCACCCGTTAAGTAGCAATGAGAATTGGCGATCGACAGGTTAGCTTGCCTCCCGTTCGGCAGACCAGAACAGTGGGAAGGCAGTCCCATCCGGATCGATTGCATCCTCCAGCGAAACACGCACCTTTGTGCCGTACCCCAGCGCCTGGAGTAGTAATGTCTTCAACTCCGTTGCGCAACAAATATCGATCACCCCTTCAAGGCGAATCGCGTCCTGCATCCCACTCTGTTCCAGAATTACCGGTTGTCCAACTTCATTACGAGCTACTACGTTCGAGTTGCTACATATTGCGATCCAGCGTCAGGTACCGCTCTGGAACCGCGATATAGTCCCTTTCGGGCCAAAGCTACGCTTCGCCCCGAAATAATGGGGAGAGCGAAATTGGAAACGCCGGATAACGATCCAGGTATCTAAAGAACCACTGAACAAGTCTTACTAGCGTTCCAGCATTCCCTCAGGGGCTAAAGCCCACCATCCTTTTGTTGCGTTTATGACACGGCTGAAGCCGTGCCCTTTCAAAACATCAACTTAATCAGAGCTTTCCTAAAGAATTCATGTGACGCTAAAGCTGGCAAGCCTCGTGGTTGCCGACTATTAGTGGGCAGCAACTGCAGTTCCAGATCGAGAGGAGGTTCCTGAGCCTGCGCGAGCAATGCTTGCTCCCATGTGCAACATTGCTTCCATCGGTTTCTTAGAAAGAAATTTCCATAGCTCTTTCTGTAATTATTTCGCCGATTGTGACGCAGTTCACGCGGTTGAGCGCGTGCGGAACCGGAATATGCCAGACGAGCCACTGCCGACCTGCGAGTGCAGACTGAGATCAGGCACGCTTGCCGATGCAAACCGTCAATAACTCTTCCATCAACAGCAACGGCGCGGTCGTGGCGCCGGCGTCTTTGCGGCTCATTTGCAGAGTGCGGCAACGCGCGCCCATGAGCAGGATCGCGAACTAAGCCGTTCGCTTTACGGAGCGGAACGCAAGCCCTCCCAGCAACGCGACCACCGCGATCAGCGCCACCCAAAGCAACGCCGGATGCTTCTCAGTGAACGGCCGCTCATCGGGCCGAGGCTGGTAGCCGGGATTCGGTTTTTCGGTTCCCACCGCGGCCAGAGATGCGTCGGCTTGCGGCGTAAACAGCGTTGCATAGTCGTAGTGCGGAGCGGTCAACGCCGGATCGCCGTAGAAGAGCGCATAACCGGCTTTGGCCGCCGCTTCAAAGCAGAGCTTCCGCTCCAGCATCTGCAGCCGCACCCGCTCCAGAGCCAACGGCGCATCGTCTCCGTTGTCGATGGTGACGGTCCACTTCGCCGCTGTCGCGAAGCCGGTCCAGGGCGCGTCAACAGTTAGCCGCTCTTCGTCGATTTTGTGGCCGTCCTGAATGTTGTGAACCCGTATCAGATTCCCTGAGGCCGTCACCGGGCGTTCCGGCTCGGCCCCGTCCGTCGAGGCCGGCGGAGCGACAGCCTCGGCGCGGATGCTTACCTCGCGGCTGAAGAGGGCCGGCTGCGCGCCCGGCACAAACGCGATCCGGTCCACCGGAACATGGGCAGGCACGGTGAATTCCAGAATCGACGAATGTCCCTTCTGCGTCACCTGCGTGGACTCTGCAACGGTCTGATACTTTGGCTCGCTGGCCGGCAGCCGCTCCACCGAGAGCCCGGTAATACTCTCTGGCTTAAGTGGACCGGCCACGCTGAAGTGCAGAAAGCGAAAATCCAATTCCGGGAGGTGCAGAACCGTACTGCGGCCCAGCTTCTGGCGCGTCAGGTCGAAGATCGTAAATGCGCCGATCCTGGTTTCTGGGCCGCCTGCTTGCACTCGGCTTCCCGACACTGTAACCGTGGCGATGAAGTTCTGCCCCGTGATGGCCAGCTCCAGATCGCTGTAGTGTGCGTCGGGCAACTCGGCATCGAAAACGGTCTGCCCTCCGCGCACGCCCAGGTTCAGAGGCGCGATGGATTTGCGGTCGGCCTCGGCCGGTGCGTCCTGGCGAATGACATAAGGCGTCTCCGTGCTCTCCCGGTACAGGCGCAGGTCGGCAAGCTGGGGCGCGGCATGGGCATAGATTCCCGCATCCAGAACCAGGCAGGTCTGCCCAGGCAGCGTCGCCGCAGTCTCAACCGGCCGTAGATAGTGGAAGTACCGTATGTCCGGGGTGGCGGCAACAGCAGCAAGCAAAAGTACGCCGATGAGCAGCTTCATGCGTTCCACCCATTCTGGTGTTCCTGATTTTCGGTGCGCTTCTGCTCGCGCAGGCTTAGCCAGTCGCGCTGATAGACAAAGCTCACCGCCAGCAGCAGCGCGCCCAAGCCCAGAAAACTGAGGATGCGGAATCCCTGGCTCAGTTCGCTGACATCGTAGAGAAACACCTTGCCGATGGAGACGGCCAGCAACACCAGCGCCTGCCAGCGCAGAAACGCCGAACGCCGCCAGAAGCCCACGCCCAGCAGCAGAGCGCCGTAAGCCATGAAGAACGCCGAGTAAGTGAACTGCGCGTACATGCGATAGCCGTCGAAGAAATTCATGTCGCCGCGCCAGCTCACATGCCACCAGAAGCCGTCGATCTCCCAGCAAATCGCGAGCAGAATCAGCGCGTTCACAATCAGGGCGGTGACTGGAGCCAGCGCCGTCCAGGGAATGGAACTCTCCGGCTCAGCTTCGCCTTTTGAAGTCCACGCCACCCAGGTGGCAAATGCGAACACCGCAATCGCCACACTGTAGGTCCCGAACCGCTGGTTGATGAACGGCATGGTGGAAGCCGTGGGATTGACCACCAGCAGAGCCGTGAGTCCGATGGCCAGGCAAAGCAGGGCCAGCACCCGCAGCAGCAGATTCCGCACACGGCTCGCGGCCCACAACAGCGCCGCGCCCTCCACCAGCCAGCCAATGGTCAGCCAGCGGCCCTCCGCTTTCAGCGGGATGGCAATGGTGAGAAACACGACGACCGCGGTAAGGTGCAGCGCCGACAAAAGCTCTGGACTGGCTTGGAGACTTCCGCGCGCCGGAAGACGAAGCAGCAGCATGTAGAACGCGGCGAACCCGACCGCCATCCAGGGCTCAATCCATGCCGCTCGGTGTGCTTCCGCCATCCCGTAAAACGCCAGGAATCCGAGGGCTGCATTGGCTATGGGCAACAGCGCAAGCGCCAGCGTATCCCATCCGGAAAATTGCGCGTCGTCAGTTGACTTCAACCGCACCAGGCGAGGCGCGAAAGCAAAGATCAAAAAGAAGCATCCGAGGAAGAGCGCAGTCCGAACCAATTGGGCGTCGGTATAGTACTCGAACCACCACCCGGTAATGAACAGCACGGAACCCGCAAAGGCAGAAAACAGCAGCCGCGACCAGGGGCGCAGCGCCACAAGAACCAGCACCGCGATGTCCAGCAAAAGCAGGTAGGCGAAGAGCGTGATCTCATGGTTTCCCCCCGTCGAAACCAGCAGGGGAGTGCTCAGGCCGCCGACGATGCCATAAAGGGCCAGCAGTTCCGCATCCTGCACCCACGCCTCGAAGCCGTTGAAGGCTGTCACCAGAATCATGGCCGCAAAGGCCGCCGGTGCGGGAATCAAGTGGAAGAGCGAGAACGCCGCCCACAGCGACAGATACAGAACGCCGCTGCCCACAGCCTTCAGCGAATAGGAAAAGGCGAGATACCCGCGGGCGCGAAAGCGCTCTGACCAGGCCGTGAGCCCCGCTCCGGCAACCAGCCCGATGACCACCCGCCCCAAGGGGCCAATCCAATGATTGTCGATGGCCAGCTTCAGAAACCAGGCCATGGCGATCAGTACCGCCAGAATGCCCACGCGATTGAACCACTGCGAACCGATCCGGCTCTCCAGCGAGCGCTCGTCCGCAGGCGAAGCCGGACCGGACGAGGCAAAAAGAGGCCGCACTGCCGGCGCTTCTTCCGGCGACGCCTGTGGCACTCCCCTATCGTCATTTGCCGGCACGGGCGTAGATGGCGCCACCACCATCGGTTCCGCAACCGCAGACTCCGCGGACAACTCGACCTCAGATTGCGGGAGGGCGATGCCGTGGCTGCGCAGCGCCTGTTCAAGCCTGTCCACGCGCGAGCGCAGCTCAGCCATCTGCTGTTCAAGACGATTGGGAAGGTAGGGGTTCATCGCCGTCCACTTTACAGCACTGGAGAAGGCATTTCCACCTGCGACGCCGCAGCTCGAGATTCGATCTACGGCCCGACAGTTCAGCCTGGACTGCTCTCTTGAGCGTACCTTTCGTCCTGGCACGAAGTTCAATCGGATTGCGCGTATCGACTCGACCAATACGTCACACCGTCTCCGGCGGCTGGGCCACAACCGTCAACTGCGTGCAGCTTGGCCTGTCCGCAGCCGCAAACGACGATACGGCTGAGGTTCTAGCCATGCGATTCCTAGCGTCCGTCGTGTTGTCTTGGCTGGTCCTGTTGCAAGCACGCAGCAGATCGGCCAGAACAAGCCGACCGGCGGATCGCAGTTCGATTTGACACGCGCTCCCGCATTTGCGAGACTTGGAATTGCTGCCGGTTCGGCGGAAACGCTGAATCTGTGTATTGTGCCGAAGTGGCGGAATTGGCAGACGCGCGTGGTTCAGGTCCACGTACTCGCAAGGGTGTGGGGGTTCGAGTCCCTTCTTCGGCACCAGTTAACATAACTATTTTAGAATCAAATACTTACAAGTCGTCAAGTCCCTTAGCGCGATTTTAGCTCAATAAATTCATGTATAATTTTCGCCAAGGTATCCCTATGGCGAATCGAAAAGTTGCCCTCCAGCGTTATTGCCGCACCCAATCCGGGTGGCGCCGCCTCCGCGTCGATGTCGCCAAAAAGGCTCGTGGGTGGTCTGAGAAGATCAAGGTTCCAGCCGGCCAATCCATCCTTGAACACGGCGAGTACCAGCTCCGCTGGCACGAAGGAAACCGCGCCTGCTTCAAACCCGTGGGTCGGGATCTGCAGGATGCGATTATCGCCAGGGACAATCAAATTGACACCCTCGCAGCAGAACGCGCCGCCGCAGCCGCCGGGCGGGAACTGGTGCCCGAAAACCCGGGCCGCGTTTACCTGCCTCTTGCCAGGGAAAAATTCCTGGAGAAAAAGCGCCTCGTCGACAGGGACAAGGAAACCGTCACCCAGTACGAGAATCTCACCGCCGAGTTTCTCGAAGTCGTCAAAAAGAAATACGCCGACGAGCTGGAAGAAGTCGATCTCCTGCGATTCTGTGACGCCTTGCGCAAACGGGGATGTGAAGAACGCACCGTAAAAAATTATTACTCTGCGATCGCTTCATTCCTGTTCTCGTGCGGTATCGACCACAAAGTGGTTGTCGCCAAGGAGAATAGGCCCAAGAAAGACGATCCGCTTCCCGTCGAATACGAACTGGAGGAAGTGCAAGCATTCCTTGCCGCGTGCAACTCGGAAAGCCACGCTCTGGCCTTCGAGACCTTCCTCAAGACAGGCTGCCGCGAGCAGGAGCTCGCCTTCCTGGAGTGGACAGACGTCAACGGGAACGCCGGCACAATCACCGTGCATGGCAGCAAGCGCCTCACGCTCATCGTCGACGGCAAGCCAAAGGAATTCCACTTCAGGACGAAGACACGCAAGCCGAGGGAGATTCCTATCGAGCCGGTTCTCTGGGACAAGCTCAAGACGTGGAGGGAGCATAATCCCGGAACTCGATTTGTATTCGGCACATCGACCGACCTGCCAAATGGCCACTTTCTTGACGCCGTTAAACGAACCGCGCATCGCGCCGGTCTAAACTGCGGCAAATGCCCATCGTGCATCGAGAAAAACGAATGCGAGCATTGGAACGTGAAAAACTGGCGGAGCACGTTTGCGACCTGGTCGCTGCGCCGCGGCGTGGACATTCGAACTGTTCAACAACTCTTGGGACACACCAAAATTGAAATGACGGCCAAGTACCTGACGCCGCTGAAGGGGAAGAAAGCGCAGGATGGGCTCGGTGCCGTGTTCACAGACCTAAACGGTACGAAATAACATAACTGCATGAACCCATGCTCCTGTCGTCTGGCGACCTCGCTTCCATACTCTTTCACGGGAATACTATGACAATTCTTGTGCCTCACAATGAAAACTTATTAACAAATTTCGACGCCCAGTATGACAACTCCCGCGAGGGCGCGATCATGCGAGCAGGAAGCACTTTTAGAAAAGAGTTTTCTCCAGATGCCTTGAGTCAACTCACGCTCGAAAGATACGCGATTGGCGATTCCCGCACCAAGAGCTTTTGCCAGCTTGTACTGGCGGGGTCACCGGAGTGGCCTCTTTACTTGGGATTCCCCTCCTGCCAGTTCGGCGTGGAATACGGCAGCACAATAAAGGATCCAGCGCAGAAATACCGCTTTGATAATACATTCGGAGCAAATGTGGAGGAGGCATTTGCGGCGGTCAGAACGGCTTTGCTTAGTCTCGTTATCCTCGGAAAGATACAGACGGCCTTTAAAGCCATAGATGCAAATCCTCTGCCGCAGAGGTTCAAGGCTTTAATCCTGAGCCTCTATTACCCGGGCAGGTTCCTCGCCGTATGCAGCTCTGAACACTTGGAGATGCTGGGCTTCCGCATGGGATACGGGCGGGGACTGTCATCCAGTCAATATCAAAACCTATTGCTGAAAGCAAAACAAGATAACCCTATCACATCCAAGTGGTCCGCGCTAAAGTTCATAGCATTCCTTTATTGGGGTTACGTCCGCTTTTATGACCCAAGAGATACGCTCAGCCTGCAAACTATAGAGCAAGAGGAGAAACAACGTCAGGAAGCTAAGCGGGAAGTTGATACATACGCCAGCAAGACTCAGAAGAACCGCATGGCAGAAGGAAAACGGCCAGAGCGAGAAGGCGTGCCTGATATGCGAAATATCGGACAGGGATGCCATTTGCCACTCATCGGATTTTCAGATGAAGACGTACAAAAACGAATGTCTGCTGCCAGTGAGCGCTTCGATTATATGCGTGCCGAGGAGGAAAGAAACGGATCCAACTACGAGCACAGGAAGGTAATCGATTTTGTCTGGGCAGTCGCTGATGAAGCGCGCCATGAGCTCAAGATCCGTCCCTGCCTACATGAACTTGGGCAGCTCCGAAAGCAGGCGGAATCTATTCAGCGCACAGGAGAGGAAGTACCGGAAGAATTATCCCGTTCGCTGAACGCGAAAGAAGAAGAAGAGAGAAATCTAAGGATATTGCTCAACCATTCGATAAGAGAATTATGCTCCATGCCTCCCGAAGAGATGAAGGTATGCATGGATGCAATCGAGTTTACTGCCAGATTCCTTCTCTATGGACGTGCAGAAGAAGGTACAAGCGAGAAAGAGCGCTCTGCTCGCACAAAGAAAGAGTACCTGAGGATATCCGCCGAGATGAGGAGAAAGTCCGCTGCTGAGTACGGAGAGGATGTTCCAGTCGGGGAGGTATTGGAATGGGCCAAATGTTGCGACAAAATGAGATTCAAACCCATTAAGGGCATACTCGCCGGTGGCGTATATAGACGCGTAGTAGCTTACGATAGCGCCAACCCGTTCCATGAGATTCAGACATTTGAACAGATGGTAACGGTATTTTATGCAGAACATGAAAAAAGGCTGAAGAGCAAGACTAGAAAAATGGCCGGAGCCCAAAACGAGAGTTCGTATCGAAAATTGACGCGATGGCTCGCGGATAATGCCCGCGATCGCTAATGATAGTGGCTTGTGGCTCCTTCCGATGCTTGTCGACTCGTCGACTAGGCCAAGTCGACAAATATTCTTTGGATCTTTATCTGATGCCGATCAAGAGCACAAATTTGAATGATTGCGCCTGTCGACTTGTATAACTCAACTCGTCCAGCGACGGTTAAATACTCAAATCTCGGCTAGCCTCTAGACATTACGCATCAGGCCACTGATGCGAGGAGGCTAGGATGCCAGGCTGGGACCCCAGCAGCGACGATCATGGACTGCTGGCGCGCATTGCGGCAATGGAGCATGCACTTACAGTCCCCTGGCTGGCAAATGCACTCAACTGCTCCGACAAACTGCTCTACAAGCTGGTCGCAGCTAAACGGATGCCTAGTTTTCACGTTGGCTCACTAATACGGCTGTGCCCGCAGCAGACTGCACGGTGGCTCAAGGAGCGCGGGTCTGATCTGCGGCCGCACAAGAAGGGTAACCTGCCCAAGCGCAACGAGGGCGCGTCAGAATGAGGGCCCCCTCGACTGCAAATTCGTTGACTGGGCAGAGTGCCCCTGTGGCCTACCGGCCCCGTTTGTATCGGCGTGACGATCTCTTAGCAGTGCTGAACCTGTTGTCAGAGCAGATCGACGCACTCATCGACATCGGCTGGCTGATCCTAATCCTAATTTGTGGCGAAGAGCGATTCGATTCGCGCGACGCGTTTCAACTTATCGATACATATTCCGAGCTGCGCAGAGCGCAGCTCAACGCTCCGAGCCCACCGGAAAGCATCGTGGTTTTCCTGCGCAGCCTGCGTCGCCATTTGATGGCGAAAGAAGGGGCTAGGATCCTCAGCTACTATCTCGAGACTTTTTACGGATTCATTGGGGACGGGTTGCTGGCCGAGAGGCGGGGACGCCGCTGGAGGATCGACCCCATCAAGTTTGCCGAGTGGCTGGAGGCGCGTGGCTTTGCGACTCCGGCCGCCACTCAGATGACCAACAAGCCGGCTGAAAGGAACACAAAGTAAGCGAGATGAGCCATCCATCCTTCCACCCCGCTCGTCGCTCCCCCGCGAAGTTAGTCAAGGACTATCCCCGTCTGTATGAGCTTTCCACGAACCGTGGACTCGAGATTCTTTCCATCTACACCAAAACTGACATCATGCAACTCTTCGGAACCTGTGAGAAGACGATTCGCCGCTGGACGTCTTCTGGATGCCTCCCAAACCGGAAATTGCCGAACCGGGGCCGTTGTCTCCCGGGAGACCTGGAACAGTTCCTGACGCGCAACGAGGCAGGCGTGGACAAGGGAATTCCCTGTGGGTAAAGGCGCGATGACGCATTCCGCCATTGTCCTTGAAGGCGACGGCTTGCAACCATGCATCAGTACGCGCCTTTGTCCAGATGTGACCAGCTTTGCCCCTGCATTTTCTGCTGTCCAGAATGGCCCAGAAGAGGGCCATTCAATCTGCATTTTGACGGCTACCTTCACCTACTACGTAGCAGGAGAAATGCAGATATGACGATTTCAATAAGTACAAATGGCACCATAATTGCCCAGCAATGTCCGGAATTGTCCGTTAGTTCTGAGCTCAACCAGCCCCCTGAGACGCTGGGCGATCTCGCGCTCCGACTCATTGCCGACTCTACAAAGATCTACGGTACCTTTGTCCCCACCATACAGCTGCTTGAGCTGTACTTTGGCAAATTGGATAAGGATGCCGGGCAGACCGACAGGCTGGCTAAGGACGCCGGACAAGTCGGCGGCCAGGCAGAACCGCCTCGCGTTCTAGCTGCGAATATCAAGCTCGCTGAGCTGTTTTCGGAGATGCGTATTCGCGGATTCCGGCCATACCTCAAGACAGAACACAACTATACGGGACGATCGCGCGATACGCATGTCGCGCGTTTCACGACTTTGCGGAAGCATGCCGAAGAGTATGGCTTTGACCGGGAGATCCCAAAGCCATGGCGAGAATTAGTTTCCCAGGCTGGCGCCAGACATTGTTTGGCATTTACGGACCATTTCGCGGAGACGAAAGAAAGCCCAGCGGATGTCACGGTTGAGGACGCCGAGGATCTTGCGCGCCTGCTGGCAAAGGACGGAGGGTATTCATGGGAAGCCACTAAGGCCCAAGAGAACCGGTTTCTCAAGCTGCTCCGCGATAATGGCTTCACCGAGCAGCAACCGCTCGCAACTGTGCGCGACAAAGACTATGCGGTACAGCCAACGAAAATGCCAGACATCCCTCTCAAGACTCAGGCTGAAAAGTTCAGATCCTTTATTCTATCGAGCTCTTCCGTCAACAAGACCGGCACCAAATGGGCACCCAAGCCGTGGGATACCCCGACGAAGTATGACTTGAAGCGCGAGGAAGGATCCGGAACCAGACGCCCACGCACAGCCCAGCAGGCCATTGATGCCATAGCCATGCTCTATGGATTTGCCACAAAATTCTGCGATCTCAATATCAGAGACCTGAAGGAGTTGCTCGACTACGACCTTAATGTCTCGTTTCGGAACTGGTCTTTACGTGTGCGCGTTAAAACCGGTGACGCGGTTAGAAATCCGCTAGCCATCCTCTATTCAAATCTGAAGCGCTGGCCGGAATTCGATGATGTGGATCTCGACTGGACAGACGAGCTATTGGACGATATTCCGCGGACACCGCAGGCCGATGTCGAAAAGCGGAAGGAGGGCCGCTATCTATTATTGGAAGAACTCGATTTGATACCCGACAAGGTGCTTGCTGACCGAAAACGGGAAGAAGCCCGCCTCCGCGAGGCGCAGGCTAACGAAGAGCGGCGCGGCGGCCGTCGCAGCTCATATCGAGTGAGGAAGGCGGAAAAGTCCATCCGCAGTCAGATAAAAGAGGTGTTCCGCCTCGTAACGGCCGAATTCATTTTCCGTTTCTTATGTGTTTGGCCGTGGAGAGGATCGAACCTGTGCAATTGCAAGCTTGATGGAGACACTCCGAACCTCTTCAAGGGGCCAATTCTCCGACCCGCCATGGTCCAGATGACACCCAGCGTCAAGGCAATCTGGAGAGATGATCACAATGCCGAATTCTGGCAGGTTTACATCCCACCGCAAGACCATAAAACCGGACGCCGCACCAAGATGGAGATTCGTGCTGTCCTTCCCGGCGAGATACCCGTGGACGAGTACCTCAAATGTCGCGAAGCCTTTCTTCATGAACTTAGGAGTGAATGTGGGGCACTTCTCGTGAATACTGAGGGTAACCCGTTGAGCCTCAGAAGCCTTGAGAGGCTCATTGAGGACATCGCGTTCAAGTACGGCGGTGCCCCGATGAACCCACATTTGTTTCGGGATGCTCACGGCGACGATTGTTTGATGCACCACCCGGAAGAAAGTGAGAACGTTGCAAAGGGTCTCTTCCACACGTCTGATAGGACGCTCAAGAAGTCTTACTCCTTGCGTCACAACGCCTCCTTCGGCGCAAATAAGCTGGATGAATTAGCTCGTAGGCGCCGGGAAAAGCGCGAAGGGGAACTATCGATTCGCCGCCTGAAGGGCACATTGAGCACCAACCAGATCCCCAAAAAAACAAGACACAACGATAAGCAGGTACGGGCATAAGTACGACGACTCTTACGGGCCCAACAAGGTGGGCGAATGGGGCGGGTGTGGTGCGCCTTCGTCGTACGGAGGCCGGTCTCCTTCAAGGAGACAGCAAATGAAATCGTTGAAATTGCTTAGCTCAGACGAGGCTGCCTTGGGAATTTCGCCTCAAGTCAACCTCCTGTGTTCAATGAATCTCAGCATTTCCCGACACTATCGATATTGGAACCTCTGCTGATAGTTTCCACTACCAAGTGTACCCGTAGACTTCATGATTCAAATAAATAGCTTTTTTTCTTGGGTTGTGTTTGTTCTTTCCCGAACACGGGCTGGTTTTTCAGCACCCAACCTGTACTCATAAACATCAGACGTGATTTGCGCAAGGAGCAGTCATGACTATGCCATTTCTCTCTGCCCACTTTTTATGAAAGGAGAAATCCGACCACGTCGGCAAATCGTCCCATTTCGTTGAGATGGGCTGAACTGCATTAATTCAATTAACAACTAACCCTGCGGCCCGCCGCTCGTCGCCCAAAAGGCATCGAGCGACGGGCCGTTCTGTTTTCGGAGAAGGTAATGGAAATCGAAGGATCTTTCCCGCAATTCGGAAGAAGCACAGACAACAACACGGACCTGACCCAGACAGAAATTTGCAACCCGCCTACGTGGCTGTCGACATCCGACCTGGAAGACGAACTGCAAACGGCCATGTGGCAGGCTGCGGTCGACGGCGCAATGGGCCACGCGCTGGCAGAAGTCGATGCCTATTTTGAGCAGGAGGATGAAGAGACACCGACCGCGTACAGGCGGTCGCTTCTCCGGCTCCTCAGCCTTCTGCGGCCGCAGTTGGCCGACCTGCTTGGCTGGGTGTCGGCCAAAGAGCGGTAGAATCCGGCCCGGCTCACACCCGCTTAGGCCGGGGCTTTATCGGACTTGCACGCAAGGAGCAACGCCTCAAAAGGGGCGTTGCTCTACCGCCAGCGGTAATTGGGTTTCCATCTCTAACCCCGATTCTCACTTCAACCCAACCATCGAATCGGCTGCGGTACGCCTTGATTGCAGGGGCGCCCTTGCGTGCCGATTCCATGCGGGCGTGCGCAGTGGATTTCGCATCTCCCACCACCAATCAGAAAGGCACTCCATGAAATTCAAGGATCGAAAAATAGTCTGCAGAAACTGTTGGAAACCATTCACGTTTAGCGCTGGAGAGCAGCTCTTTTTCAGCCAAAGGCAGTTCGTCAACGATCCCAAAACATGCAAGCCATGCCGAGCGGGTCGTTCTAAAGTGAAGATCGAGACGACGGTCAAATGTTCGCGCTGTGGTCAGCTCGCCATTTTGCCATTCAAACCGACTCAAGGGCGCCCGGTATTCTGCCGGGCATGTTTCGACAACCGAGACTTGCGCATATCGGAGTAATCAACGTGAATAGCCAGAGACCGATTTTTCCCGGCAAAGCAGCGAAACTCGCGTCAGAATGCCCCCAGGCGCTCTACACGGACGCGCCTGAGGGCATTCTGTGTCTCTCTTTGCCCACTCGACGGGTGCTCTTCCCAATTGATTATCCTTTGGATCACTCTAGTTGTGGATATGTTTGCGGAGGACTGCGCCACGATGAACACGGAGACCAGCGTTAAGTACCATTCGGAAGAGGAGCCAGGAGGCGGGGGGCAGGACCCGACGACCGTTCGAACTATATTCAATCACGGCGAATTGAGTTCGCTCGTCTGAATTGGCCCACTTCGCTCATCTAAACTGGCCCACCTGTACAAGCCCGGATGTAAGGATTCGGGGATGGACAGGAGGCATAAGGTGGAACTATTTGAAGTGATCCGGC
>Ga0181520_10006184_pt1 | contig 18504 bp, 22 predicted proteins | sample PEATcosm2014_Bin_29_FD_132451 | JGI IMG/M metagenome (GOLD analysis project Ga0181520, IMG submission 132451) | Peatland microbial communities from MTU Mesocosm Facility, Houghton, MI, USA - PEATcosm2014_Bin02_30_metaG | ecosystem: Environmental > Terrestrial > Soil > Wetlands > Peat | place...
CGAGGCCGAGGCTTCCTTCATGATCGTCTCGGGCTTTCTCGATCCCCTCGTAAAACAGCTCCCGATGGAGTACGCGGTCGAGCTCAACAGGCTGATCGAGCTCGAGATGGAAGGATCGGTGGGATGAGGGCCGCGCTTTCGCCTGGATGGCTGGGCGATCTCCGAGACGAGGCCGGGGAGCGTTTCGAGGAGATGGCTTGGCCGACGACCGAGGACGAGGAGTGGCGGAGGACCGATATCGGCCGCTTCGACCTGTCGCCCTTCCTCGCCGTCCCAGGGCGGGCGGGCGAAGGTGGCTGTCCGTGGCAGGGCGAGCCCGCCATGGCGGCGGGCTATATCCGCTTCGACGCGGGCGCCTGCGCGGAGCTGGCCCTCGCCACTGGACTGCAATCTCGCGGTGTCGGCCTTGAGGCGCTGGGAAAGGTTTCGGAGCCCGGCCGAAGCTTCGCTGCCGCCCTCCTTCGAGAGGCCTTCGCGACCGCGGCGGATCGGGTCGCGGTCTGGCATTTCGCCATGCTCGAATACGGCGCCTTGCTGTACGTGCCTCCCGGGATCAGGGTCGACAAACCCTTCTTCGTGGACATCGAGGAGTCCGGGACCGGGCGTTTCGCCGCTCCCCAGCTCGCGATCGTGCTCGGTGAAGGCGCTTCCGCGACGGTGGTCTCGCGAATTCGGGAGTCGCCCGGATCCAGCGTACTCTGCAATGCGCGGACGGACGTCTCTCTCGGCCCTGGCTCCGCGCTTCGGCTCTTCGACAGCCGGCTGATGGGCCCGAATTCGCTCCATTTCGAGGATGCGAGAGTCCGCCTGGCCGAAGCCAGCTCTCTGGACCGGCTGGAGGTACAGCTCGGAGGCCGTTTCGCCAGGACCAGGGTGGATTGTCTGCTCGAAGGACGCGGGGCCGGGGCCCGCCTCGACGGGCTGTACTATTGCGGTCCGGGGCAGGAGGCGGACATAGGGGTGTCTCTGCGCCATGTGTCGCCAGGCGCCACCAGCAAGGCCTATTATAAGGGCGCGGTGGCGGGCGGCGGCCGCGCCGTATTCCAGGGCAGGATCGACGTCGGCGAAGGCGCCTCGGGGACCGACGCTTATCTTTCCAATCGCAATCTCCTCCTGGGTGAAGCCGCCCGCGCCGACTCGATCCCGACGCTGAGGATCGGTAACGACGACGTGCGTTGCAGTCACGGATCGGCGACCGGGCGTCTCGGCGATGAAGAGCTATTCTATCTCCGGAGCCGCGGACTTTCGGAGGCGGAGGCGCGGGAGATCCTCGTTCTCGGCTTCTTCGAGGACCTGCTTGCGAACGCTCCCGAGTCCTTCCGCGAGGAGAGCCTGGGGCATCTTCGCCGGCGCTTGCCGGCCGCGGCCTAGATGGAATGGCTGCGCGCGGCCGCCGAGGACCAGCTGAAGGTCAGTCTCGGTGTCCGGGCCGGCGGGGAAGCCGTGGCCCTGTTCAGAACCGAGGAGGGCATCTTCGCCTTGGACGACATCTGCTCCCACGAGTATTCCCGCCTCTCCGAGGGCGAGGTCGAGGATGGGCAGGTAGCCTGCGCCAAGCACGGCTCCCGCTTTTCCCTGCGGACGGGGGAAGCGGCGGGTTTCCCCGCGACCAGGCCGGTCGGGACATGGGCCGTGAAGGCCGAGGGAGGCTGGATATGGGTGGCTCGGCGATCCGAGTAGGCCGCGGCATAGCGGAGCTCCGATCCGACTTTCCGATACTTTCGCGGCGCGTCGGGGACTATCCCCTGGCCTACCTCGACAATGCAGCCACCTCGCAAAAGCCGCGCGCCGTCGTCGAGGCGACCTCCCGTTTCTATTTGCGCAGCAATGCCAATGTCCATCGCGCCATCCACGTCCTCGGAGAGGAGGCCACCGCCGCCTTCGAGGAGGCGCGAGCCAAGGTCGGGCGGTTCATAGGCGCGGAGAAGGTCTCGGAGATCGTCTTCACGCGCGGGGCGACCGAATCGATCAATCTGGTCGCCGCCTCGTGGGGCTGCGCGAATCTGCTCCCCGGAGACGCGATCCTCCTCACCGAAATGGAGCACCACAGCGATATCGTGCCCTGGCAGATGGCCGCTGCCCGCCGCGGCTGTCGCATCCTCGTCGCCCGGCTCGAGACCGACGGCAGCCTCGACCTGTCGCGAATCGAGCGCGAATGGGACCCGGGTACGCGCATCGTCGCGGTCGCGCAGGCCTCGAACGTCCTGGGCACGGTCGCCGACGTGAAGGCGATAGCTTCCATCGCGCACGAACGTGGAGCCCTCGTCCTCGTCGACGCGGCCCAGTCCGTGCCGCATTTCCCCGTCGATGTCCGCGATCTCGACTGCGATTTCCTGGCCTTCTCGGGGCACAAGGCCTACGGTCCCACGGGCATCGGCGTCCTCTACGGCAAGGAGAGGCTCCTCGAGGCCATGCCGCCCTGGATGGGCGGCGGAGACATGATCCGCTCGGTCGCTTTCGAGGGCTCGACCTGGAACGACCTGCCTTGGAAGTTCGAGGCCGGCACGCCGAACATCGCCGGGGCCGTCGGCCTGGGTGCCGCAGTCGACTACGTCGAGGGAATCGGCCTGGACGCCATCGGCGAGCGCGAGGAAGCGCTATCCGCCCGCGCGCTCGAGCGGCTGGGTGAAGTGGAGGGGCTCGTCCTCTACGGAACGGCTCCGCGCCGCTGCCCGGTATTCTCCTTCAATCTCGGGAGCATACACGCCCACGACCTGGCCCAGTACCTGGACCGCGACGGCATAGCGGTCAGGGCGGGGCACCACTGCGCCCAGCCCCTGATGCGCAAGCTCGGCATCTCCGCGGCGGTCCGCGCGAGCCTCGCCTTCTACAATACCGATGAGGAGGTCGATCGTCTCGTCGGGGGCCTGGCCGAAGCGGCGAGGTTCTACGGGTGAGCGACTTCGATGAGCTCTACCAGGAGGTCATTCTCGACCATTATCGCAGGCCGCGCGGTGCGGCGAGGCTGGACCACGTACCCGATTCGGCGATCCTGGAGAACCCGACCTGCGGCGACTCGATCAAAGTCGAAGTCTCGCTGTCCCCGGACGGCTCTTTCCTGGGCGCGCGGTTCGAGTCCAAGGGTTGCGCGATCAGCACCGCCTCGGCCTCTCTCATGACCCTCGCCGTCGCGGACCACAGTCTCGAGGAGGTCCGCGCCATCGCTTGGTCCTTCATCCGCACCCTCCGCGGCGACGATCCCATCGAGGCCCTCGACGAGATGGGCGATCTCGCTGCTTTCAAGGGTGTCGTCAAGTTCCCGGTCCGCGTCAAATGCGCGACACTCGCCTGGCACGCCCTTCTGGAGGCGCTTCCGCCCCCGTGACTGTCCGTCCTCGGTCGATCTTCCGGGTCAGGGCGCAAAGGTCAGTTTCGCAACGATCCCGCCCAGGCTCGGCTCGATCCGGATGCTCGAAACCGCGCTTCCGGTCCTAGTCTTGATCGCGCGGATGCGTTCGTGCAGGAAGGGCAGGAGGAGGGCGCTCCCGGCGCCTATGGCCGCGCCCGCGACGACGTCGCTCACGAAGTGATTGTCCCCCGCGACGAGAAGGGTGGATACCGCGGTCGCGAGGCCGAGCCCCGAGGCCCAGACCAAAACCTTCATGCTCGAGTCCGGATTCAGCTCGTCGAAGACATAGCCCGTGAACACGGCGGCGGAGAAAGCGAGACTCGTGTTGCTGGACGGGAAGGATGCGGAGATATAAGGGTTCGAGAAATCGGCGGGAGTCGACGTGGAATAGGCATAGGGGCGATAGCGTACGATGACCGACTTCAAGAGCGAATCGACGCTGTAGGTGAGCTCCAGGGTCTCGGCGTACATGACGCCGAGCGTGAAGATGTCGCCGCCGCTCCTTCCGGGGAGGAGGATCAGGGGAAGGACGGCCATGGCTATGGACAGATCGTCCCCGACCGAGACGACGGTATTCGAGGGATTGGCGGGATATGCCCTATCGAAGAAGGGGATGTTCGCCGGATCGAGGCCGATCGCGCTCGGCGCCGGCTTGATGGATTGCAGATAGAGGCTCCCGCCGTAGAGGGCGAGGCCCCCTCCCAGGAGAATGCCGTCCTCGAGGGGATCGAGCGCGAAGGGCAGGGACTCCGCGCCGAGGGCGGCGCCGAGCGAGAGCGACAGGACTATGACGCCAATGCGGTTAGGTTTCATGTGCTGCTCCAACTAATATGGAAGATAACGCCTCAATCGACCGAATTCACTCTCCATCCGCGACGATGAGGCCCGACATCGTCCTCGAAACTTGACACTGGCGGTCTTTGGGCTAGACTTTGAACGTAAGTACCGATGATGCCGACGACGGAAAACCTCAAGAGTCCAGGTAGATAGCCTCGTCCTACGAATCGATCGCCTTCGACGGGGAGTTCATCGTCAAGGAGGGGGACGATGGGATCGCCGCGCTTCGTGTTGTCTTTGGCTACTTTCAAGTATGCCGCCGGGGCCTGTGGCTTAGTGGCGGTGGCCATGTCCGCGGGAGCATTCGCCGGCCGAGCTTTCCGAATCGAATCGATCGCCGGGCTTCCGAACGCCCTCGCCGGCATGAAAACGAATACCGCGATCTGCTCGGGCCTTCTCGGTTCATCTCTCTTCTTTGAGGCCCTGGGAGACGGGAATTACCCGGCACGGAAGACCGCGCTCCTATACTTCCGCCGCATTCTCGCCGGCCTCGCCCTGCTTATCGGAGCCGCGACCCTCCTCCAATACCTCCTCGGCTCCGATCTCGGCATAGACCGACTGTTCCACCGCGCCATCCAGTCGAACGAGAGCATCCTGCAGTTGCGGATGGCGCCGAACACGGCTCTGGTTTTCACTCTGCTGGCGGCCGCGCTGACTATCTCGCCCGGACGACGAGGGACTCGAGGCCTCGTCGAGGGACTCGAGCTCGCCTCCCTCGGCCTGACGATTCTCTCGGCTCTCGTCCTTCTACATGCCCTCCAGCCGGCCTCGGGCTTCGGCTCCGGCACGAGAATGGTCCCCCGGACGGTCGTCATCCTAATCTTGCTGTCGCTCGGCTCCCTTGCGCTCGATCCCGATCGCGGGCGCGTCGAAGGGGCTCGCCGCCTGGCCGAGGGCCGCGAGCACGCCGACCGGAAAGAGAGCGAGGAGAAATTCCTCGCCTTGAATGAGCGCTTCTCTCTCGCCCTGCGCGCCGCGAACTTCGGGGTCTGGGAGTTCGACGCGAGGACCGGCGCCGGATGGTGGAGCGAGGAAGTCGCGCGGATTCACGACCTCGTTCCCTCGACGGAGACGAATCTCCAGTTCGGCTTGGGTTTTTATTCCGAGGAGTCCCGGCCGAAGATCGAGGCGGCGATAAAGGACGCGGTAGGGTCGGCCCGGTCCTTCGATCTCGTCCTCGACCTGATCAGCGCCAAGGGCGCAAGAAAATGGGTTCATATAGTCGGCAGGCCGGTCCTGGAAGGGAGCGAGGTCGTCCTCGTCCAGGGTATCCTCCAGGACGTGACTGAGCTGAAGAAGGCGGAGGCCTTCCTGAGGGCGAGCGAACGCACTTTGCGGCTCTTCGTGGAGAACAGCCCCGCGGCCATCGCGATGTTCGATCGCGACATGCGCTACATCCTCGCGAGCCGCCGCTGGCTCGAAAGCTACAATCTCGGGAGCCGGGACCTGACGGGAAAGAGCCACTACGAGATCTTCCCGGAAATTGGCGAAGATTGGAAGCAAGTCCATCGTCGCTGCCTCGCCGGAGCGGTCGAGAGCCGCGAGGAGGACGCCTTCCCGCGCGCCGACGGCTCCCTCGATTGGGTCCGATGGGAGGTCCGGCCCTGGTACGCCGCGGAAGGAGGCATCGGCGGGATCATCATCTTCTCGGAGGTGATAACCGAGAGGAAGAACGCGGAGCTCGCGATCCGCGCGAGCGAGGAGCGCTACAAGATTCTCTTCGAGAACATGGTGGAGGGCTTCTCCTATTGCAAGATGGATTTCGACGGCGACAGGCCCGTCGATTGGACATACCTCGCCGTGAACCCGGCCTTCGAGCGGCTCACCGGACTCGCGGGCGTCGTCGGCAAGAAGGTGACCGAGGCCATACCGGGCATTCGGGATAGGGATCCCGAGCTTTTCGATATCTACGGCCGGGTGGCGGCCGGGGGTAAGCCCGAGCGCTTCGAAATGAAGGTCCGCTCGATGGACCTCTGGTTCTCCGTATCGGTGTACTCGCCGGAGCGAGGCTCCTTCGTCGCCGTATTCGACGTGATCACGGAACGCAAGCGCGCCGAGGAGGAGGTGAAGAGACTCAACGAGGAGCTCGAAGAGCGGGTCAAGAAGAGGACCGCCGAGCTCGAGACGGCCAACTCCGAGCTCGAGGCGTTTTCCTACTCGGTCTCGCACGACTTGCGCGCCCCGCTCCGCGGCATCGACGGCTACGTGAACGTGCTCTTGGAGGAGGAGGCGCCGCGCCTCAGCGGATCCGGCCGCGAAACCCTCGACAAGGTCCGCTCGGGAGCGCGCCAAATGGGGCGGCTCATCGACGATCTCCTCGAGTTCGCGCGCGTCGGCCGCATCGAGCTGGAATGGGAGCCGATCGACATGGACTCGCTCGCTCGCTCCGTGCTGGCGGAGCTACTGCCCATTGATCGCGAAGGGAGGATCAGCCTGGTCCTCCGGCCCCTCTTGCCGGCCGCGGGCGATTCGACGTCCATCAGGCAAGTCTGGAGGAACCTCATCGGGAACGCGATCAAGTTCAGCTCGCGCAACGACCGCGCCGAGATCGAAGTATCCTGCGAGAGGACGTCGTCCGGAATAAAGTACAGCGTCAAGGACAACGGGGCCGGATTCGACATGCGCTACCGCGCCAAGCTCTTCGGCGTCTTCCAGAGACTGCACGGCTCGCGCGAATTCGAGGGCACCGGCGTCGGGCTCGCGATTGTCCAGCGAGTCGTGGGGAGGCACGGCGGCACTGTGGATGCCGTCGGCGCGGTGGGGCAGGGGGCGACCATCTCGTTCACGCTGCCCTCCCCGGAGACCTAGGGCGGTCGCCGGGGGATCGCGACACGGCGCCTCGGCTCATGGCTCCGGCGCGGGCAGCGCGAAGCTGAAGACCGCTCCCTTTCCCGCTTCGCCCTCGGCCCAGGCGCGGCCGCCCTGCTTGATTATGGCCCTTTGGACGAAGGCTAGGCCCATGCGGACCCTTCGAAATCCCGGACGGAGTGAAGGCGCTGGAAGATCCCGAACAGCTTGCCGTAGTACTTCATGTCGAAGCCGACTCCGTCGTCGCGGATGTTGTAGACGAGCTCGCGGCCTTCGCGCCACCGGTCCACGGCTATATGGGCGCGCTCGCGCTTGGACGAGAACTTGACCGCGTTGGAAATGAGGCTCGACCAGATCTGCCTCAGCAGGCGCGGGTCCCCTCGCGCGAGCGGAACGCGGAGTCCGGCGCAATCGACGGAGGGAGCTACTGACCCGGCAATAAAACAGTGGACGTGAGCATCGAAAAAGGGCCGCAGGGCTATGCCCTTTTTCGATGCGATGACAGCTTTTCAATTGCCGGGTCAGTAAGGACCCGGTGTCGACCCCGACGCTCTGGGCGACGCGAATCGCCAGCTCGCGCGCGTATTCCTCGAAGTCTATTGGACGAGGGCCATGGAGCGGATCCGGCCCTCGAGATCCATCAGCGTATCCTTGCCGGATCCGTCGGAGGCGCGCTCCGCCTCGAGGGAGACGAGTCCCGCCACGGCAGCGAGTTTGTTCTTCACCCGATGTGGATCTCTCGGAGCAGCTCGTTCTTTTCGGAAATGCCGCCTACGAGAATCCGCTCGGCCTCGGTGCGCACGAGGTAATCAAGGAATTCCGCGGCGGCCTGGTCCGGGAAGAGCTCGGTCTCGGGAAGGGCCGAGGATTCGGCGGCGAAATAGAAGGCCAAGCTTCCGAGATCGCCTCCGTGTCTCGCTCCGCCGATCCGGCTTCCATCCCTCGAAAAGGACCCGGCCCGACCTCTCGTAGCGGAGACCAAGGAGATCGGGGACCGCCTCCGGCTCCAAGAGCGGGGCCAGGACGTCCGCGGGATCGATTTCATCCGCCGGAGCCGTCCGCGATGCGGACCGCGAAAGCATGGAATACAGGATGACCCGAGCCCTGGCCCCGGCCAGCAGTTTCTCCTCGGCCTGCCTCTTCTCCCTACGCGCGCGTTGCCGCGCGATCGCCCCCAGGATCGCGTCGGCCGGCTCGTCGTCTGTGGCGCCGGTTACGACGAGGCGGGCAGATCGATCCCGCGCTCCTCGAGTATCTCGAGAGCGCGAAGCGTGTTGAAGGACGGAAGCCTGAAATCGGTTATCAGCGCGTCGTGCGGCTTGGCAAGCGCGGCGAGGAATTCCGGCTCGTTGTCCAACCCCGTCCACGAGCCCTCGATTCCCGACCTGCGGACCACCGACTGCACCAGCCGGGCGTCGTAGTGGTCATCTTCGACGAGGAGGATGTCGAGCACTTCCATCCGCGGACCGTCCTTTCGCCCGGGCGAGAATGGGGGTGTCTGCCTGCGCATCGCCATTCTCCACGTTGCTTCAAGTCTATCACCTCCGGTGGTCCTGTACAGGTCCACCGGGTCTTCCCGGAGAGCGGACGAAAAGAGGCGCCGGCCGGCGGCGCCCCGAATCGACGCGGATAGGACGCTAAAGATAGGCGACTTCGCCGATCTCGATCAGGTCGAGTCCTTCGACCTCCTCCTTCTCGCTGACATGGACGCGCGTGATCTTATTGATCACCCAGAGCATGAGGAGGGTGAAGAGGAAGCCGTAGGCGGCCACCCCGACGTCCGAGACGAGTTGCTTGAGGAAAAAGTCGGCGTGACCGTCGATGAGGCCCGATGCGAGGGTCGAAGGGTCATGCCCGGGGAACGTTACGGCAGCGGTGCCGAGCACTCCCAGGAGGATGGTGCCGAGGAAGCCTCCGATCCCATGGACGCCGAATACGTCGAGGGCGTCGTCGAGACCCGCCTTGTTCTTGATCATGACGGCGATGTAGCTCGCGACCGAGGCCAGGACGCCGATGAGGACCGCGGAGGCCGGGGTGACGAAGCCCGCGCATGGGGTTACGCAGGCGAGGCCGGTCACCATGCCGGTCAGGAAGCCCGAGAATTTCGGCTTCCGTTTGAAGACCCAGTCGAGGAGGAGCCAGGTCGGGCCGGCGAAGGAGGCGGCGAGGTCGGTGTTTATGAACGCGGATGTGGTGATGGGATCCACCGCGAACTCGCTGCCCGCGTTGAAGCCGTACCACCCGAACCAGAGGATGGCCGTGCCGAGCGCTACGAAAGGCAGGTTGTGCATCCCCTTGTCGTCGATCTTGCGCTTGCCCACGAACAGAACTGAGGCGAAGGCCGCGAAGCCGGCCGAGACATGGACGACCATGCCGCCGGCGAAGTCCTTGACTCCCCAAGTCGCCAGAAGGCCGCCGCCCCAGATGAGGTGGACGAGGGGAAAGTACACGAAAGTGAGCCATGCCACCAGGAAGAGGAGGTATGCCGGGAATCGAACGCGGTTGGCGAAGGCTCCGGTGATGAGGGCCGGCGTTATGATGGCGAACATCATCTGATAGGCGAATTGCACGAACAGAGGTACGTGCGGATTCATCGGGCTCGGATCCATGAGGCTGACGCCCATCAGGAAGGACTGTTTGAAGTTGCCGATGATGCCGAGGATGTCTCCATGGCCGTAGCTGCCGGAAAAGCACATCGAGTAGCCGTAGAGGAACCAGATCACCGTCGTAATACAGAGCGAGGCGAAGCTTTGGAACATTATCGTCAAGACGTTCTTTCGACCGACGAGTCCGCCGTAGAAGAAGGCGAGGCCCGGCGTCATGAACATGACGAGGGTCGCCGCTATCAGCATGAAACCGGTGCTTGCGAAATCGAACTGCATGGGCATTTCTCCTTTTCCCCATGACCGCGGCCGGAGCATCTCCCGCTCGCGGTCGGCGTGTCCATCCGCGTCGTCGCTCCTCGGAGGAGCGGCGGATGATCGCCTAATTCCGCTCGTAACTGGGTGGAGGCGGAGCGGAGGGAGGAGGAGCGCGAGGAGAAAGGCCTCCTCGCCTGCGTCGCCGACGGAATGGCCTGCGTCGCCGTCCGCTTGCGCAGGAGCCGGGCGACCGCGGAGCGAAGCTCCCGTCGAATACGGGCGCCGCTGAATCCGCAACCTGAAATCCGGCCGGGCAGCATGCTTGAAGCCGGGACGGCCCGGGCGGACTCTGATCCCCGGCCGCGAGCCAGGGCGAGGGCTGAGCGATCGCCGTAATCGCCGCCTGGAGGGTCCTGAGGAATTGCGCCATGTCGAATTCGCTGAACAGGGAGGGGATGAAACCCGCGCAGAGGAGCATGAACAGGAAGACGGGACCCGCCCCGTCTATGCGCTTCCTCTTCCGACCGCAATAGCCGTTGGACGATCCGCAGGGTTTGAAGGGATCGGCGACGCCTACGACGATGCGCTCGGCGCAGGGAGGAATGAGCTTCGGTTCAGCGTCTACGGCCCTGAATTCCCCGGGAGGACCCATTGCGGGAAACGATAAACCCGTTAGGCCGTTCTGTCCATCGAGAATATCGGGCTTCTTGCCCCTAGTCCACCGCGACCATGACGCTCGAGGCCTTGATCACCGCGTAAGCCTCCATGCCGGCGGCGAGGCCGAGCTTAGAGACCGAAGTCTTGGTTATCACCGAAACGATTTCGACGCCCCCGGGGAGCTCTATCACTACTTCGTCGTTGATCGACCCCTGGACGATGCTCTTGACTTTCCCCTTGAGAACATTCCTCGCGCTCAGTTTCATGGCAATCCCTCCCTCTTCGCTCGATGATCTAAATATAAGACCGCCGACCGCATTGCGGTATGACTTGGATATCAATGCCGACCGCGTTGGGCCGCCTCGGGGAGCGCGAAGATTCTGCGCGCTGGCAAAGACCGAGCCTTCTAGGACAATAATGCAATTCGGTTGCATTATTCGGAGAGCGATGCTATAAGGGCTCCATGAAACCCGGCCCGGATGCCTCGATTCTGCTGAAGAAATCCGGATTGCGGCCCACCGAAGTAAGGCGTCGCCTACTGTCTTCGCTCTTGGAGGCGACCTGCGCGATGTCCCACCGCGAGATCGTCGATCTGCTCGCGGGTCTCGATCGGGTGACCGTCTATCGCAACCTCAAGCTCATGAAAGAGGCAGGCCTCGTTCATGGCGTCCAAGGCATCGACGGCAGCCTGCGCTATATCGTCAACCCGGCCGGAGGGAAGGGATGCCCGGGTGGCCATCCCCACTTTCTCTGCCTGGCGTGCGGCGCCATGTCCTGCCTCGTCGGCCAGGAGCTCCCTCGGGTATCGGTTCCAAGGGGCGTCGAGGTCAGGGGAAAGCAATTTCTCGTATACGGCCATTGCGCCGCCTGCGCGCGATCGAAGCGGGCAAATCTTATCCAGCCTTCTCGCCTCGGAGCTTCCTCATAATCAAAGCCTTGGAGGTCAATGGAATGCGAAAAGCGACTGTCGTCTGCCTCGGTCTTGTCCTCTGTCTTTCGGCCATCGCCGCGCAGGAGAAGGTCTCCGTCGCGGCCGCCGCGAACATAAGCTCGGTCGCCCCCGCTCTGAGCGAAGCTTTCGCCAAGATGAATCCGGCTTATCGAGCCGAATTCACCTTCGGCGCGTCCGGCGCGCTCGTGACCCAACTCATGAACGGAGCGCCCTTCCAGGTCTTCCTATCCGCGGACACGTCCTTCCCGCAGAAGCTCGCGGACGCCGGCGCGACGGAGGGCCCGGTGAAAGTATACGCCGTGGGCGCGCTGATATTCTTGACGACGAAAAAGCTGGACCTGTCCAAGGGTCTCGCCGTTCTGGCCGATCCCTCGGTGGCGCAATTCGCGAACTGCAATCCCGAGACCGCGCCCTACGGCAGGGCGGCGCAGGAGGCTCTCCAAAAGGCCGGGCTGTTCGACAAGGTGAAGTCCAAGCTCGTCGTCGCCCAGACCGTCACGCAGGCCTTGCAATTCACTCTGACCAGTACCGATGCGGGCTTCGTCAACAAATCGGCCCTCTATTCCAAGGAGGTGAAGCCCTACGACAAGGAAGGCGTATTCTGGTTCGCGGTGGATCCGGCCCTCTATTCGCCGATCGCGCAGGGATTCGTGGTCATGAAGGGGAGCGGTTCCGATCCGGCCGTCTCGGCCTTCGCGCGGTTCCTATCCTCGCCCGAGGCCGAGGCCGTGTTCGCCGCTTTCGGATACGGAAGCCCGTGAGCTTCGATCCCGTGCCGTTTCGGGTTTCGTTTCAGCTCGGGCTCTGGGTTACGAGTCTTCTCCTAATCTTGTGCTTTCCGCTCGCATGGTTGTTCGCGAAATCGCGGAGACGCTGGGTGGTTTGGATCGAGTCGATCGCGACAATGCCTCTCGTCCTCTCGCCGACGGTCCTTGGCTTTTACCTGCTCATCCTTCTCTCCCCAAGAGGGCCGGTAGGGGGCTTCTTCCTGTCGGTCTTCCATCTTCGCCTGGCCTTCAGCTTCCCCGGCATCGTGATCGCGGGTTGCCTGGCTTCCATGCCCTTCATGCTGTCGGCGCTCAGGACCGGCATCCTATCGGTGCCGAGTCAGCTTCTCGACGCGTCGTATACTCTCGGCAAGGGAAGGATCGAGACGATATTCCGCGTCGTGATGCCGAATATGAAATCGGGAATCGTGGCAGGGATCGTCAACACCTTCGCGCATACTCTAGGCGAATTCGGAGTCGTCCTTATGATTGGAGGGAGCATACCAGGCGTCACCAAAGTCGTCTCGATCGCCATCTACGAACGAGTGGAGAGCCTCAATTTCGGGGACGCGCACGTCTACGCGGGGATACTCATAGTCATCAGCTATAGCGGCGTACTCCTTCTCAACCGGCTCCAGCGCCGAGAGGCGAAGCGTTGAGCGCGCTACGCTTCGATCTGAGGATCGGGCTGCGCGCGGGAGACCACGACTTCCGATTGGACGCGGCCTACGGCCTTGTCGAGGGCGGCCTCCTCGGGATCCGGGGAGCCTCGGGCAGCGGCAAGACCACTCTTCTTCGATGCCTCGCGGGGCTGTACCATCCCGATTCCGGCCGCGTCCAGATGGGAGAGGACGTTTGGTATGACTCCGCTCGAGATGTCTTTCTTCCTCCCCAGCGGAGATCCCTCGGGTTCGTATTTCAAGACTACGCATTGTTCCCGAATATGACCGTCTACGGCAACATACAATATGCCACGGGCGACCGCGGACGGACCGAGGAGCTTCTCGAGCTGACGCGCCTCACGGCGATCGCCCGACACTTCCCGCGCGAGCTTTCCGGAGGACAGAAGCAGCGGACGGCCCTCGCCCGGGCCTTGGGAAGGCGCCCCAGACTTCTACTCCTCGACGAGCCGCTCTCTGCGCTCGACGAGGACCTACGGTACTCCTTGGGCGAAGAGCTCCTCCGAATACAGGCGGAGACCAGCGTCACATCGATCCTCGTAAGTCATTCGCGCGAGGAGATTTCCCGGCTCTGTACCGAGGTCATCGAGCTCGCCGAGGGAAGGGTGTCCTGAGCGGCCCGACTAATCCCCGATATCCGGAGCCCTCTGTCCTTGCTTGGCAGCACCGGCAGGGCCTCGGCTAATTGTGCATGTGGCGATTTCCTGCTATAGAGGTAGCGGGACTGCCATGCCGCGCCATCCATCGGCTTTTATCGATGGATTCGCGCTCGCCGTAAAACGGTCCAATTTCGGCAGTCTTGGACCTTGAATCGCTCGGACCATCGGCGAGTCCGTGCCGGGCCTGCGAAGGGCAGACCGAGGAGACTAGGACCCAAGATGGCCGATTCCGATCTGGTAGTCCGTTCCAAATCCGTCTCGGACCAGGCCGCGGATATCATCCGAGAGCGTATCGTGCAAGGCGTCTACGGCCCCGAGCGACGGATGCCCTCCGAAGCCCAGATCGCCGGTGAGCTTCACATCAGTCGGAGTTCTCTACGCACGGCGCTGGCCAGCCTCGCCGCCGAAGGATATATTCGCAGGCATCATGGCGATGGGACCTACGCTTGCCCGCGGAATTTCCATCTCACTCTCCGTTCGGGAAAGCAGTGGGATATCGAGCGCCAAATCCTGCAAAGCGGCCGTCGGCCTTCCCTCCGCGTCCTGGAAATGCGATTGCGGCAGGCCCGGTCAGGAGAGGCGAAGCGCCTGACGCTCCGAAAGGGAGAAGTATTGATGGCAATACGCCGTCTCGTACTCGCCGACGAGCTGCCGATCGGGGCGATCACCAGCTTGATCGCGGGACGCGGTCTCGCCGCCGACATCCCTCTTTCCGAAGGTTGTCTCCCTCCTCAGGAATTCCTGAAGCTATACCACAAAAGAAAGCCCATCGAGGGAACGATCCGCTTCTTCGCCGATCTGGCCGACCAGGCGGTCGCGAAGCTTTTGGGAAGCGAAGTCGGAGAGGCCATCCTTTGCATGGAAGGCATCTATTACGACGATACAAGGACCCCCTTGCTTTTTACGCATGAGGTATATCGAAGCGGACAGGGCTTCGAATTCCAGACAATGTTCCCCGGATCGCGATAGCTGCGATTTTCCAGTTGACGGACAAGAGTTATAGACCTATAAGTGGTATGACGACTGTCTTGTTGCTTATTTATGAGATAAATGTATGGATATCGTTCGTCCTTTGCGGCGAATCGTTCTTTGAATGAGGAGCTGTCGCGCATGGGCGCAGTCCCGACTGCCCGGCTCGACTTCCCTCTGACATTGTCGGCAGAGCAATAACGAAATAGGAGGGTCGCGTGAAAAAGCTCATCCTTTTCCTGGCGGCGCTGTCCTTGATGGCACCGGCCGCGCTTTTCGCCGATGGCGCCACCCTGGATGCCGGCCTTACGGCATGGGGCGTCGACGCCGCGGCGGTGAACGACGCGTCGATCTACCCTGCCATCATACCGGCCGTCAATTTCGGTTATGGGATGAAAATGGATGGCTACACCCTCAAGTTCGGCCTCGCCGCGGAAGATGCGCTCATAAACTACTCCGGACTGACCTGGGGAAGTCCGTCATCGAAGGCTAGCCAGTCCGCCGAGTTCATCACCACAGGCCGGGGCGAGCCCTATGCCGAGTTCGCCATCGGCGGGCTCAGTATCCACGTCGGTCTTCCCCTTTATTATTTCACGCCTTTCTCGAGCCCGAGCGCCGATCAGAACGGTTTCAGGAACGCGCTCAAATGGCTCTACCGGGGCATCGGCCTGCAATACTACACCACGTATGCCGCAGGGACGACGGAAGCTTTCAATACTGCCAATAACAGCACCCTGTTCACGAACTATGATAGGATCGCCTATAAGATAGCCATCGGGAACCAGTTTTCGATAGTACCGGCGGTCGAGGCCGACTTCATTTTCGTCCCGGCCGTGGCCTTCGCGGACGTCAAGCCGGTCGTGACCTTCAACTACGGTCCCGTCGCCCTCGATGCCAAGTTGAGCTACTACTCAATCGCCCAGGGCGAGGGGATCAAAATCACCATGCCTTCCGGGCCGGCGGTCTACAACACCTACGTCCTCACCATCGATCCTAGGCTGACTCTGGCCTTCGACAGTCTCGGGGTAAAGGGCTTCAAGCTCTTCGCGAGCTCGACGATCCCCATCAGGACGGAATACTACGATAATAAAGGTCTCATACTCATTCCCGGTGTCAGTTATAAGCTGGGTGCGCTTTCGCTCGAGGCCGACCTGAAGATGAACTACTTGGACTATGCGAGCGGCGATGGCACGAACTACAAGCAGACCGAGTACGACCCCTATCTTAAAGTTTTCTATTCATTCAATCTATGAGGATCGTCCTGTGAAAGTGCGCGAAATAGCTCGAGGGTAGTCGGGATGACCGAATTCGACCTTCTGATCGCCAGGGATTTGAGGCACTTGCTCGAGTCCTTGGCTGAGCGACCCGATAGTCGTATCGTAGCTGGAGCAACCGATTTCATCCCGCTAGTCGGAGCGGGGAAATGGGAACCTCGCCTTGCGATCGACATAACGCGGTTGCAAGAACTGCATTTTATTCGTCAAACGGCAGGATGGCTTTGCATCGGGTCTCTTACCACGCACGGCGAGGCAGCCGAATCACCGTGCATAAACGATATGGCAACCGCTCTGGCGGAAGCCTGCGCTTCGGTAGCCGACCCCCTTATCCGTGGGAGGGCGACTCTCGGAGGCAATCTCTGCACGGCTTCGCCCGCCGCGGACAGCGTTCCCGCGATGCTGGCCCTGGGCGCGGAGCTTCGGCTGGTCAGCCTCGCCGGCGAGCGGCGTCTGCCCTTGGAAGAATTCCTCATCGGTCCCGGGAAGACCGCGCTGCTCCCGGGGGAGGCACTCGCTGAGATATGCCTTCCCGTCTCGCCGGGCCACGTCGGCTCGGGCTTCCTCAAGCTGGGACGCAGACGGGCCATGGCCATATCGGTAGCGAACGCGGCAGCCTGGGTCAGCATCGATGGCGGCATGATCTCCGATATCCGCCTCGCGCTCGGTTCCCTGGCACCGACCGTAGTCCGATGTCCGAAGGCCGAGGTTTCATTGCGCGGACGGAGGGTGATCGATATCGAAGCCGAAGTACGCGCTGCCGCAGATGGGGATTGGCTCGGTGTCGTGCGCCACGATATCTCGCCGATCGACGATGTGCGCGCGAGCGGCGCGTACCGCAGGCGAGTCGCGGCGCCGCTTGCGCAGCGCATGGTGACGACGGCTCTCGAAAGGGCCAAGGTTAATATATGACTCTGCACTCCGTCGGCATCAAGGTCAATGGACTGCTCCGCGCTGCGGTAGTGCCGAGTCACATGACGCTCTTGCAGTTCCTCCGCGAGATCGTGCGCATCACCGGAGTGAAGGACGGTTGCGCCGAGGGCGATTGCGGAGCCTGCACCGTGATTTTCAATGGAAGGGCGGTGAAATCCTGCCTGATTTTGGCCGCCCAGGCCGACGGGGCCGAGGTGTTGACGATCGAAAGCTTGAAAGGACCCGAAGGCGAACTCCATCCCATCCAGAATGCTTTCATGGAGCTGGGCGCGGTGCAATGCGGTTACTGCACGCCGGGAATGATCATGACAGCTAGCGCCCTGCTGGACGCCAATCCGAGGCCTACGCGCGAGGAGATCCGCGCGTCGATCTCCGGCAACCTGTGCCGTTGCACGGGCTATTCGAAGATCGTATCTGCCATCGAGCTTGCCGCCATCCGCATCGCAAGCCTGAAGGCCGGGGACGAATCCTGCGAGATTTGCGGGAAGGGAAAGCGTATCCGTCATGAGTAGCGAGTATCCGCAAGTGAACGATCTCATCGGAGGCCGATCGATACGTGTCGACGCGCGGGAGAAGGTCACGGGTCAAGCGCAGTACCCTGCCGATCTCTTCATGCCCGGGATGCTGTACGGCCGCGTGCTGCGGAGTCCTCATCCTCATGCGCGGATCCTTTCCATCGATCTCAGCGAAGCCCGGGCGCTGCCTGGAGTGGCCACGGCCCTCTGCGGGGATGACCTACCCCAGCCAGGCCTCTACGGTCTAAATTTCCGTGATCAGTCGCCCCTGGCGCGAACAGGGGGCAAAGTCCGCTACGTGGGCGACGGCGTCGCCGCAGTCGCGGCCCAGACGCCGCAGGCGGCCGAGGCGGCGCTGAATCTCATACGCGTGGAGTACGAAGTCTTGCCCGTCGTAAGCGACATGCGTGCTGCGCAATCGCCCGGTGCGCCCCTCGTCCACGAGAATCGCCCCGACAACATACTCCACAAAGCGGAGCTGCATCATGGCGATCTACAGGCTGGATTCGCCGCCGCGGACCTGATTATCGAAGGCACCTATGCCACGCCACTGGTCGATCATGCCGTCCTGCAGCCCGAGGCGGGCTTGGCATATATTGGCGACGATGGTCGCGTCAACCTTTGGGTCGCCACGCAGTGGGCCGACGAGGATAGGCGCCAGATCGCCGAGGCGCTGGACATCCCTAAGGATCGGATTCGCGAGGTGATCACGGCCATTGGCGGCGCCTTCGGCCGCCGCGAGGACATTTCCGTCCAAATCATCCTCTGTTTCCTCGCGATCAAGACGGGACGGCCGGTCAAATTCGTCTATTCTCGTACCGAATCCATGTTGGCGAGCACGAAGCGCCACCCCTTCGAGATGCGCTACCGCACCGGAGCGACTCGCGAGGGTAAGCTCACGGCCATGGAGATCGAGCTCCTGGCCAACGTCGGCGCCTACGCGTCTACGAGCCTTGTCGTGCTCAATACCGCCGTCACGCTGGCTACCGGCGCATATGAAGTGCCGAATGTCAGCGTCGAAGCGAAGGCCGTGCATACCAACGCTCCGGTCACCGGGGCCTTCCGAGGCTTCGGCTCCAATCAGCCCAACTTCTCCGTGGAGATGGTGTTAAGCTAACACGTCAAGTCTTTCGACAGGCGATCGAACTAGTTCCCAGTCCGCTACACCCTACACAGCTGCACAGAAATGCAGAACCGAGAAATGCTGAAGGGCTGTGTCGGTGGCGTTCAATCGTTGAACGTC
>Ga0181520_10006187_pt1 | contig 18498 bp, 9 predicted proteins | sample PEATcosm2014_Bin_29_FD_132451 | JGI IMG/M metagenome (GOLD analysis project Ga0181520, IMG submission 132451) | Peatland microbial communities from MTU Mesocosm Facility, Houghton, MI, USA - PEATcosm2014_Bin02_30_metaG | ecosystem: Environmental > Terrestrial > Soil > Wetlands > Peat | place...
AGCAATTGATAATGTTGACGTATCCACACCACCGTTTGCAGTGCCGCCGCTGCCCTGAATAGATGTTAAGGTTACCACACGATTGCTCGTTGTGGGGTTATTGCTTGTGTTTTTATATGCTATCCCGTTTACAAGAGTCTGCATTGCCGTGGGAGTTATTCCACCCGACTTTGAGATTGTTACAGTTGCCGTTGACCCGGATAAACTGACCAAGGCAGTCATACCGTTTGTTGCTGTGGTTACAGAGTTCCCGTTTGTAAGGGCAACGCTGCTTCCATCAATATTTAATATCTCATTTGTCCCGTCGGTTACATTGGTTACAGTTAAAACAACTTGTAATATTGTCTGCCCTGTCTTTACTGTTGTTATTGCAGTTGATGAATACAGAGTTGCCGCACTTCCTCCTTCTGTAAACGTAGGGTTGTTTGCAGTTGCTGTTAATGTCGGAGGTATGTTTACAGCCAGTACAGTTACGGTCGAAGCAATTGATAATGTTGACGTATCAACACCACCGTTTGCAGTGCCGCCGCTCCCTTGAATAGATGTTAAGGTTACAACACGGTTGCTCGTTGTGGGGTTATTGCTTGTGTTTTTATATGCTATTCCGTTTACAAGAGTCTGCATTGCCGTGGGAGTTATTCCACCTGACTTTGAGATCGTAACTGTTGCCGTTGACCCGGATAAACTTACCGAAGCAGTCATACCGTTTGTAGCTGTGGTTACAGAGTTCCCGTTTGTAAGGGCAACGCTGCTTCCATCAATATTTAATATCTCATTTGTACCATCGGTTACATTAGTCACAGTTAAATCAACTTGTAAAATTGTCTGGCCTGTTTTAATAATAGATATAGCAGTAGAAGAGTACAGAGTTGCAGCGCTTCCTCCTTCGGTAAATGTAGGGTTGTTTGCGGTTGCCGTTAATGTTGGCGGAGCATTTACTTCATCAAACTGTAATACTCTGTTATTACCTGAGTCTGAAAGCAATAATACATTATTAGTAGTATCAAAAGTTATTCCAACCGGGAGCTTAATTCCGCTTTGTGTTGAAGCAGATACACTTGAATTAAAATCAGTCTGGCCCAGTTCATAATCAGCGGGAGCGCCATTTGCTTTAGAAGCGGCGTTTTTAAAAATGAGTACCCTGTTATTATTACAATCTGAAATATAAAGCGTGCCGAAAGAATCCACCACCAGATTGTATGGACGATACACTCCAGAGGATGTAGTAGATTGAGCGTCGCTTGTAAAATTGCTCTGCCCTAAAACTCCATTTGCAGCTACTCCGCTTGATGTTGGATTATCAAACCTGAGCACACGCGCATCATTTGGATCGGATACCCAGACTGTTGTTCCTGAAACCCAAATACCCATAGCCCCCGCTATAGTAATACTATCCACATCTACTGCCGGTATTGTATTAAAATCCGTACCTCCTAACATAAGGCTTGCATTAGCGCCGTTTGAAAGTGAATTTGCATTTGTAAACTTAAGCACACGTCGATTGTTATAATCGGCAACCCACAAATTCCCTGATCCGTCAAAGCAAATCGCCGCCGGCCAATATAAACCGCTCTGAGAAGTTGCATTCGTACCTGTAGTAAAATTACTTTGTCCGAGGACAACATTTGCTGCCGGTCCGGCAGCGACTAATGAATAAGCATTATTAAATTTCAAAATCCTGTTATTCGAATTGTCGGCAACCCACAAAGCTCCATTATAAACTGCAACTCCTGCCGGTTTTTTCATTGTGGTTGATGTACAACCATTGGTAGAACTAGTCATGTCAGTCTGTCCGAATACGTATTCGGCCACAGGATTACTTGAGGATAAGGGATATGCAAATCTGAGTACTCTGTTATTGTCATGATCAGCGATGTACATTTTACTGTGTGCATAGTCTATTGCAATTTGATTGGGGTTAGCTAAGTTCTGAGAAGTCGCTGAGCCTGTGTTATTGGTCCAATTACTTTGACCAACTACGTATTGGGCATTTTGTCCGTTCACCCATTGTGCCCAAAGGTTAGTTGAGTATAATAATGTTAAACCAATTAAAAGTTTTTTCAACATAAGATTCTTGTCTCATTTTTCCAGCTGTTCCAAACTTCTGCAAATGAATAATATTTAATCAAATCAAGAAAAAATAATGTGTCTGCTTTTCACCAGTTTAATTTTATTCAAAATAGATACTGAACTTATTAAACGCTTGAGCTTAAAATCTGGGTTTCCCTTACTATAATTAAAAAAAACGGTTCCAATTAATTATCGTTAGGACATATATATGGTTTATGAATATGCAATAAACGCGTCCATTATGCCGTTGAACGAAACAATAACAGATTAATCGAGATTATTATTAAGAATTAATACATTCAAAATAGATAGCGAATAATTCAAACTCTTTAATTAGATAATGTCTCATTTATATAACTATCTACAAGAATCACATATTGTTAAATATTATAATCATGTTTTTATAAATAGTAACATATAAAATCAAATGATTGTGCGAAGCGTAACAATGCCTTGGTAAAAATTATGAATGGGGCAAGCGAAAATGTTTTATCAAAGGATGAATTTGCCAAATAGTAATAAAAACTAATTATGTAGGGAATATCGATTTCTATAGAATTTTAATAATTCGGTATTATTCAAATTTTATTAGTCATATCGAAATGATAGGCTTTTTGGCTCAATTAAGTCATTTCTTACAGGGAGTACACTAACTATTGAACGAATTATCCTAGTCAGCTTCCCCTACGGTCCAATGTATGGCACCGATCATTTGTTTTCTGCGCATTTCATTATCATATAGTTTCGCTGAATGCCCCAGAACTATTAGTAAGCTTCGTCCGCGGCGGATATTCTACACCTTACCAAAACATGGTCACACATAACTAAATTGAGGTTTTAAAATCAATTGTTACTATCAATGTTACATGATTTCTAATCAATCGGAACTAACACTTTAACATTGCTGTTTGTTAGGATTCCTTTTAATTTGTAAAATTCATTTTTCCACTTAAAAGTGCCGACGCCAAAACAAATTGTTGTAGAATGTTCTCTATTCTCAATAATAAGCTTTCCCTTATTTAATCAAAATGAAAATATTATGGCATAGTTATCACCATTTAATAGAACATTTAACCTGCATAAATGGTTTAAAGGGCTTTACCGATGCAATAAATACTGTTTTCCCAAGACAGAAATCCAGTTCTGTGTAATACTCCAGATCTGAAAAGCCTTAAAATATATTGCCTCGAAAAACCAGAAAGAATTTATGAAAAAGTAAGACCTGTTTATTCTGCCCAACCCAGGAAGCTACTCTGAAAAATCTCAAGCTTTTGGAAGAAAACTGGTTTAAAAAATATTCTTTAGCCCTGAAATCATGGAAACAAAACTGGGGTAACCTTGCTAAGTTTTTTAAATACCCGATAAAAAAAACTGTAGTCTATAAGATAACTGCTGTAAAAGCAGTCTATCGTCAGTCTAGAAAGGTTACAAAAACAAGGTCTCTTTTCCCTAAAGTTGATGTTTTGAAGTAAATGCTTTACTTAGCTTATAGGGCTTTATCTAAGAATTGGGCAATGCCTATAAGAGAATGGTCCATAGTTATTTCTAATTTTTCAATTAACTTTGAAGAAAAGCTAAGGCATTTTTTTTAGAAGTCATAATGTCATTTAAACATATTATTTTACAAATTCTTTAAAATTTAACCTTTTTACCGTTAGATCTGATTGAAAGGTTACTTTTAGAACCCGGATCGTTCAAATTTTTAATTCCAATTCTTGAGTTCGAATTAATATTGAATTTTGATATTAAGTCCTGCAAATTACTTGTCAAATTGCTTAAGTCTTCAGAAGCTTTTGCTATTTGCTGAATTCCGGCGGTACTTTCACGAGTAACATTACTAATCAATTCTATACTCTTACTAATCTGTTCGGAAGTACTTGACTGTTCTTCACTTGCCGCTGCTACCCGGGTTATAACATCCACAGCTTTCTCAGTACCGGTTATTATTTCATTCAATGACTCGCCGGCTTTATCCGCAAGCGCTTTACCTTTTTCAACTTCTTCGGTACCTTTGCCCATTGATTCCACTGCACCGTTTGTATCTTTTTGTATCTGCTTTATCATTCCGGCTATTTCTTTTGTAGCTTTTGTAGTTCTCTCAGCAAGCTTTCTAACCTCATCAGCCACAACGGCAAAACCTCTGCCCTGCTCACCAGCCCTTGCCGCTTCAATTGCTGCATTCAAAGCCAGAAGGTTTGTCTGGTCAGCAATATCATCAATTACCTGAATAATTTCACCTATCTGATCGCTGCTCTTGCCAAGCGCCTGCACTGTTTCTGCTGATTTCCGAACAACTTCGGCAATCCTGTTCATTCCTTCAACGGTTTCTGCTACAACCTTCCCTCCTTCTTTTGCCGTAGAACCCGAAATCTTTGCAGTTTCGGCAGCGATAGATGAGTTCCTTGTTGTATCCAGGATTGTTTTCGTCATTTCCCCTATAGCGCCGGCAACTTCGGTTGTTTGATTGCTTTGTTCCTGTGCACCGTTTGCCATTTCTTCAGCACTTGATGATATTTGGTTTGCTGCATATACAGCAGCCTGAACTGCTGAACTTATCTCTGTGATAGTTGCTGTAAATGAATCCGCCAGTTTGTTAATGCTGTCTTTAATAACCCCATATTCACCTTTATAATCATCTTTCATACGTGAAGTTAATTCTCCGCCGGCAATTTCATTAAGTACTTTGCTTGATTCAAATATAGGTTTTTCAATTGCTTCAAAGGTGGTGTTAATATTTTCCATAATATGTGCAAAAGCTCCCGAAAATCTTTGTGTATCTCCTCTTGCAGAAAGGTTTCCTTCGACAGCGGCATTGGTTAACATAAGAACCTGCTCGATTAAGTCTTTAAGCGTATTTACAACTTTTTGCAAGCTTCGCGAAAGGATATCTTTTTCCGATCTGATTTTGAAATCAGCATTCAAATCTCCGGATGAGATCTGTTCGGCTGAATATGCCTGCAAACGAATATTTTCAATCATAACTGAAAACGACTTTTCCAATATGCCTATTTCATCTCCCGAATTTGTTTCGGCAATCAAATCAATTTCGCCCTCGGCTATTTTTTCTGAAAGGGATGTTAATTTTTTTAATCTCGCTCCAACCTTAATATTAAATACAATATATATGAGGATTGATACTATAACAAAAAACAGGATGGAAAAAATAAACACAACAATCTTGATATTCATAATTTCAGAATCTATATCTTCTCTATATGTGGCGGCCAGAATTTTATAATTCCATTGATCAAAGCTGCTGTATTTTAGTCCCCAACCATTTGAATTCTCCTTACTATTATCTATAATATTCTTTATCTGTTCCTTATTAACGTTATCGGAATGAAAGCTTATGTTTCCTTTATTATCGATTAAAGCTAAAAATCCGTTTTTCAAAATCCTAACATTGGCAATTTGCTTACCCAACTGCTTCATTGCATTAACCGGGTAACCGCAGTACCAGATTCCGATGACTTTGTCATTCTCTTTTATTGGTTCATAACCGGTTAGGTATGGAGAACCCAAAATATCAACTAAACCATAAAATGAATTTCCTTGCAGGATAGCTTTTATTGCATTACCATTCGGGTCCAACTTTGTACCTGTAGCCCTCTTATTATCTTTAATAACGTTAGTGCTTATTCTTATAAAATCATCACCATTTCTTACAAATATTGTAGCCGTACATCCCATCAGGTTTTTAATTTTATCAACCAAACCATCGTCCATTACCATATTTTGTTTACCGAAAGAAAGTCCGGGAACGTCCATAGTCCCTAACAAAGAAGAACCTTTAACGGCAGGTGCACCAATTTTACCGCTTTCATCCATAAATACTTTTAACGCACTTTTAACTTCATCACCCATTAAAGAATTTATAGTACTAAGCCCCTGAGATACGTTTTCAGATTCGGAAACGGATTTGTTATCAGCAGTTGCAAGATAATCTTTTTCAAATTTGGCAGATAATAAATATCCAATAACGACAACAAATAAAAATATCACAAAAAGCAGGGGAAGAAGTATCTGGAAAATTATTCTTCTTTTTATAATTTTGATAATATTGTTTTTACCATTATTTAACGTATTCATATCATACCTTTCACAGGATATCTCTATTTACAATTCATTCTAAAACCGGTATAGCAGCACTAAATTATATTCATTTATACTCTATCAAAAAGCTGCCTGATTAAATAAAAACTTAAAATTGGCAGCTTTTACTTATGCCGAGATAAGCCTTAATTTGTAAACAAATCGTTTTAAATCATAAGTGAATTATCAATCTCTTATATTTTACTTATAATGCTAATTGACTTAATACCTTATCCTTATAAAACTAATCATATGTATTCAATTTAAAACAGGCATTTATTCTGACGCTAAGAAATGCCTCCCCAATTTCGTAAGCCTGTATAGATAAAATTCCATAAGAATATTATCGAATAATGTCGTAGTTTGTTTACACATGAAAAGTAAATTCAGGCCGGATTTTGCACTTTTTATTACTAATTTATTCTAAAAAAATAATTAGATAATAATCAAATAAAAATTTTAATAAAGGAGGTATTACCTGCATATTTAATATTTTTATGATTTTATTAAGTCGCCGTTTGATCTGACTGTATAACCGTTGTTCGAGGATATACTTGTAAAATCTTTGGTGATTTTTTTCATTTCATCGCTTATTTTAAATCTTGATATTAATTCCTGCAGATTTATAGTCAATTGGTTCAGATTTTCGGAGGATTTCGCTATCTGGGAAATACCTGCCGTACTTTCCTGTGTAACATTATTGATTCTTTCCAAATTCTTACTTATCTCTTCAGAAGTACCGGACAATTCTTCACTTGCTACAGCTACCTGTGTTATTACATCAACAGCCATATCAGAACCCGTAATAATTTCTTTCAACGACTCCCCGGCTTTATCAGCAAGCGCTTTACCCTTCTCTACTTCTTCAGTACCTTTACTCATTGATTCAACTGCACCAAAGGTATCTTTTTGTATCTGTTTTATCATTCCGGCAATCTCTTTAGTAGCTTTAGTGGTTCTTTCTGCAAGCTTTCTTACTTCATCAGCAACTACTGCAAAACCTCTTCCCTGTTCACCGGCACGCGCTGCTTCTATTGCAGCATTCAATGCAAGAAGGTTAGTCTGGTCTGCTATATCATCAATTACCTGTATTATTTCACCTATCTGATCGCTATTTTTGCCGAGTGCCTGGACAGTTTCGGCGGAATTTTTTACCACATCTGCTATTCTGTTCATGCCTTCAATAGTTTCTAATACTACTTTTCCACCCGCATTTGCGGATATTCCGGCACCTTTAGCGGTCTCCGCTGCGATGGATGAGTTCTTTGTTGTCTTTAATATTGTCTTTATCATTTCATCAACCGCGCCGGCCACCTCAAGCGTCTGGCTACCTTGTTCCTCTGCCCCGGCGGCCATTTCCTCACTGCTTGAAGAAATCTGGCTTGCTGCACTTGCCGTTGCCTGTACAGCCTCCGAAACTTCAATTATTACTTTTTCCAACCATTCGCCTAAATTATTTATATTTTCTTTTACCGACTGATAGTGGCCTTTATATTCTCCAAGCATACGGGCAGTCAAATCGCCCTGAGATAATTGTGTAAGAGTGTTACCAGATTCAGTAAGCGGTTGAACAAAATAGTCAAGAGTTTTATTTAAACCTTCCACCAATTCTTTATAACTGCCTTTGAATTTGGATGAATTTCCCCTGGTTACCAAATCGCCTTCAGCAGCAGCACTAACAATTTTATTCGATTCAATAATGGTACCCTTAATTGCTTCAACAGCTTTTTCAACCGAATTTACTGTAGCTTGTGTTTTAGAAATGACCAGATTAATATTTGAGGCAAGGATACCGATCTCATCTTTATTTATTATATCGAGAGGTTTTGTACCGGTAGCTATGCTGATGTTTAAATCTCCTTCGGCAAGCTGACTGCACCCGTTTGATAAATTGCTTATACAAATATCAGAGAGGCTTTCGATCCGGTTAGAGATTTGGGCAATAACATTTTGCAGATACTTAGAAATAATAAAAGCGATCAATAACCCCAGCAGAACAGTAAAAAACATAATAATAATTAGCAATGTTAAAGCGGAAGAATAAGTATCATTTGCAAAATTGCTTGATGATGCTGCGCCCGCCTTATTAAAATCAATTTCTTCATTTAATTTATTATCTACATCAATGAACGGCTGTTTTAAACCTTCCAACAAAAAGTTTTTAGCGTCCGCGAACTGATTTTGATCAGAGATTGCTAAAAATCTTTTACTTCCATATAAATAATCATCCCAGCTTTTTTTAAAATCCAGGTAAAGACTTCTTTCTTTCTCCGATGAAATCAATGGTTCGTATGTGGAAATATCATTATTTATTTTTCCCAGCATATTTTGCATTTCCAACTCAACACTGTTCTTTTCCTCTAAAGTGCCGTCCAGTACGTGACGCATTTGCTGTCTGCGGTAAGTATTACAATCATCATTTATTTTTGCTAATATACTTATGCCGGGCATCCATTTCCGCCCAAGATCATCAGAGCAAGCATTAACTTCCTTAAGCTTCAGAATAGAGAACACACCAAGCATAATCATCAGAAATAAAACTGAAGAAAAACTCAATAGCAGTTTTTTTGATATTTTTATGTTATTAAACCAATTCATTTTTGGCCTCTAAATATTATCATTAACTTTTTATGACCTTATTTCGGTATTACCGGATAAAGAGATCTTTTATAATATAAAATTTTAAGATTTTTCTTACTTTTTTAATAAAACCAACATAATTTATCAAAATGTACCTGTTCAATTACAGCTAGTGTAACAAAAAAGGTTCAGACCAAACAAACTAAATTATAATAGCGTATACTATTAACGTATAGTTAGCTAATGAACAATACTTTTAGATATTTTTTAACGTTTTAAACCCAGACCAAAATTCAAAAGCTAAACGCTTTAATCCACATTAAAACCATTTTAATGTTATATTTTAAAATGAAGGACAAATAATTAAAATTTTGATTTTAACAATTGACCCTTTACAACATATACGTTCTCTTTACGCACAGATGAGCCCGTTTACACTATAATTTATCAATTTATTATCGTGTAAAATTATTTTTTATTAATAGCCAAAAACTTTTAATCTGTTTTTTAGAAAATATCTGAATTTTAGACTTAGCTTTTTAGAGGTTTAAAACATATTCAGGAATTCAAAAAAGATGTGTGAAAATCTTAGCTTATTTTGTTATTTGAAAGAATAAAAAAAACCATTGTTTTAAGACAATGGTTTTTGATATTAATTCACGAACATCTTGATTAGATTTTACTCTTTAAATGTGAACGCTAATACAAGTTTCATTTTAATGGGTACGCCATTATTCTTTCCGGGAATAAATTTTGCAGTTTTAAGTGCATTTTGAACTTCTTCATCGCAACCACCTCCAAGACTTTTGACTATTTTGGTATTATCAACTCCTCCATTCTCATTTATAAATACCAAGACATATACTTTTCCGGTTATACCGGCATTTTTTGCCAGTTTGGGGTAAATTATTCGTTTATTTATCGCATCCATTCCTCCAACCGGCTGAGGTATCACCTGTGCAACCGATACATAAGCGTCTTCCTGGGAATATGATAGTTTAGAAAATGATAATATGATAACAAGTATTAAAAAGATTTTTACTGTGGAATTTAACATCGCTCTTTCCTTTTCATTCAATCGAAAATAATTAGTTCAATCTCATATAGATAATCGGGAAAAAGTTAATAATTGTTTTTTTTTGCAGCAAACGCAGGATTTTGTCGGTAATCTAATTCTGAAGTTGAGTAAGAAGCAATATTATTGTATTCAGTATAATAAGAAAATGAGAGGTGATGCCTCTCACTATAATAAATTACCTTTATACTAAGAGAATTAAGCCTGCGATTAGTTATTAAATTGCGTTTTGATAATTAAATTTGTGAGAATTATCAGCCTTTCTTTCAGCCGTCACAATTATTTTAAATTGTGCCAGATGTTCCTGTAGATTAACAGTCAGCCTGCTTAGATCTTCCGATGCCCTTGCTATCTGCTGAATTCCTACAGCGCTTTCTCGTGTTACGCCATTAATAGCTTCAACGTTCTTGCTTATTTCTTCGGCTACAGAAGATTGTTCTTCACTTGCGGCGGCTACCTGCACAGATAAATCTACAACCTCCTGCGCTCCCTTAATTATAAGGCTTAATGATTTGCCGGCTTTGTCGGCAAACTCTTTTCCTTTCTCAACTTCGACGGTTCCTTCCTTCATTGAAAAAACTGCGCCTTCGGTTTCTTTTTGTATATGCTTAATCATTGTCGTAATTTCTTTGGTTGCTTTTGTGGTTCTCTCAGCAAGTTTTCTAACTTCATCAGCGACAACAGAGAAGCCTCTTCCCTGTTCACCTGCTCTTGCCGCTTCTATAGCCGCATTTAGAGCAAGCAGGTTAGTCTGGTCTGCAATATCTTCTATTACCTGGATAATTTCACCTATTTCATCGCTGCTTTTACCCAGCGCCTTTACGGTAACAGCAGATTTATTTACAACCTCTGCAATCCGGTTCATACCTTCAATTGTTTCTTTAACAATTTTACCGCCTTCCTTTGCAATTTCACCGGATTTTTTAGCCGCTTCACTTGCTTCCGAAGAGTTTTTTGATGTCTCAAGTATTGTTTTTGTCATTTCTTCAACCGCACTTGCAACTTCCGTTGTTTGAGAAGTTTGTTCCTGCGCCCCGGCAGACATCTGTTCAGCACTGGATGATATTTCATTCGCAGCGCTTGCAGTTGCCTGAGCAGCACTTGCTACATCCGTTATAGCTGTATTGAACGAATCGGCAAGGCTGTTTACACTTTGTTTTACTAATGCAAAGTGGCCTTTATAATCCCCGGTCATTCTGACTGTCAGGTCTCCCTGGGCAATTTTTTCAATAACTTTACCAGACTCATTTATAGGCTGAATTACTGCATTAAGTGTAGCATTTACCCCGGTTATAATTTCTTTATAGCTCCCTTCAAATTTTTCTTCACTGCCTCTTGCACTAAGATTTCCGCTTACAGCTTCTTTGCTTAATGTAACAGTTTCTTTAACCAAATTGCGGATGCTGTTAATCATTTTTAACATACTTTTTGAAAGCACATCTTTCTCCGATTTCGGATTTACTTCAGCCGACAGATCACCCTGTGCAATTTTTTCTGCGTTACCTGCCTGAATTTTAATATTTTCAACCATCATTTTAAAAGACTGTTCAAGTTTGCCTATCTCATCTTTCGTCCTAACATCCACATCAACGTCTATATCACCCACAGCAAGTTTATCTGCAGTAATTGAAAGATGTTTTAGTGAACTGCCGATTAACTTGGAAATAAAAAGCCCCAACAATACTGCGGCGGCGGCTCCTATAAGTATAAAAACCAAAAGCATGCCGTTAGCTGAAGCGGCATTACTCTTTCCGTTATCCATTAATTTATTAATTTCTCTTTCGTTCGTTACTGTCAGTGAGTCAAGAGCCGGACGGAGCTTATTTAAATATATTCTTGCATTTCCATCAAGCACTAAATTGGCTTCATCATTTTTGGAATCCAATACTAATGGAAGTACCTTATCTCTTTCTTCGCCATACAATTTCCAGTTTTCTTTAAACTCTTCAATATATTTTTCAGCATCTGTCGACAGATTATACCTGGAATATGATTCAACAGCAGCATCGGCTTTTTTAGTATTATCTTTTAAGGTTTGTAAAAATTTTTGTTTACCTTCAACTGTCGGCGCTAACATTGCAACGCGTATATCTCCTCTCACAGCTTGAACGGCAACTTTCATCGCCGTCAGATCTTCATAAGCCAGAATATGATCATCGTATAATATTTCTACATTTTCCTGAACATTCCTAATTCCTTTAAAGCCTACAAAGCCAACTACAATTGTAATTAAGACAACTACCATAAAGCATAATATCAACTTTGTACTAATTTTCTTATTATAAAACCATTTCATACTCATTGTCCTTAAAGATTTTAATCAAATTCTATTTAATTACTTGCATTACATGATTATAATACTTTTGCCTGTGTTTAATTTTTAAACAAACGAATTTTTTTTCTCTCATTCATTATCGGTAATAACATTATTTTTTTTAACAAGGTAATTATTAGTTAAAATAAATAAATGTAGTATAAATTAAACTATAATTTCAATCCGCCGATAATAACAATCAGAATGACTTATAATTTTAAATATGCTTAAAAAAGTGGAGATATATTGCCGCTATCAATTTTAAATCATATTTACTTAAAATAAGCATTCAAAGTGTAATTAGAGAATTATTAATATATATATAATGAAATTTCATTTGTAAAAGATGTTATTCAATAAGCAATTCCATCATGGATAAGAACGTAATTAGCATGCTTAATACATTTATTAGGGAAATTATATGAAAAAATTTTTGTTAGTAATATTTGCTTCAATCTTTACCATCTGTGCGTTACACGCACAAGGCACACCACAACAAGCGGAGGCTCTAGTGAAGAAAGCTATTCAGTTCTATAAAACGAATGGAAAAGACAAAGCATTTGAGGAGTTTAGCAATACAAGCGGAAAGTTTGTAAACGGCGATCTTTACATTTTCGTTTATGATTTAACCGGAAAATGTGTTGCACATGGCGGTAACCCAAAGATGATTGGCAAAGATTTAATTGATATGAAAGATGCAGACGGAAAGGCATTCGTCCAGGAACGCATAAGTATTGCAAAATCAAAAGGCAAAGGCTGGCAAAATTACAAATGGTCCAATCCGAAAAGCAAAATGATTGAAGATAAAACCGCGTACGTGGAAAAAGTAGATAATTTAATTTTTGGATGCGGCGCATATAAGAAGTAATACTGTTTTTATAATTGTTTTTATGTTGAAATATTTCATAGAAATTATAAGGCTAATTTGATGAATAACTGGATCGGTAACTTAAATCTATCAAAAAAACTTCTTGTTTCACCTGTTATTGTTTTATTCCTAATAGTTATTGTAGGTTTAATAAGCCTGCGCACTATGAGTAACCAGCAGTCGGCATTAGATGATATATATAATATACAGATTAAGAATACTTTAGCGGCAGATAATAATTATCAGACCGTAACAGAAGTGCAGGAAAATATTTATAAATTCATTTCATGGGCCAGGGCAGGCTATGACCAGAACAAACTAAATGAACTTAGTCATAATCAATTAGAATCATTGGATAAAACCATCGAGACTATTAAAAGCCTAATCAAAAATGATCCTAACAACAAGTTTATCCAATTAAACAAACTCTCGCTGCAGGAAGTTACCGATTATCGTAAAGCCGTAGCAGATGTTATAGATTTTGCCAGTTTTGATCTTAATACAGCAACAATGTCTATGGGAACTGTCGAGGATAAATATGATGTATTAGAAAAAACTTTAAACGGAATCCGAACTAATAATACAATTGACATGGATTCAAGTTATAATGAAGCAAACTCTAACTACCACGATATGATTAAGATTTTTATTGTATTAATTCTTTTTTCTTTTGTCCTTTCCATAATCATTACAGGTAAGGTTAATTCTGCCATATCAAAGCCTATAAAATTATTAGATAATGCCGCAGTACAGGTATCCTTGGGTGATTTATCTATTAATTTTGATATAAAGTCAAAAGACGAAATTGGTACATTAGCTTCAAGTTTTAAAAAAATGATTACCAACGTTAAAGATACAAATGACCTGTTGACACATGAAAAACAGGGCATTGAAGAAAAAGTATTATTAGCAACGAAAGAAATAACCGATCAGAAGGAATATTTAAATTCCAGTGTAAACAAAATACTTTCTGTTATGAAAGATTTTGCTAACGGAGATTTGTCTGTTCACCTGCAGGCGGATACGGATGACGACATCGGGAAATTATTTAAGGGATTTAATCTTGCAGTTGCAAATATCAGAGAAGCCATGGAAAACGTTGCATCCAATATTAATTCCACTGTTAATGCAAGCCAAAAAATATCCGGAAGCACTGAAGAAATGGCAGCAGGAGCACAAGAACAAAACAACCAGACTACAGAAGTTGCAGGCGCTGTTGAAGAGATGACCAGGACTATTCTTGAAACAACAAAGAACTCATCACTAGCAGCCGAAGCAGCTAAGAAGGCAGGCGCTATAGCTAAAGAAGGCGGCAGTGTTGTTGCAGAAACAATAAACGGTATGAACCGAATAGCGAAAGTTGTTAGAAAATCTGCTGATACAGTTCATGAACTTGGCAAAAGCAGCGATCAAATAGGAGAGATTATACAGGTAATTGATGATATTGCCGACCAGACAAACCTGTTAGCTCTTAATGCAGCTATCGAAGCTGCGCGGGCCGGTGAGCAAGGCAGAGGTTTCGCAGTTGTGGCCGATGAAGTGAGAAAATTAGCTGAAAGAACAACCAAGGCTACTAAAGAAATTGCTTCTATGATTAAACAAATCCAGAAGGATACAGCCGGAGCTGTGGATTCCATGGAAGAAGGTACTAATGAAGTTGAGAAAGGGAAAGAATTAGCCGATAAAGCAGGTGAATCTTTAAATCAAATTATTGAAGGTGCAGAGCAGGTTGTTGATATAATTACACAGGTAGCCGCGGCTAGTGAAGAACAGTCTGCTACTTCGGAGCAAATCAGTAAAAGTATTGAAGCTATCAGCAATGTTACTCAAGAAAGCGCCGGCGGTATCCATGAAATTGCAAAAGCCTCCGAAGATTTAAGCAGATTAACTCTTAATCTTCAGGGATTAATAGCTAAATTCAATACAGGCAAAGAATTTAAAAATATTATTTTAAATAATAATCTTTCAAAAAGTCAGTTTTCCGTTAGATCGAACGGTAATATCATTAAATCTTAGGTTATTTTAAAAGTGGAGAGAATTGCATTATTGAGTAATTATCAGTGGCTCAGAAATACTTAGCCGTATTTGGTACTAAACTATAAAATTTGGAGCGACCAGAGTTAAGAATACTATTAATGTAGTAACTTGTTAATCGTAATTATCTCCAGAATTGCTATTAATTATTTTGAACGTTAAGTCATATGAATAAATTAGACATAATTGATTTTTTAAACGTAAAAAAAATCAACTAAATCACTATACTGTAAACAAATAAATGAAGGTCGTATGAAAAAACTATCTTTACTATTTTCTATTGTTCTATTGTTTGCCGGGTTTATTTTAGCACAAGATCAGAACCCAGTAAAATTCAGCGCTCAGACATTTGGAGACTATTTCTATAATGTCAAAGCAAATACCGGCACTAATAATGATTTGAACGGTTTCGATTTTAGAAGAATTTATTTCACTACGGATTATCAGATAGATCCTTCTTTTTCAGCAAAATTTCGTTTAAGTTCAGATGAAACCAGCAACTCTAACACTGCAGGGGGTAAGCTTGGTGTTATGGTTCAAGATGCATCGTTAAAATGGAGCAATATATTTTCAGGTTCCAATTTGGTTTTCGGTCTTTCACCAACACCGGCATTCCAGGTTTCGGAAGCCTGGTGGGGACACCGTTATTTGGAAAAAACTATTATGGATTTAAACGGCATAGTTTCTTCCCGCGACATTGGTGTTGATTTAATGGGAAAAATTGATGACGGCGGAATGGTTAAATATTGGGCAAAAATAGGTAATAATGCGGTAAATGGACCTGAAACAGATAAATATAAAAGATATTACGGAATGTTGGAATTCAATCCCCTTTCAAATTTAGTTTGCACGGTTTACGGTGATTATGCATCTGCTGCAAAAATTTATGATAAAGTAGCCGGTATCTATGGGAACAACAGTGCATTTGTTGGAGCACTATTCTTAGGTTATAAGCAATCAGGATGTTTTGCCGTTGGCGCCGAGGGCTTCATTAAATCGCAACCACACAATTATGCAATAACATCTACTAGTACTCTTAAGACACAGAACGGAGACGGTATTTCCATTTTTGGATATGCAAATTTAACAGATAAAATTCAGGTAGTTGCCCGATATGATGGATTTGATCCGAACACAGCGAATTCAAATGCAACCTCAGTTTCAGATGCCAAGGGTCTTATTCTTGCCGGTCTTCAATTTGCTGTTTCTAAAACTATAAACATTACTCCTAACATCGAAATTACTAAATATCAGGTTAATCCTACTTCAGGCGGGTACAGCCAGGATGTAGTTCCAAGAATAACCTTCGATTGGGAAGTTCAGTAAAAAAAACACGAATCAAAAAAGATAATTACAGACAAAATAATTATTGCTTTTTTAACACTAACACTGCGCTGCAGTGTTAGTGTTTTTTAAATTAATTATCCTGATATAATAAGTGCTGCGAGCGTTAAAAATATCTTCTAAGAATAGTTGATCAATTAAGATTGTAAAGTAAGCTTCAGGTTATGAAGATGTTTTCCTCTAACCATATGATGAAGATTCTTCTTTGATCCATTATATAATAAGATACAATACAACAGCGCAGATTATGACTACAATAATACCTATTATAATTAATGCACTGTACTTTTTCCATTTTTGCCCCTTTTCAATTTCTCCTGTGCTGCCGGGTTTTATGTTATTGTGCTCTGTAATTTTGAGCGGCAAAAGTTCCAATGTATTTATCCTAACAGCTATGAGCTGCTTCTCAAAAGCTTTTAATGATTCGGTTACCTTTGCACCGTCAATTGTATTACCGTGTGAAACCATAGAAGCCTTAAATATATCCGATTCACGATCTATAAATCCTTTAGAAACATCTAACAATATTTCGTTAAAGGCCTTTCGATCTTCTTCATCAATTCGAGCTTTGAAGGGTATAGATCCAACCAAAGAATATATAGCTAATTCAATCAGATCTTTAAATTGCCGTTTTTTTAATTCAATACGCAGATCATAAAATGAAGATGAGTCCAATGCATTGGCAGCGCTATTTTTATTGACTAATGCGCGCGTTTCCGCAGCCTGCTCTTTTTCAAGTTCAAATTTTCTGTAATTAAAACCGCTGTAAAATTTTTCTTTATCGAAACTGCCCATAAAGGTTACCCGGTTTTACAATTTTTAATTTACTTTTATAGTTATATAGGAATTAATAAATCAAATATACATAAGTATATATATTATCCATAAATACTTAGTTTAATATATATCCTATCTTATTCTTGCGCAAATTTTATCATATAGGATAATATGCATAATTTAAAATACAGAGTTGATTAATTAGAGAGAGGCCCGGTTCAAATTTATTAACAATATTCAGGAATTAAATATTTTTTTTGTTATTGCCATAACAAGGGAAGAAGAATTCAAATCCGTAAGATTATGCTACTTTAATAATCTCTTATTCCAACCCGGCCTGTAAACTTGTAGTAATAAGTTATTTATCTGCTAAAGTTTTTGCCTGGGATTAACATTTAACTAATAAATTTGAGATTTATTTGGGAGTTTCAATTAATACCAGTAATCCTAATCTAACAAACAATTTTGTATGAAGTAAATTATTTATCCATAGATTTTCCCGGCCGTCAGGAACTTTTAATATTCCTTCCTGGGAACCGGATGGCAAGTGTTCCAGATTAAATCGTTTTACCAATGAGTTCCAGTCGCTTATATAATCCTGATTAAAATTGCTTATCCCGAAAGCAATCATCATTTTGGCACCACTTTGTAAATATGAAACCGTAACATTGAGATTGTTTATGTACGCCCTTGAGTTCAATACGGAGTCTATGGTTTGAGCGCTATCCGGGAAAAAGTCCGAAGTATACTGCAAGCCTGAAACATTATCGATGGATAGATTATTATATGAATAAATTGTATCAGCCAGAGTTTCAAAAGATACTGAATCCTTCAACAAGAAATTTACTTCACCGGGGACAAACTGTTTAACTTCTCCACCAACCGGTTTATTATTATAATTATTATTTTCAGGGTAGGGGAAGTTGATTCCCCTATCGTTATAACAACCTGTTAAAAGCATTGTCAAAAGTACAAAAGGAATAAATTTCATTGAAATCCCTTTCAATTTATACTTAAAAACATTTTTAATTTCTTAATCTTCACAAAAGATTTCAAATAGTAAATAAAATCTTTTTTGGTTTATAATATTTAAGTGAATAAAATAAAAAACTTAATTTAAAAAGTCAGCATCTTTTTTAATACCATTTGCTAATAGCCACAAAATGAAAATATATTATTTAATAACTGAAGTTACGCAAATGATATTTAAAGTAGCCCCGACATTTAGAGCCTGTCCCGATTCGATCGCATAGGCGTCAACTTAAAAAAAAAGTTGCTGTTTGTTCCAAGAATAGTAAATTATTGTATTGCAAGCAATAAGGACTATTCAATGAAGCCAAACAG
>Ga0181520_10006188_pt1 | contig 18496 bp, 12 predicted proteins | sample PEATcosm2014_Bin_29_FD_132451 | JGI IMG/M metagenome (GOLD analysis project Ga0181520, IMG submission 132451) | Peatland microbial communities from MTU Mesocosm Facility, Houghton, MI, USA - PEATcosm2014_Bin02_30_metaG | ecosystem: Environmental > Terrestrial > Soil > Wetlands > Peat | place...
CAGAACCGCGTCAACTCCTTGTTCCGCGATTTGAACGAAGGGGATGACCCGGTGGCGGCAGCCAGCTTTGTGCCGGCAGTCGATATTTATGAGGACACGCAGAAGGTGATGCTCAAGCTGGAAGTACCGGGCATCGACCAGAAGGACCTGGATGTGCGCATCGAGGACCATACGCTGACGGTCAAGGGCGAGCGCAAGTTCGAGTCCGAGGAGAAGGAGCAGAACTTCCATCGCATCGAGCGGCGCTACGGCAGTTTCTATCGCGCCTTCACGCTGCCCTCTACGGTTGACACAGAGAACGTGGCGGCCAGCTACAATGCGGGTGTGCTGAAGCTGGAGCTGAAGAAGAAGCCCGAGGCCCAGCCGAAGCAGATTGAAATCAAGGTTGCCGCCTGACGACGGCAACCAGCTTCTAGCTATCAGCTTCGTCTTCGGCTGGTCGGAGGCATGAGTGTGTGCGTGCCGGGAGGCAGCAATGGGCTGTTCTCCCGGCGCTGTTTTTCTGGGTACTTTGCAACAAAGAAGAGAATCATAATTGAAGCGAGCTTGAACCCTGGCAACTGGCAGAAGCAAGTCAGGAGCTGGAAGCTAACGGCTAGGAGCTAAGTAATGGCTATTCGCTGGGAAAAACTTACCGTCAAATCGCAGCAGGCGATGGAGCAGGCACAGGCGCGGGCAACCGAACTTGGAAACCCCGAGGTACTGCCGGTGCATCTTTTGTTGGCGCTCATTGAGGATCGCGAGGGCGTGATTCCCGCAGTGCTCGAAAAGATTGGCGTCCCCACCGAACGGCTGGAGACTGAGCTGCACCAGATAGAGGAGAAACTGCCTCGTGTGGCTGGTGCGGCGACGCAGCCGAGCCTGAGCCAGGCGCTCAACAAAGCGCTGGACCAGGCTTTCCGCGAGGCCACGAACTTCAAGGACGAGTACGTTTCCACGGAACATTTATTGCTTGGCGTGGCGCACGTAAAGGGAGAATCCGCGCACGAGGCGCTGGTGGCGCTGGGCGCAACGCATGAGGCGATTCTCAAGGCGCTGACGGCGGTGCGCGGGACACAGCGTGTTACTGACCAGAACCCCGAAGTAAAATTTCAGGCGCTGGAAAAATACGCCAAGGATCTGACGGAGCTTGCGCGGCGCGGAAAGCTGGACCCGGTGATTGGCCGCGACGAGGAGATTCGCCGCGTGATCCAGGTGCTGAGCCGACGTACGAAAAACAATCCTGTGCTGATTGGCGAGCCGGGCGTGGGCAAGACTGCTATTGTCGAGGGCCTGGCGCGGCGGATCGTCTCGGGCGACGTGCCGGAGAGTCTCAAGGACAAGCGCGTAATCTCGCTGGATTTGGGTTCGATGCTGGCCGGCGCGAAGTATCGGGGCGAGTTTGAAGACCGGCTCAAAGCGGTGCTGAAAGAGATTGAAGAATCGAACGGCGAGATTGTACTGTTCATCGACGAACTGCACACGCTTGTTGGAGCGGGCGCGGCCGAGGGCGCTATCGACGCGAGCAATATGCTAAAGCCGGCGCTGGCGCGCGGCGAGCTGCGGGCCATCGGCGCGACCACGCTGAATGAGTATCGCAAATACATCGAGAAGGACGCAGCGCTGGAACGGCGTTTTCAAATTGTTTACGTCGGCGAGCCGAACGTCGAAGACACCATCGCGATTCTGCGCGGCCTGAAGGACCGCTACGAGGCGCATCACAACGTGCGCATCAAGGATGCGGCGATTGTGGCGGCGGCGACGCTTTCGCATCGCTACATCAGCGACCGGTTTTTGCCCGATAAGGCCATCGACCTGGTGGATGAGGCCGCGGCTTCGCTGGCTATTCAGATTGGCTCGGTGCCGACGGAGATTGACCAACTGGAACGCGAGGCAACGTCGCTCGAAATTGAACGCGCCGCGTTGAAGCGCGAGACGGATTCAAACAGCATCGAGCGGCGCAAAGTTGTGGACCGCGAAGTTGCCACACTGAAGGAGAAGATTACTGCGCTGCGCGCTCGCTGGACACGAGAGCGGGAGGCGATCAGCCGCGTGAGCGAATTGAAAAAGAAGATTGAGGCGCTTCGCTTCGAGGCCGAAGAACAGACGCGCAAAGGCCTGCTCGACCGCGCCGCGCAGATTCAGTATGGCGAACTGCCCAAGCTGGAAGCCGAGCTGAAAAAGTTGAATGCCGCGCAGGACGGAGCGCAGAAGAATGGCGCCGTTGCGCGCCTGTTGAAGGAAGAGGTTGATGAGGAAGACATCGCCGGCATTGTGAGCAAGTGGACCGGAATTCCTGTCTCGCGCATGCTGGAAGGCGAAGTGAAAAAACTGGTCGAGATGGAGACGCGGCTGCGCGAGAGGGTTATCGGACAGGATGCGGCGCTGACCATTGTGGCCAATGCGATTCGCCGTTCGCGCGCGGGTTTGAGTGATCCGCGGCGTCCGATTGGGAGTTTTATTTTTCTTGGGCCGACAGGCGTGGGAAAGACAGAGACAGCGCGGGCGCTGGCAGAGTTCATGTTCGACGATGAGCAGGCGCTGGTGCGCATCGACATGAGCGAGTACATGGAGAAGCACGCGGTCGCCAGGCTGATTGGCGCACCTCCGGGATATGTTGGCTACGACGAAGGCGGGCAACTGACCGAGTCTGTGCGGCGCAGGCCTTATGCGGTGATTCTCTTTGACGAGATTGAAAAGGCGCATCCGGATGTCTTCAACATTTTGTTGCAGGTGATGGACGACGGCCGGCTGACCGACGCCAAGGGGCGCACGGTGGATTTCAAGAATACTGTGCTGATTATGACTTCCAATCTGGGCGCGAACCTGCTGATTACCGACGCGCTCAAGAGCGAGCATGACTTTGACATGGCGCGTGAGTCGGTGATGCGCGTGCTGAGAGAGCATTTCCGGCCGGAATTTTTGAATCGCGTGGACGACATGGTGATCTTCCGTCCGCTGGGAGCTGCGCAGATGAGCAAGATTCTTGACCTGCGGCTGAATGAAGTGAGCAAGCTGCTGGAAGACCGGCAGATTTCGCTGGAGCTGACCGAGCCGGCGCGGCAACTGATTCTCGCTGCGGGTTCGGATGCGGCTTACGGAGCGCGTCCGCTGAAGCGCGCATTGCAGCGTATGGTGCAGGATCCGCTGGCTATCAAGATTCTCAATGGCGAAGTGCAGCACGGTGAGCATGTGCGCATCGACGTGGACCGCAAGACGAACCAGTTGCACTTTGAGCCGATGAGCAAGGAAGCTATGGCTTAAAGGCAGCGGAGTTAGCAAGTCAGCGCTCGATCCCAGGTCCCAAAGGCGGGACCTGGGGCATCGCATCAGGCTGGGTCGTTGCTTTCGCTGGCAGGAGCAGCAGGGCCGCACCAGCGGGAGCGCATCTCGTGGCGGAATTTGTCGCGTTCCTCGGGGGTCATTCGGTCCCAGTTCTCGGGCTTCGGCCGGCGGGAGTGGGAGCGATCGGAACCGCCATGACCGCCGCCGAGATTGCCGAAAAGTATGCGGCAGAGGACCAAAAGTCCGAGGGCCTGCCAGAAGGAGATCGAACGCCATCCAGTCAAGGCCGGGACCAGCCAGTTCCAGAGATGCATGACCACTTCGCCGCCAATGGCGATGAAAGCTACCAGCGCGAGCGGACCCACAACAAAGATCCATTTGTTTCTCATGACCCAGTTCTTTTCCATGGTGCATTCCTCATTTCTTCGTAAACTCATTGTGAATGGCCTGCAAACGCCGGCGAAGATGCAGCACGGCATAGCGCTTGCGCGCGAGCAAGGTGTTGAGGTTCAGGCCGGTTTCTGCCGATAACTCGTTGAAGCTGCGGCCCTCGAGTTCGTGAGCGATAAAGACTTCCCGCTGCTCTGGGGGCAGTTCGGCGAGGGCGTGTTCCAGTTCATCGAGAAGCAGGCCGCGGAGGTAAATCGCTTCCGGCCCTGCATCGCGGGACGGGATCAGGTCTTCGATCCGCAGCAGTTCGCCGTCTTCGTTCTCCACCGCCGCGTCTGCGAAGTTCTCCGGCCTTTTCTTGCGGAAGAGGTCGGTGATGCGATTGCGGGCGACGCGGAAGAGCCAGCCGGTCACGTAGTCGATGGGCATAAGCAAGCGGTGGGCCTGCACCAGTTCGTAGAAGACCTCCTGGACCAGATCTTCAACGTCGGCTTCGTTGGGCACCCGTTTGCGGATGAAGTTGCGCAGCCGGGAGCGCTCTTCCGCGATGACCTGGGAGATTTGTCGGTCTTGTTCGATCATCGCGGCTACGCTCATGGCCTCACCCATCCACTAGTGAAGACGAACGGGGGGCGAGAATATTGTAGGGTCTTTGAGCCACGCGAAGTTAGGGCGGCGGTTCTCTGTTCTGAAGGTTCCCCGCCGGACCTCAAACGTCTATTGTGACGCGGGAGTGAAAGTAAATCTTCTGCAACCATCTGCGGTTAGGGTGTGGCCTATCCCAGGTCCGAAAATCCGGATCTGGGGCACCCGGCAACTGCCCGAATAGACCGAGAGATTTTGCCCCCTTGCACGCGTCGCGAATTTGGATTCCTTTCGGGGTGCTAAGACTTCAAATTGGCCTAGAGGAGTAATTGAAACATCTGATATCTGGCGAAAAGTATCTTATTTTCATTCTTTTCAGCGTCGGACCAAGTAGGCGGAGGATTGTCTGAGAAAATCGGCTTTTTCGGGAGGGGCATGCCAAGATGATGCGCAATTGAGCTAAGAAGATAATAAGCACCTTCGTGCGTATCGATTTCGACCGCCTGTAAGCTTGAGTATGGTTTCGGGAGTTGGTTTATTGTTAATCCTCCGATACATACTGGTATCACTTTCGCTTTGAGTGCGGTTGCGGCGCCCGCCTCAAAATTGATCCATGGTCGCTTCACAGAACTTGGGCTCAGCATTGAGACAAGAACCTTCGTTGTTCCCAACTCCTCGAATATTCTTTTCATCCAATCTTCGCCCGCATATATCGCATTTCTATCAGATGAAATGAAAGTATCGATTGATTGTCCGAGAATTTGACGGATGAAATCATGCACATGTTTTGCCGCCGATTCTTCTTCATGGATGAAGCTCATGAATACACTTGCCATCTTGTCACCTCATTCCAAAGATAGGCCAACTACTGCCTTAACTCCACCAGCGTGGCCCCTTGGCCGCCTTCGTTTTGGGGGGCTTCGGCGATGGTGGCTACGTGGGGATGGGACTTTAGGAATTCGCGGACGCCGCGGCGGAGGATGCCTGCGCCGTGGCCGTGGATGATGCGGACGCGTTCGAGGCCGGCGAGGAAGGCGCGGTCAAGATACTGTTCCAATTCCTGCGTTGCCTCGTCCACGGTTCGGCCGATGAGGTTGATCTCCATGCGCAGCGCGTCGGTGTTGGCGCTGGTGACGGTGACGTGAACATTTTTTTGTTTGCGGGCCGCGGCAAGCGGATCGGCTTTTCCAGTTGCTGCGGACTCTGCGCCAATAGGCGTAGGCGCCAGGCAATCGTCGCGCTTGACGCGCATTTTGATGGGGCCGAGGGCGACTTCAAAGATGTCTTTTTCAACTTCGCGCTGCACGATGGCGATTTTGTTCATGGACTTGATGCGGACCTGGTCGCCTGCGGCGATGTGCTTGAGGATGTGCGGCTGGGCGTCGGAGTCGCCAATATCAGCGCCGGTGCGGTGTGCGACGACGGTCTGGTTGAAGCTCTCTTGAAATTCGCGGCGCAGGCGCAGAATGCGGCGTTCGGCTTCCTTCGACAATTTTTGTTGTCCGGCGCGATCTTCGATGGCGCGCACAGTTTCTCGCATTTGAAACTCGAAGTCTTTGAGCAGCGAAGCCAGCTTGGCTTCGAGCTCTCGCGTGCGATTGCGCAATTCGACGTCGCCCTCGCGCGCAAGCCTGGCGCGCTCCTGATTGAGCGCGTACTGTTCGACGCGGGCTGCCTTGCGATCTTCTTCGAGTTGCGTGAGATCGCTGTGGAGTTTATCGAGGAAGCGGGCGATATCCACCTGCTGCGAGCCGAGTCGCTGACGGGCGTTGGTGATGATGGCGGCGTTGAGGCCGAGACGCTCCGCGGTCTGTATGCCGGCAGAGGCGCCGGGGACGCCGAGACGGAGCTGGTAATTGGGCGCGAGAGTGATTTCGTCCACGCCAGCCGCGGCGTTGAGCACGCCATCGGTGTTGGCGGCATAGACCTTAAGCGAGGTGTGGTGCGTGGAGATGAGCGTCCATGCGCCCGCGGTGAGGAAGTGGCTGGCGATGGCGACGGCGAGCGCGGAGCCTTCTTCGGGATCAGTGGAGGAGCCAAGCTCGTCGAGCAGGACGAGCGATTGTGCACTGGCTAAACGAGAGAGACGGTCGAGGTTGACGATGTGCGCGGAGAATGTGGAGAGCTCCGCTTCGATTGATTGCGCGTCGCCGATGTCGGCCAGGAACGCAGTGAAAACGGGAAAGCTGGCTGCCGTGGAGGGGACGGGCAGGCCGGCCTGCGCCATCATGGCCAACAGAGCCGTGGTCTTGAGCGTGACGGTTTTGCCGCCGGTGTTGGGGCCGCTGATGATGAGTTGGCGTTCGGCGGCGGTGAGCTCGAGAGTCAAGGGGACCACATGGCCGCGGGTCACGCGGAGATGCCGTTCGAGCAGGGGATGGCGGGCTGCTTCGAGACGCAGAAGATCGGGCGCGATAGATGGAGCCACACAGTTGTAATCGCGGGCAAAACGGGCGCGGGCCTGGAGGCTATCAACCAACGCGAGGACGCGCGCGCCTTCGACTAAGGATTGGGAATAGCCGCCCACCTGGCGAGTGAGCACCATGAAGATGCGGTGGATTTCGGCTTGCTCTTCTTCGATGAGGCGCACCAGTTCGTTGTTCTGCTCGATGGTTTCAAGAGGCTCGACGTAAACCGTCTGACCTGATGAACTGACGCCGTGGACCACTCCGCTGACGCGGCGCTTGAGCTCGCTGCGAACGGGAATGACGAAACGGTCGCCGCGAATGGTGATGAGCTCTTCTTGCGTGGAGCCTTCGGAGGCGAGTTTGCGCAGAGCGGCGCGGAGGCTTTCTTCGATGACGCGTTGCTGACGCTCCTGCTCGCGGCGAATACGGCCCAACTCGGGTGAGGCGTTGTCGGCCAGCGAGCCGTCGGGTTGGATAGTGCGCTCAATGGATTCCGCGAGCGGACGGAGGCTGCCCGACAACGCCGAGGAAAGCTGCGAGAGACCGTAGAGCTTGCCGACCAGACGCGCCGGAGGCGATTGCAACAGCGACTGCCAGGAGGCTACGTCGTTGGCCAGACGGGCGATGGCTTGCAGTTCGTTGGCTTCGAGGGCAGCGCCGGGAATCTGGGCTTTGGCCGCGTGCTGCGTGGGATCGAAAAGGCCGCCGACGGGAATGGAGGTCTGCTCTTCGAGCAGCAGGCGCAGTTCGCCGGTGAGCTGATGCTGGAGGGCGATCCAGGCTTCATCGGTGGAGGGCTTGAGATCGAGAATCGCCTGGCGGCCAACCGGGGACGCGGCAAAGCCAGAGACGAGAGCCAGTAACGGCTCCCACTCGAGAGCGGCAAAGTCGGCGTCCAAGACCGGCGACGGGATGGGATCGAGAAGTGGCATACCCAATGATTATCGCAGTGCGCCGAGGCTGCTCTGTTTTGGGGTTCCAGTCTCCCATGTCTCAGAATCATGTTGTGAGCAATGAGGAGGGATCTATCCCTCCGACCTGCCGTCCGTTAGAGGCTCGTGGGCAATATTGCGCTGCGGTTCCTTTATCTTCCAGCCCCAGATTAAAAGCCAGAGCATGAGGAACACCTCTCCGAAGAAGGTAACAAAGAGAAATCCAAGATATGCGTTCGGAAAAAGATAAGGCTGCGAACTGTCCGTAACCCAGCCCAATCCATCGATAACCAGTAGAATCCCTAAGATCCTGGGGATATAACCAGACCGGTAAATCAAGTAGCCAAGCAGAACAAGATGAATGCCAAAGAGCACCAGGCCCATGGACCAATCGTATCGAGATGACTCGAGCAGAAGCTTCACCTGAGCATGGAGTTGCTGAGGCCCGAAGGCGGTCAGGTAATCCGGCGTGTTCACGAGGCGGAAAACCGTGGCGAGGTTGAGCACGCCTACGAGCGCAATTGCTGTATATACCAACCTGAACCATGCTGTAAGTAGCGACAGCGCTTTGTTCACCGGGATAAGTAAAACATAGAGCGCCCAGGCAATCACGACGTCTTCAATAAACTCAATCAGGTAGCAAAAGATGGCCGCAGCAAATAGCCCTTGATGACCGGCAAGGTTCTGCACCGTTTGTTCGATATTGCCGGGAATGACTAGTTTTGGGTAAATAGAAAACTCAGCATAAGTGACAGGTCCGAGCAAGTAACCGAATCCGGCGATCAGCGCCGCCTGTCGCAACGTCAAACCCTCACCGCGGTTTGCCAATTTAGTTGGGATCATTCGTCTCCTCTCGAAGGCTCGCCCCGGCTAGTCGCAGCCGGCCGGCAGCCGAAAGTTGTGAATTCGGGTCATGTCCCGCGCATTTCAGTCTAGCTCTTAGTCCATGATCCCTGGTTCTCCCAGCGGGCGACTACGGCGGCGGCCATGCAGTTGCCGATGACGTTCATGGCGGTGCGGCCCATGTCCATTAAGGTGTCAACGCCGAGCAGCATCAGGACGGCGGCGGTGGGAATCTGGAAGGAGCCGGCGACGCCGAGCAGGACGACGAGCGTGGAGCGGGGCACGCCGGCGATGCCTTTGCTGGTAAGCGCGAGAGTGGCCAGCAGGACGATCTGTTGCCCCATGGAGAAATGGAGGCCGGCGGCCTGGACGGCAAAGAGGGCGGCCATGGCGAGATAGATGGTGGAGCCGGTGAGGTTGAAGCTGTAGCCGGTGGGGATGACGAAGGAGACAATCCAGCGCGGTACGCCGAATTCTTCCATGCGCTCCATGGCCAGGGGCAAAGCGGCTTCAGACGATGTGGTGGCAAAGCCGAGGGCGGCAGGCTCGGCAACCGCGGAGGCAAAACGGCCGAGGGGGATGCGCGCCGCGAGCAGGATGGGTACAAAAACCGCGAGAAGAAAAATTGTCAGTGTCACGTAGTTGGTGACGAGGAGCTTGGCCAGCGGTAACAGCGTGGCGAGACCCATGCTGCCAATTGTGTAAGCCAGCGCGGCTCCGGCGGCGATGGGCGCGGCGACCATGATGATGCGGGTGAGGCGGAACATGGTCTCGGTGAGCGATTGCAGAACAGAGACGAGTGGCGCGCGCTTGGGCTCGGGCAGCATGGCCAGCGCGACGCCAAAGAGCAACGCGAAGACGGCGACCTGGAGAATCTGATTTTGCGCGACGGCCTGAGCGATGTTCTCCGGGAAGATGTTGAGCAGAATTTGCTGCCAGCCTTCAGGGCGTGCCGCGGGCGCGACGGCCTGGATGGAGGCGGGCAGCGTGACTCCGGCTCCGGCCTGTGACAGGTTGATGGCGACGGCGCCAAGAATCAGGCCGATGGTGGTGACGGCTTCGAAGAAGATGATCGACTTGAGCGCCACACGGCCCACTCCCCGCAGTTCGTTGTGGCCGGCGATGCCGGTGACGATTCCGCCAAAGATGAGCGGCGCGACAATCATGCGAATGAGGCGCAGGAAAATGTCAGCGAGGAAGTGAGTTTGCGCGGCGATGGATGGCGCGTCTACGCCCAGTTCTGCGCCGGCCAGCATGGCGAAGAATGTCCAAATGAGCAGCGAGTGACGGCGCACAGCGAACGGAAGAAAGAAGCAGAGCGCGGTCCAGCGAAGGATGGCGGAAAGCTGCGCGTAAGGGTGAAAGAAGCCGGCGGCAAGGCCCGCGGCAAAGAGCAGGAGGGCGGCAAGAGCGAGTGCGCGAAGTCCCGTGTGGCCGGATTGCGAAAGAGGCGGCGTGGTGGTGGGCGTCATGGATGAGCCTTGAGGGTTCAAGGACTCCATTATCCTATGGCGATGCCGGGGTGCGCATGGGTGAGGCGGTGCGCGGAAGGGCGAAAGCGAGCAAATGCGAGTTTTAGCCTTCTAATTTTTGGGCGATTCGGCGGTCGAGGCAGTAGATGCGGCGGCTACGGCGGGGCAGGCAGCGCCACAGCTTCCGCCGCAGGGGGGTTTAATCTGGGCTGGAGTGGGTTCCGTGGAGGGCGCGCTGTTTTTGCCTGGGTAGTCGTTCACATAAAATCCGGCGCCCTTGAAGTGCAGGCGCGGCGCGGTAAGCGGACGTATGAGTTCACCGCCACATTCCCGGCAGACAGACTCCGGCTTGGAACTGAAGTTTTGGATTTTTTCAAAACGGTGACCGCATTGGGTACAACGATAGGCATACAACGGCAAAGTGTTCACCCCTCCGGGACGTAATCGCACACTACTTCTATTGTATCGGCAGGATGGTAATTATCGGTAAGGGGCTGGTTTCCCAGGTCTCGAAATCGAGATCTCCACCCCACGGACGAAGACCTGTCCGTGGGGTCCCCGGCCTGGGGCACGCCGATCATAGGCTCAATGCACGGCGATGAGCACAGATGCGGAGTGGTTCTCCCACTCGAGGGTGAGCTTGCCGGTGGGGCCGCCGAGGGCCGCAAAGGCGTAGGTCAGATTCTCGACCGTTGCGAGCGGCTTGCTCATGGTCATCTTCACGCGGCCCAAGTCCTGCGTCTTGTCGTACTTGGTGCCCCACTGGCCGGTCTGCTTGTTCACGATCAGCATCCAGTTGTCAGGGTCGGCGACATCGACATATAGCGAGTAGTCGCCCTTGGGAACCTTCAAACCGGCTACGGTCAGGTCCGCATCAGTGTGCAGCTTGGTGGCGCCATTGGCGCCAGCGCGCCAGACCGGATAGGTCGGGTCCTTGCTGACGAGGCCGCCCTTGTTGAAGATTTGGCCGGCGCGACCCTTGACTCCGGGCGAGTTGTAAGTGATGGTGACGGTTTTACCGGCAATGGTCGCCGACGCTGTGGCCGGCGGGCTCTTCGGCGGGCCTTGCTGGGCGGATAGAGTGGCGGCTACGATCAGAAGCCCCGTACAGACCAAAAGACTCTTCATGATTGTTCTCTCCGTGGTAAATAATCCTTGCCGGAGGCGCAAACCCCGACGCGATGATTGTCGCACCGCGCGGCTCTTTTGGGGAAATGGCGGCGAGCAGCCCGCTAATGATGCTGCGCAAGAACGGCAGAGCGGCGGTTATTCAGTCCCCGCCATCGTCGTTTTTCCGGCGTAACTCGTTTCTATCCTTCATACTGGTGCACGAAGGAAATTCAGGAAGGAGCTGTTACTTTGACGTTTCGTGTACGTGTATATCGTTTGCTTGCCGTCATCTTATTTGTCAGTTGCTATGGAACGCTACCAGCTCAACAGCCTGCTAACGCCAATGCCAGCTACCAGAAATTGCGCGGCCTGCTTCCGGGCGACGACGCTATTGCGGTCAACAACCTGGAGTTGCGGCGCGATTCCGCCACCTTCACTTTTCGTCAAGGATCTTTTGCGTTCTACGGTGAGGTCAACGGCAAGGTCACGGGCGCGGTCTTCACAGGCGCGGGCCATTTCCATCTGACGCCGCCTACCGCTGAGGAGCGGCATAACCTGGCCATTCTGATCAAGAGCGAAGAATTCGACGAGGACTTTGACCAGGTGGTGCTGCGCTTCAGCGATGGGACCGCGGCGGAGCTTCGCAAGGGGTCGACGGGCAAGGGCGAGCCGAGTAAGGTATACACGAGCGCGGCGCAGGATTTGCACAATTTTGAACGGCTCAAGCTGAAGGACAATCTGGACCTGCGACTGCTGCAGGATGTACTCAACCCAGCGGCCGGAGGGTATTTCCTGGCTGCCATCCACGGCAAGAAGCTTGCACATCTTATCTTTACGATTGATCCACATGGCGCTCGCGATGTGGAACCGGAAGAGGTTTCGCTGCTGAACTGGACCGACTGGGGCACGACTTATCTGAGCGCCTTCCGCTCGAATTCGACTGCGTCACAGGCCGGCGGCAAAGGAAGTGAGCGCAATGAAAGCTGCCGCATCGACAACGAGAATATTGATGTGTCTATTGAGAGAAACGGATTCCTTACCGGGTTGGCGACGGTTCACGTGGTGGCTTCGCAGGATGGCTTGGCCGTGGTTCCGCTGGCGCTTTATCCCACGCTGCGCGTGAGCCACGTGGAAACTGAAAAGGGCGACTCTCTGGATTTCGTACAGGAGAAGAAGGATGAAGACGCCGATTTTGGCGTAGTTCTGGCTCAACCGCTTAAACAGGGCGAGTCCACTACGATTCGTGTCACATACAGCGGCAAGGATGTGGTGAAGAACGAGGGCGGCGCGAACTACTATCCGATCGCACGCGAAAGCTGGTATCCCAACGCCTCCAGCGGCCTGGGAGACTATGCAACCTATCACATGCTGTTTCATGTTCCCAAGGGCCTGGAACTGATTGCCACGGGAACCAAAGTGAGCGAGAGCAACAACGGCAAGATTACGACAACAGAGTGGAAGACTGATGTGCCGCTGGCCGTCGTGGGCTTCAACCTGGGCCAGTTCACCATGAAAGAGGCAAAGGTGGAGATAAAGGCGGGCAGCGATTTGACTATCGATGCTTACGCCAACACTACGCCGCCGGACAATATGACTAACCTCGGGGAGGATATGGATACTTCGAGCCTACACGGCGGAGGTATTGGCGTTTTCAGTCCGCAATCGATGCTCCCTGTGGAACTGAGTCAGGGTCAAGTGGCGGCGAAGATTTATACCGCTTACTTCGGTCAACTGCCCTTTGCGCACGTGGCGCTGACTCAGCAGTATGCGTGCAGCTACGGACAAAGCTGGCCCATGCTGGTGTATCTGCCGTTATGTGGATTCCTGGACTCGACACAGCAACACTTCATGGGGCTGAATCCCGAGGACATGTATTGGAAAGTTGTTACTCCTCACGAGGTGGCGCACCAATGGTGGGGGCAGACGGTCGGTTTTCGCAGTTATCGCGACCAGTGGATGAGCGAAGGGTTTGCAAACGCCTCCGCCTCCATTTTTTTGCAATTTACCCGGCCCAAGCCGGATGATTTTCGAGATTTCTGGAAGCAAGAGCGCAAGCAGATAACGGAGAAGAATCAGTTCGGCTTTCGTCCTATCGATGTTGGCCCGGTCACGATGGGCTTTCGTCTCAGCTCGTCCAGGACTGGATGGAACATCTACCAGGATCTCGTCTATCCCAAGGGCGCATATATTCTGCACATGATTCGAATGATGATGTGGTCGCCCAAAGACGGCGATGCACGCTTCATGGCTACCATGCATGACTTTCTTACGAGTTACTGGTTGCAGGCGGCCACAACGGAAGACTTCAAGGCAATCGTCGAAAAGCACATGAGCGCGCAGATGGACCTGGATGGCAATCACCGCATGGATTGGTTCTTCAACGAATACGTGTATGGAATGGACCTGCCGGCATATCACTTCGAGGACCAGATAACGCAGAACGGCGACGTGACAAGCTTGCATTTCAAGTTGTCACAATCCGGAGTTCCGGCCAATTTCAAGATGCTTGTGCCGTTTTATCTTGAGCTGGCCGACGGTAAAATCATGCACTTGGGTTCGGCGGCGATCAAGGGCGTCTCAACGATCGATCAAACCGTGCAACTGCCCAAGCTGCCGTCTCCGGTCAAACGCGTAATGATCAGCTACAACTATGACGTGTTGGCAATCGAGAATTAATGCAGACGAGCACGGCGGCGGGTGCGATATACTCCAGACGCAACGGAAACAAGGAGGTTTGCGATGCGTTTTGGTGGATTTGCGAAGATGGCAGCGGCCGGGATGATCGCCGTGGCAATGATGGCACCGGGGACGATGAAGGCGCAAGCGGGCGGCGACATGGTGCAGAAGCCGATGGATATGCAGAAACTGATGGCGGCGACCGTGTTCTACCGCGGGCAGTTGGCGCCAACGCAGCTAAGGAACTCCGGGGGCGTAAAGTTCTCGGACGGGTTCTTTGTGCTGGCAAGCCTGGTGGACACCAGCGGCTACTCCACCGGCGTGCAGGCGAAGTATCAGGCCTATTTCATCACCGAAGTTCCCCTCAAAGTGGGCGGAGAAAAGCTTCCCGCGGGCGTTTACGGCGTGGGGTTCGTGGGGAACAAGTTTGTGGTGACCGATGTGGGCGCGCACGACGTGCTGACAGTGGGCGCGAACGAGGATGCCGGGCTGAAACGGCCCATGCCGCTGCAAGTGGTGGCAAACACGGCGGGCGGCTTCCGGCTGTATTGCGGGCGCAAGTATGTGAGCTTCAGCAGATAGTGGTTAGTGGTGCTATCCCAGGTCCCAAAAGCGGGATATCTACCCCACGGACGAATACTTGTCCGTGGGGACCCCGGACCTGGGGCACCCGATTGCCGTCTTTATACGCATTTCAGATCTGCAACCCGTGTTAATTCTGGAATAGACTGTAGCATTCCCTCAAGGGCATAGATACTTTGGACTGGACCGGATTTGAGTAGATAAAGGACCATGGGTCTTCTTCCACCTCGGGGCAGCCATGAGTCAGGATTCGCCCTCCACCGGAGACCACGATCTCAGCGTGAAAATCGATCGGGAGGGATGCCTGCATGGCTGCAAAGAGCGCCTTCTGGGCATTTGCATGCGCATCGCTGACGTACTCGCCGATGGGCAAATGGACTCTCTTCCCGGTGCTTGAATCGACCATCGTGCGGTCGAAGGAAGCAGCTTTCATACGCTCATGCAGCTGTACGTACTCGTTATCGTGGATTTCGATTCGGGCTGTAAACCGCATTGGAGAGGCTCCTTATGCACTACCTTCCCCCAATCTATTCCGGTCCGTCTAGGTTTTTATAGGGTTATTGTCGGGTTTTATCCCCATCGGTACCAAAATCCTAACGGGCCTGCTGGGGGTTGGGTTGAGCTTTTCGGGAACCAGGCCCCCCGGGGAGCGACATGCGGATGGGAGGCCAGGCTCCCCTGCGGCAAAGCGGTCCTTTTTGGTTAAGAACGGGGCTTTTGATGGCAAAAAATGGGCAAAATCGGAGATTTACTGTTACCGATGAGTAAACAGTCACAAATTGCAAGCTGTTGATTAAATTAAAGTTACAAGGAGCGGATGGGGAGAAAATGGCCTCCACGTGGGGAGGGGGGTGGGGGTCAAGCGGATTTTTCGTGGGTTTGGCTCGTAATTCAGGGAGTCGAGGACAAGCTGTACGGGCGATTGCCGCCCCAACTCGTTTGGGGTTGGGGTCGAAGGCGGGGAACGGAATTGCTTCGACCGAGCTGAGTTCCGATGCGGGTTTTGGGGTCATGGCGGATTCCCCCTATAGACAGGGTGCGCCGAACGAGCGTAATTCTCTGCAAGCGCCTGGGGTGGGGCCAGGCTCCTTCGGAGGATCGACATGGGATGGCGGCTCGGTCGCGATCGAGTCAAGGCCTCGGGCGGGCAGGTTTGTGGTCTCCCAGGTCCGAGAGTCCGGACCTGGGGCACCCTTTTGTGGCGGCTATTTTGGCAGGGATCTCTTCTTCATATCCTGAATAGCCTCCAAGAGCTTTACGGTTTCCTCCATATCTAGCGTATCTCCCTTATATCTAAGCTCCAAGAGCCCCTGTAGGTTGGATGGAAGCTTGACCCCATCTTTGACGACTAGAATGAACCGCTCACCATACAGTGCCATCGCCGCCCCAATCTCGATGAGAACGTTGTCGTTAAGGACGGCATGCAGTTTTCCCTCGTTGTCGGCAAGGCTCCGTTCTTCTTCGACATGGATTATTGCTGCACCACAGGATCGCATATCCGCGAGAACTTTCGTTGGTACGGGCTGCGACACTGTCTGGGTCTGGACTGAAACGACCGGCTGGAGTTCACCAAAAACTAGAAGCTTCTTTATTGGTTCGATTAGCTTCTGATTCTTGCCGTGCGTTATGAAGACTTTTTTCAAGCGCTCGTCGGCACCCACCCCTGCCGTTTGGGTCGATGAAACTGGATGGGCAGATGACGTTCCGCCCGTTCCGTTCGTTTGACAGTTTTCGTCTTCAGGTGCCTCGCTTGTGTCTACTGGCGCAGATGTGGGAGTCGCGGGTATGCCAGTTAATTCCGCGTATTTACGGCCATTGATTTCTCGAACGAAACCCACAGCACTCGCGTTTTCGAGGATCAATGTTTGCACTTGGTCCGCGCGCTCTATTGGCACGCCCATATCGATCAAAACATTACGCGCGATTTCCGGCTTCGGAAGCGGTGCCCCAGCATATTTTTGGAGGAATTCTCGCACTACACGCGGCTTAAGAACAGCTTCACGCTTTGCAACAAGGTTATCGCCTTCAGCAGTGGGTCGAACGATACGGAGGCCTAGTGGCGTCAATGAGATGTTGTCGGCATTGTAGCCGCCCGCAGTTAAATCGTACGCAATGGAAGCGCCTGTCAGTGCCTTGAATGGTCCGCTTGACGGCTGTACCTTGATTGCAGCGGCGACCTGCAAAGGTGTTGCGGGTTTGTAGCCGTAGTTTTCAGCAATAGCGTTTGCTATCCGTAATGCTTTCTCCAAAGACATGCTAGGCACATCGCTCTGGGAAATGCGGGTCCGCGGGATTTCTTGTGTAATCGTATTCTTCTTAACTGAGACACTTTTCCTTACCAAAACAGTACCTCCAGTTCTAAAACACTTGCGTGCAGTAGTTTAGCACACGGTGTAAGCTGGGAGGCGATCATCCGATTTAATGGAACACGCGAACGCGGACCTTGCGGTCCGCGTTCGTGTGTTTGAGAAGGGTTGTGCCTTTTTGTGTCCGGGTTGAAGCCCGGACCTAGCAGCTGGGCGTAAAAGCGCGGGCGGGGACGCCCGCGCTACAGCCGGCCGGGAGGCCGGCGCTACTATTCTTCTTATACTTTGGCAAGGACTTGGCCTGTGAGGCGTTCCCTGATTAGTTCGTAGCCTCGAGTTAGTAACTCATCCAGCGGGAGTTTGCCTGAGTCTACTTCGGCTAGTAAGTCGCGCTGGGCGGCGTACTCCTTGTTGACGATGCCGGCTTTGGATTGCAACATGCGCCATGCCTTGCGGCGCTCTACGCAGAACATGACTAACTGGCGACTGAGTGCGTAGTAGATAGTCTTGCCGTCCTGCTCCAGAGTTATGTAGACACCGAAGTCTGGGATGAAGGAGCGGTGGCCGGGATTGAGATAGCGGCGGTAGACCACGTCCTGCTGAGTTATACGGACCAACATGTTATCGAGCGGGATGAGGTTGGCTGCCGCTTCAGGCTTGATCTTCTTGAGGTGGTTACGGAAGCGGGCTTCGGTGGTGCACCAGTGGGCAACGGTGTAGTGAGAGGTTTCGCCGGTGACCTTGTTTTTGGTCTCGTACCAATCCAAATCAATCGATGGATTGCCCTTGATGTCGAGAGCTTCCTGATAGGTTTCGCCGAGGCGTGGGTTGAAGACGAATTCAGGTACGCCGCGCGAATCGCGGACTCTCTGGGCCTGGAAGAGCGCCATGTCGTCGGCGACGCCGTGCTCGGGCTGGCAAGTGGTGAAGGCCTGGAGGAACATGGTGCCACGATATTCGAGACCATCGAGAATGGCGCGATAGAGCTTGGGCGCGTTGGCCATGGAAACCTGCGCGACGAAGGGCGAACCGTGCCCAGCGAGGAAGGTTTCTGCGACCGTCTTCTTCTCAGTGTTCTTGCCCTGAGTGGCCGCGCCAAAGGTGTTCATGTCGCCGCCGCCAAGCATGGGCGACGAGTCAGAGTTCTGGCCGCCGGTATTCGAATAAACCTGCGTATCGAGCATGAGGACCTTCACGTTGGGCCGGTTTTGCAGTACTACCTTGGAGACGTTCTGGTAGCCGATGTCGCCCATGCCGCCGTCACCACCGACGGTCCAGACCTTGGGCAGTTCCACGATTTCCTGGTCGGTCATGAGCGCGTCAGTGAAGTGGCTGAGCTGGTAATACTCTTCGGCGTTGATGACATTGGCGTCGCGAGTGAGGAGAATGTCGGCGAGGCGCTCGGGAATGACGGAGCGGCGCGCGTGATCGACGATGAAGCTCTCGCCCATGAGCCAGCCCACGGTGGCGCCGTCCTGGAAGAGCGAGTTCATCCACGGGTAGGGATGGGGATTGTTGGGCGCGGTTGAGCCGTATACGGTGTTGCATCCGGTGTGGGCGGCCATGGCCATGACGCTCATGCCGTTGGCGAGGCGGCCATCGATGGCTTGCAGATTCTTGTGGTTGAAGGCCTCAGTGAGCAGGACCGCTGCGATGCCTTCGACCAGCGAGGCGTCGCTGATGGGGCCGTGGGTCTTTTCGTAGTCGGCGATGCGGGCGCGGGTGTCTTTTTCGTCTTCGCCGCCGAGGCCGAGTATGAGGTGAGCGATGGCCTGGCGGAGCAGATCGTATTCCGCATGGTTGCGCGCTTTGAGCACGGCGAGACGAGCCACGCCGCGCTTTTCGAGATCGGCGGCCTTGGCCAGGAAGCGGTCACTCTTGGCGTGGAAGACGGGGCGCATGTAAGCCTCAGTGACAGCGGCGATGGA
>Ga0181520_10006189_pt1 | contig 18495 bp, 16 predicted proteins | sample PEATcosm2014_Bin_29_FD_132451 | JGI IMG/M metagenome (GOLD analysis project Ga0181520, IMG submission 132451) | Peatland microbial communities from MTU Mesocosm Facility, Houghton, MI, USA - PEATcosm2014_Bin02_30_metaG | ecosystem: Environmental > Terrestrial > Soil > Wetlands > Peat | place...
TCAACTTCATCAATCCGAACTCCTCGCGATCCTGCGGCTGCGGTTCGTCCTTTTCGTCCTAAGTCGCTCGCTGGAGTCAGTCATGTTGAAAGTTATCGATTCGGCAGTTCCGGTCGCATGCTGGTCCTGCTCAGTGGCGCACAACGACGTCACCCTGTTCTGCCCGCATTGCAGCAAGATTCAGCCCCCTCCCGGCGGCGATTATTTCTCGGTCTTCGGTCTCGAGGAGCGGCTTGATCTCGATCTCGCTGCCCTCGAGCACGAGTTCCACCGCCTCAGCCGCAAGTTGCATCCCGATCGCTTTGCCCGCGCGCAGGAGAATGAAAGAGAGTGGAGCCTCGCCGATACAGCGCTCCTTAACGACGCCTATCGCACGCTCAAAGACCCTCTCCGCCGCACCGAATATCTGCTCAAGCTGCAGGGTGCCGAAATTGGCGAGGAGCACAGTGGCAAGGACCGGGTAGATCCATCCCGCGTTCCCGCCGATCTGCTCGAAGAAGTCTTCGAACTCAACATGCAACTCGAAGAGATGCGCGCGAATCGAAAGATGGACGAGGAAGACCCCGCGCTAGAGGCGAGTCTCGCGGCTGCGAAAGATAAATTCGACGGCCTGCTCGCGGCGGTTGACGACGATCTCCGCGATGAGTGGGAACAGTGGGATGAAGGCGGCCCGGCAGCACGCAGCGCCGCACAAAAAAGAATGGTCGCGTTGCTCGACCGGCGGCGCTATCTCAGCAACTTGGTCCGCGACGTCAACGAAGTTTTGGGAGCCTGAGAAAGCATGGCAGAGGGACGCGTAGTAGGAATAGACTTGGGCACCACCAACTCACTCGTCGCCTATATGGAGGGCGATGCGCCGGTGGTGATCCCTGGCGTGGACGGCTCGAACCTGGTGCCCTCGGTCGTAGCACTCGACCCCATGCAAGGCAACGGCTCGCGCCCCACCGTCACCGTTGGCAACAGCGCGCGCAAGTCGCTCATCCAAACTCCCGAGCGGGTCATCTACTCGGTCAAGCGGCTGATGGGCCGCGGCCTTCAAGAGATTCATGACGAGCTCAAGCTCTTCCCCTTCCACCTCGCAGGAGACGTAGAGGAAGGTGAAATTCCGCGCATCCAGTTAGGCGAGCTTCGCTTTACACCGCCCGAGATTTCGGCCTATATTCTGCGCCAGCTCAAACGCAACGCCGAGCGCTTTTTCAGTGCGCCGGTCACTCAGGCCGTTATCACCGTGCCCGCTTACTTCAACGACGCGCAACGCCAGGCCACCAAAGACGCAGGCCGCATGGCCGGCCTCGATGTGCTGCGCTTGGTCAACGAGCCGACTGCCGCAGCACTGGCTTATGGCCTCGACCGCGCAAAGGTGGGGACGATCGCCGTCTACGATCTCGGCGGCGGCACCTTCGACATTTCAATCTTGAAGCTGCGCAACGGCATCTTTGAAGTGCAGTCCACCAACGGCGACACACACCTCGGCGGCGACGACATCGACAACCTGCTGCTGGCCATCGCGCTCGACGAGATTTACGCCGAGCATGGCGTCGATCTGCGCCTCCACCCCGGCGCGGTACAGGCCGTGCGCAAGGCCGCCATTGAGGCCAAGATTCTTCTCTCCACTGAAAAGGAAGCTCGCTTTGATATCGAGCTGCCCAATGGCGATCGCTATCAGCGAGACATCCCTCGAGACGTCTTCGAATTACTCATCGAGCCGGTCCTCGCGCGCACCGCAAGCCCCTGCAAACAGGCCATCGCCGACGCCGGTATCACCCCGGAGCAGATCGATGAAGTCGTGCTGGTTGGCGGCTCCACGCGCATCCCCGCCGTTCGCCAGCTTGTCGACGAACTCTTCCATCTCTCGGCACGTGGCAAGAAGCTGCACATCGAGTTGAATCCCGATGAGGTCGTAGCTCTCGGCGCGGCCGTGCAGGCCGACATTCTCGCCGGCGCATCCAAGAGTACAGAAGAACTGCTGCTGCTCGACGTCACACCTCTTTCGCTCGGTATCGAAGCGTTGGGCGGCGTGGTGGCGCGCATCATCCAGCGCAACTCGACGATACCGGCCTCGGCTACCGAGCACTTTACAACCGGAGTGGACGGCCAGACCAATGTGGCAATTCATGTCCTGCAGGGCGAACGCGAACTCGCCGCCGACTGCCGGTCATTGGCACGATTCGACCTCAAGGGCATTCCACCGATGAGCGCCGGACTGCCTCGTATTGAGGTCAAGTTCCTCATCGACGCCGACGGCATCCTGCATGTCTCAGCGCGCGAACAGCGCAGCGGACAAGCAGCGCAAATCGAAGTAAAGCCGACTTATGGGTTGACCGACGAGCAGGTCGAGAGCATGATTCTCGACTCCTTCGACAACGCCGAAGCGGACTTTGCACGGCGTCTGCTGATCGAGGCGCGCAACGAGGCGGAGACGATTTTGGCCGCGGTCGAGCGCGCCCCGCAGAGCCCGGCATGGGCGCAGTTGCGCGGCGAAGAGCAATCGGCCATTACAGCCGCCCGAGACCGTCTGCTCCAAGCAAAGATGGGTGAAGATGCAGCCCAGATCCGCGAGGCGACACTCGCGCTCGATCAAGCCACGCGCCGATTCGCCGAGCTGATGATGGAAGCCGCCGTCTCCAGCGCACTCCGCGGCAAGACCATGGAGTCAGCCAACGAAGATCTGGCTGAGGCCGTGACCGCACCTCACGCCATGGCCCCGGCCGAGTTCAAGTAACGCGTGTACCAAGTTCCTAATTTGTATCAGTCTCCACCGGCTTTCACCGGCCCTCGGTAAATGAAACCAATTGGCCTCGTGGGAGATGAAATGAAGTCGGCGCATTTTCTCCCGGAGGGAGAAACGATAATAGCCCAGGATGGGGTCCCCGCGAGCAGGTCTTCGCTCGTGGGGTAGAGGACAAGCGCAGCGCAGTCCTGGGTCAGAGTCCAACAAAAGCCCCAGTCCCGCAGGGACGGTGCGAAACTCGCTTAAGATGCGAGTTATGCTTTGAGTGGATTATTTCGAATCCACAGCCTGCAAGAAAGAGGCAAACGCAATGAGCGAACCAAACGAGAAAACCATCCCCGCCGACAAACTCGTGCGCGTCACCTTTCAGCCCGAGGGCCGAACGGTAGAGTTCGAGTTCGGCAAGCTGCCCTATGAGCATCATGGCAAGCCGATGTCGTTTCTCGACGTGGCAGAGAACTTCAACGTCTTCCTCGATCACGCGTGCGGCGGTGTCTGCGCCTGCACCACCTGCCACCTCTGGATAAAGGACCAGTCCGGCATCAGCGAGGCCGACGATGACGAGATCGACCGGCTCGACATGGCCGCTGACCAGCAATTGAACTCCCGCCTCGGCTGCCAGGCCATCATTACCCGTCCCGGCGACTACGTTGTCGAGATTCCCAAGTGGAACCGCAACATCGTCTCCGAGGGCAAGCCGCTAACACTGGCTGAAGACAAGTAGAACCTTGGGTGCCCCACATCTCGATTCTGAGATGTGGGAATGAAGAAACCCATCCAGCAGAACTATATTCGGAGATACTCCTCATGCCCCGCGAGATTCACTGGACCAACGCCGAAGAGATAGGCATTCAACTCCAGGAGAAGTTTCCTGACCTGGATCCATTGACCGTTCGCTTCACCGATCTGCACCGCTACGTTACCGAGTTGGAAGGTTTTGCCGACGACCCGGCGAAATCCAGCGAGTCCCGCCTTGAGGCCATTCAGATGGCTTGGCAGGAAGAGTTCGAGGATGCGCAGGAGTAGTGTTTCGCGTCCAAGTGTCTTTTTAGGCAGCCATCCTGCCTATTGCTGCTCGCGATCCTCCCACTCACTCCACCCAAATGCCCCCTCGAAGTGCTGGAATTCCCTCTTCTTGCCCGGCACTAGGTAAACGCTCAACACATCGAAGCGCACCGGCGGCGCGTCCTCCTGTGGCAACTGGCGGACATACCTGTGGCCCAGCCGCCGCAGCGTGTTGCGCTTGTGCGAGTCGACGGCAATCTCCGCCGGAGAGGCATCGCGAGCTGTGCGAGTCTTTACCTCGACAAAGCATAGCATCGGCCCCTCCCATGCGATCAGGTCTACATCGCCCGGTACATCTCCCGACGACCAGCGCCTAGCCACGACGGTGTAGCCCTTGCGGCGCAGGTAAAAGTACGCGGCAGTCTCGCCTTCGATGCCCGTAGCGAGATGGACGGGCAGGGCTTCGCTCCGTCCTCCTCTTCGCGCCATCCAGTCCAGGCCAACAAGCGCGCGTTCCTCGCAACCGATCCTCATCTGCTCCAGCCATCCCATGGCATTCCATTCTCAACTGGTTGAGCGAAAGGCGCAAATCCATCCCTGAAATTCAGCTCTTTGCCAATACGGGACAATCGAGTTCCCATCCGGGACGCCTCCTAATTCCAGCAGAAGATTAGATGCATTCTGCGCACCCGTCCTGCGACGAAATCAGCGAGACTTGAGGCTTGCGGGGAGGAATGACAGTTATGTCTCAAGGCTTGCTCACAGGCATGTTTTCGCAGCGCGGTACAAAGACGCCGCCGGTTCCGATGAGTCTACGACCACCCGCGGAGATCCGGGTTGAGGCGGAGGCAGACCACAGTTTTGAATATGCTCTCGATGCGCTACCGGTCAATGCAATGTACTGCGACTGCGAACTGATTCTGCGCTATCTCAACCGCTCTTCGCTCAAGACGCTCAGGACTCTGCAGGAGTATCTGCCGGTTCCGGTGGATCAGATCGCGGGCAAGTCGATCCACATCTTTCATAAGTCCCCGCCAAACATCGACAGGATTCTGGGCGCGAAGCAAGGCGTGCATCATCTTCCGCACAAGGCCACTATTCCGCTCGGCCCGGTGAAGCTCGATCTGAATGTCGAGGCGATGACTGGCGGCCGTGGCGAGTTCATCGGCGCAGTTGTCGTCTGGGGCATCAGCACCCAGGCGGCCATCGACGCAGTGCACGCAGCTCAAGAGGCGCAGCGCAGCGACATCGAGCATCTGAACGGCAACCTGCAAATGGTGGCCACGGCCACGCACGAAATCGAGTCAAGCATCGCCGAGATCGCCAAAAACGCGGCCAATGTTGCGCAAGCCTCCGAGATGTCGCGCGCAGCCAGCGCCGAGAGCAAGGGGGCCATCGAGAGCCTGCGCGCATCGAGCAGCGGTGTCGCCAAGGTAGCCGAGCTGATCGCCTCCATTGCCACGCAGACCAGCGTGCTTGCGCTCAATGCAAATATTGAGGCAGCCAGAGCTGGTGTGCATGGCAAGGGCTTCGCCGTCGTAGCCGGAGAGGTCAGGCGCCTCGCCGAACAGACCGCCTCGGCGACGGCCGAGATTCAGGCCAAGGTCACCACCATCGGCGTCGACGTTGCCACCGCCATGGGGGCGATTGACCTGATCTCCAGCCAGACTGAAGAGCTCTCAAGTCTGTCGCACCAGATGGCGGCAGCAGCCGAGGAGCAGCACCTGGCCACACAGGAGATGGCGCAGAATCTCGAACGAGCCGCGCATCGCACCTCGGAGATCGCAAACATGAAAGTCGAAGATGTGGTGAGGTAATAACAATCGGTCAGCCCAGGCCAGCCTCTTTCTCCGCCTGTGTCAGCGCCTCCTCAAGGATGTCCAGCGCCACCGCAGCTTCCTGCTCGCTAACGATCAACGGCGGGCACAGCCGGATCGACGTCTCGCCGCACCCCAAGATCATCAGCCCGTGTTCGAAAGCCAGTGTCTCAACCCGATTGCGCAAGGAGGCCGCAGGCTCGCGAGTTGCCTTATCTTTCACCAACTCCACGCCAATCATCAGGCCGCGCCCTCTCACGTCGCCCACTGCCGGATGACTCCGCTTCCAGCCCTCCAGCCGCTCGATCATCTGCTTCCCGACGCGGGCTGCGTTCGCCATCGCCTCGCGGTCGATGATGTCGATGGTAGCCAACGCAGCCGCGATCGAGACCGGATTGCCACCGAAGGTCGAGGCATGCGAACCCGGTACCCAATCCATAATCTCGGCACGGCTCATGCAGATGCCCAGCGGCATCCCGCTCGCAATGCCCTTGGCCATGCAGACGATATCCGGCTCGACGCCGGAGTGCTGGATCGCCCACCATTTGCCGGTTCGCCCTGCTCCCGATTGCACTTCGTCCGCGACCAGCAAGATCCCGTGCCGGTTGCAGATCGCTCGCACTTCGCGCAGAAAGTTATCCGGGGCCACGACGTAGCCGCCCTCGCCCTGGATCGGCTCGACGAAGATCGCAGCCACTTCTTCCGGCGGCAGAATCGTCTTGAAAAGCTTCTCCTCGATATATCGTGCGCAGCCCATGCTGAAGGCCTCTTGCTCCTGCACCCCGCCCCTGCACCCGCGATAAGCATAGGGATAAGGCACATGCGTCACGCCTGGAAGCAGCGGCGAAAACCGCCTCTTCTGCTGCGGCTTCGAGGCGGTCAGCGAGAGCGCGCCCATGGTTCGCCCGTGAAAAGCCCCCAGGAAAGCAATCACATTTTGCCGCCCTGTGTGATAGCGCGCCAGCTTCAACGCGCACTCGATCGCCTCCGCGCCCGAGTTGCCATAAAAGACGCGGTGCGGCCCCGGCATCGGCGCGATTGCGGAGAGCTTTTCCGCCAGATCGGTCAAATGTTCATCGTAAAAATCCGTTCCTGAGATGTGAATCAGCTCGGCAGCCTGCTTCTGAATCGCGGTCACGACTTCCGGGTGGCAGTGCCCCGTCGAGACCACTGCGATGCCTGCCGCAAAGTCGAGATATTCGTTGCCATCCACATCTTCCACGCGACTGCCGCGCCCGCGACGCGCCACCAATGGATACGACCGCGTGTAGCTGGGCGAGATCAGCCGCTCGTCGGCAGCAACGGCAGCCCGTGCCTTGGGCCCCGGAAGCGGACACACCAGCTTCGGTCCAAACTGCGCATGCATCTCTAGCTTTGTCATCTTCTTGTCTCCTGAATAGCGCGTTGTTGCCTATGAATAAAATGCGCTGTTAACGTGAGTATCCCGCACATCTGGAAGAAGCGGTCTAGAAAGAACGAGCTGGACGCTCCATCAACGCCCCGTGCCCCATCCTTTCGCCTTTTATGGCGAGAGGGTGGGAAACATCGAACTTCGACGCTCTCTGGATCAAGAGAATCATTAAGCGTGACGGGGGCGCGCAGGTCAAAGATATTTTCGCAGGGCAGCGATTAGTCGCTGCCAAAGAGGCTGGGGCGAGTGCGCATGGGCAGCACGCGAAGATGCCGCCGCGGACAGATGCTGCGCTCACGCGACTGCAACCAGCGCCTGTTGGCAGGTACAAGCAGTCGATTGGCAGCGCGTAAATGCATAAGACACCCCGCTGGCCAGAGCATAGTACATTTCTGATTGCGCTGTACAGCCGAATCGCTGCAAGAGTCGTGTCACTCTTGAAGCAGCCGGCGAACTGCTCGGCAGGCTCTAAGAATCAGAAAACATGTTGCGGATCATGAACGCCGGCGCAGTGTCAGTCACTTCCGGGAAGCCTCCAAACGCCTCTCCGTCTAAGATGAAATCTACCCATGGCGAACCCCTCAACCCAAACAGCCCACTCCGAAAAGAAAGCAGCCTCCACGGCCTCCATCGCGTTCGCCTTCGCCTGCGTCTACTTCTTCTGGGGATCGACTTACACGGCTATTCGCATCGGCACTGTCTATATGCCGGCCAACCTGCTCTCCGGAACACGGTTTCTCATCGCCGGAGTGCTGTTGCTCGTCTGGTGCCGGTGGCGCGGGCTGCGACTTCTCTGGCCGGTCAGAACCATGCTGATGCTGGCCGTGATCGGCCTTTTTCTCCTCAGCCTGAGCAACGTGTGCCTCGTCTACGCAGAGAAGACGGTGCCCAGCGGCCTGGCATCGCTGGTGCTGGCCGTGATTCCGATCTTTGCCGCGCTGGCCGAGATGCTTCTGCCCGGCGGCGAGCCGCTCCCGGTGCGCGGCTGGCTGGGCATCGCTCTCGGCTTTGCCGGTCTGGCGGCGCTGCTCTGGCCCTCCCTGCGAACCGGTCTGGCCGGGGATCATGCCCGACTCGCAGCCGTCGGCGTTTTGCTCACCGGAGCGTTGGCCTGGGTCACGGGCAGCCTCGTCTCACGGCACTCGCACCTTGCGGTCAACAGCGCGGTGGCCGCTGCCTGGCAGATGCTGATCGCCGGGGCCTTCTCGACCGCGCTGGGCACGGCGCTGGGCCAATGGCCCGGCTTCCACGTCAACGCGGCCTCGGTCGGCTCGCTGGCCTGGCTCGTCACCGGCGGCTCGCTGGTCGGCTACTCCGCCTTCATCTATCTGCTCGAACACGTACCGGTGGCCAAGGTCTCTTCCTATGCTTACGTGAACCCGGTCGTTGCAGTGCTGCTGGGAATTCTTCTGCTCCACGAACGCCCTGAGCCAGCCGAGTTTGCCGGCATGGCAGGTATCGTGGTCGCCGTGTTCCTGTTAAGCACGGCGCAGGTTAAGGCCAAAGGCAAGCCGCCGTCTATTGAATCGCTGGAAACCATGCCGCCAGAGTAGCGGTGCGTTTTCACCCCTAACCTGCCAGGGCATACCGCCGCCCTTAAATGCTACGATTTCGATGAATAGAGGAGATTACCGAATGGTCAGACTTCTAGTTCAATGGCTTTTGAGCGCGGTGGCCCTGCTGGCGGTTTCAAGTCTTGTGCCGGGCTTTGTGGTCCAAGGGCTCGGGCCTGCGCTGGGCGCGGCGCTTGTGATCGGCCTGCTCAACGCGACCGTTGGTTTCTTACTCAAAGTCATCACCTTCCCCATCAGCATCCTCACCCTCGGCCTCTTTTTGCTGGTGATTAATGGGCTCATGATCATGCTCGCGTCAAGCGTCGTGAGCGGCTTCCACGTGCGCAGCTTCGGCGCGGCCTTCTGGGGCGCTGTTGTACTCGCTCTGCTGGGAATCCTCATCCGCGCAATCACCAAGAGCGCATAAAAACGCATGTGCACTTTGTCGGCCTCTGTGTCAGGACACGACTTCATTCCAAGAACTTCGAACCAGTCGTGAGCCGGATCAATCAGAACCTACTTGCCTGCCAGCGCTTCTTGCGCCCGTGCCGTGCTCATCCGCCGCACCAGCACAGGGACTCCAAAAGCCAGCCCGCAGACGATGGTGGTCGAGAGCAGGTCATTGCGATAGAACGGCACCGCGGCGGCGAAGCACGTGGCCAGCCCCACCAGTGTCCGCGGATACATCGAGCCGGCGCTGGCCCACACTGCATAGTTCGAGAGAACGAAAAACGAGGTCGGCCCCAGCAGTGTGCCCGCCGCCACGCGGACAAACGACGTCTTCGCGTGCAGCAGAATCAGGCCCAGCGCCATGGCCATCAGGTACCACGACCACGAAGCAACGTAGCCCTGCCAGCGGAATGCGTAGTGGTAGCTGTAGACGGTGAGGTAGTAGTCGGTGGCCATGAGCGCCGCCAGCGGAACCAGCATCTCCCGCCACGACCGCCGCGCACCAAAGTAGAGCAACGCGCCACCTACCGCGGTAAAGTTCAGCCAGCCAGGGTGAGGCAGCAGACGGGTCAAGACGGCGAGAACCAGCAACAGGTAAGCAGGCATGGACACCTCAGATTTCAGGATTCTGACTCCTTCCAAGGGGAAGAAGGCAGTCAGACCGCGCAACAGCGCTCATCTCATTCTGCGGGTCAAGCGCGACCGGGTCAACCTAAAGGTTTCCATGGGATGAATAATTATTTTATTTTCGCCACATATCCCTATCGCTGCACGCGCCCGTTCATCACCTCGCCACCGTCATCGCGGCCGTCGACTATGTAGACCCAGCCGCTCAAGGGCGATCGGCCTGAGGCTCCGCCTGAGCTTCGCCCCCAGCCAAAGATTGAGTAATTGAAGCGCAAGTCGGTGAACTCGACGGTCGTCCACTGGCGCCCCGGCGGCAATTGCGGCGGATCGAGACCCCGCGCCAAGCCGGGAATCGGCTCGGGCCCCAGGTCGCGCACCACGGCCCACGTGCCCCAGTCGAGATAGACCTGGCCGAGAAAGGTGCGCTTTGCGGCTTCGGTGGCAACGGTTGCCGGCGGCTTGAAGATCACGTCCCGCAGCGGGTCGCTCGCGATCTCCCCGGTGCGCGTGTCGATCTCGGCGGTCTGAAAGTAGCCGTCAGTCTCAAGAATCGCGTGCCAGTGGAAGGGGTTAATGGGGTAGGGCTCCAGCATCAGGCGCTTCACCGGAGATGTGGCAACCTGCGCGTTCTCCACCAGCATCCGCGCCCGCCCCTGCTCCGCCCACCGCCAGCCCCACAGCAGGACCATCCCGGTGAGCGCAAAGATCGCCCACCCCTGCCCGCGAAAAGCAGGCCGCCGCGCTCCAATCTCGCCACCCACCAGCCCCAGCAGCGCCGGAATCACAATCGCCGACCCCAACAAAACCAAAAGCACCGGCTCGACAATGTAGACAAGGCTGCCCGCATACCAGCGCGGGTTGAATGGGTAAAAAGGCCGCAGGCCATAGTTGTTCGTCCAGTCCAGGAGCAGGTGGCTCAGCGCTGAGAGCAACGCCGTCAAATAGAGCCAGCCCCAATGGACCGGCTGCCGCACTGAGGACGTTCTTTCAATATGGTTGAAAGCAGGGTGACCCATCCGTTCCGCTTGCTTCTGCGGAAAGGGTGGAAAACCACGGACCTTGGCTGGCGATTGTTCACCCGGAGCGGAACTCGTGAGCATCTTGCGCCTTCGCCGCGCCGTCAACCAATGGTCAACGACCCAAACCACTCCCACCGCGGTGGCTGCAAGCACCGGAGCGCCGAGGAATGTATGCGTAATTCCGCGATGGTGTTTGAGTTCCTCGACTGGCCCGCCGAACTCCCACAGGATATCCAAGTCGGCGGCCTCGGCGGTCAACACGGCAACCAGTGTGGCGTAGGCCGTCTTGCGGTTCAGCCCCGCACGGCCGATGCAGGCTCCGGTCAGAAAGTGTGTGATGGGTTCCATCGCGCTCTGCCAACCATATTAACCTGCACGACCTTGCCCTCGGGCCTCCTATAATTCTCCCCATGGGCGAACCAAGCAACCCACACAACTCTCCTGCCGAGCGTGCCGAACAACTGCGCAGCGAACTGCGCCGCCACGAACACTTGTATTACGTCCTCGACGCGCCGGAGATCAGCGACGCCGAGTACGACGCCCTGATGAACGAACTCAAGGCCATCGAGGCCGCACACCCTGATTTACTTACTCCCGAATCGCCCACCCAGCGCGTAGGCGGCAAGCCAGCCGAGGGCTTTCGCAAAGTTGCTCACTCGCGGCCGATGCTCTCGCTGGACAACGCGTACTCGGCCGAAGAACTGGCCGCCTGGGATGCCCGCGTGCGCGAACTGGCCGGGTCATTGCCAGTCGAGTACGTGACCGAGTTCAAGATGGACGGCCTCAGCGTGGCCCTGCGCTATGAATCAGCAGCCGACGGCGGATCGAGGCTGACGACCGGGATCACACGCGGCGACGGCCAGACCGGCGAAGATGTCACGTCGAATATCCGCACCATCCGCAGTGTGCCGCTCACAATTTCGGCGGAGAAGCTAAGAAAGAACAATCTGCCGCAGGCCTTCGAGGTGCGCGGCGAAGCGGTGATGCCTGAGGCTGCCTTCCTGCGATTGAACGAGGAGCGTGAGCAGCAGGGACTCGCACCAGCCGTCAATCCCCGCAACGCCGCTGCTGGAACGCTGCGAACGCTTGAACCAACTATCGTCGCCAATCGCCGACTGGACCTTTACGCGTATTTCTTGCTCGTCGATGGCGAGTACTGGCCGCAGGGTCAGCGAGCGACACTTGACGCGCTGACTACTCTCGGTTTCCGCGTGAATCCCAATCGCAAACAGGTCAACTCGGTCGAGGAGATGATCGCGTTCATCGACGCAGCCGAGTCCGCGCGCGCGACGCTGGGCTACGAGATCGACGGAGTGGTTCTGAAGGTCGATTCTCATGCGACGCAACAGAGGCTTGGTTACACAGGCCGCGCGCCACGCTGGGCCATCGCTTACAAGTTTACGGCCCGCTCAGGCATCACGCAGGTAAACGGGATCACTGTGCAGGTGGGCCGCACCGGTAAGCTGACTCCGGTGGCGGAGTTGGCGCCGGTCTTCATCGGCGGTACCACTGTGAGTCGCGCCACGCTGCACAACGCCGACTTCATCGAGCGCCTGGGACTCAAGCTCGGCGACTGGGTCAAAGTCGAACGCGGCGGCGACGTCATCCCCAAGGTTGTCGAGGTCATCGAAGACGCCACACACCCGCGCGGAGAGCTTCCTTATGTTTTTCCATCGACTTGTCCCGAGTGCCAAAGCGCCGTTGTCCGCGCAGAGGGCGAGGTGGACTTTCGCTGCGTCAACGCGGACTGCCCGGCCAAGCTGCGCGAGAGCCTGCTTCACTTTGCCTCACGCGGCGTAATGAATATCGAGGGTCTCGGCGAAGCAGTGGTGCAGCAGTTGCTCGACCGGCAGCTCGTCAAGAGCGTGGCCGATCTCTACCATATCAATGAAGATGCACTGCTCTCACTCGAAAAAGAGGTCATCCGTGTAGACAAAAAGACAAAAGAACCGAAGAAAGCAATTGAGCGTCTGCTTGGCCCGAAAGCTACAAAAACCCTTCTCATCCAGATAGAGAATTCAAGACAGGCGGGTCTGGCGCGCGTGCTTATTGGCTTGGGCATTCGTTTCGTCGGTGAGCGCACAGCCGAGTTTTTGGCTCAGGAGTTCGGCGACATCCAAGAACTTGAGGATGCTGATGCCGAACGACTTGAACGTGTAGAGGAAGTCGGCCCGCGCATCTCCCAAGCAATCCTTGAGTTTTTCGCTGATAAAGAAAACCGTGATCTGGTGAGACGCCTCATCGACGCCGGGGTAAACATGTCGGCGGAGAAGAAGGAACGCGCGGTTCATCTCGCAGGCCTTACCTTTGTGCTCACCGGCACCTTACCCACCCTTACCCGTGAGGAAGCCAAAGCCAGAATCGAAGCTGCCGGGGGCAAAACCATCGGCTCGGTAAGCAGCAAGACCAGTTATGTGGTGGCTGGCGAAGAAGCTGGATCAAAGCTCGACAAAGCACACAAACTCAAGATCCCGGTGCTGAACGAGGCTGAACTATTGGCGAAACTGAAAGATGAACCGGCATCAGGATCAGCTGAAGAATTGTTATTCCCATAACTTGGCAATCGCAATGGTAAGAGGAAAGCAAACAAATGGAATTTGCGGTCATTGACGTCGAAACCGCCAACGCTGATTTTTCGAGCATTTGCCAAGTGGGAATAGCGTCTTTCTACAATGGAAGATTGGCAAATACATGGGTTTCGCTGGTCAATCCGGAGGACTATTTCAGTCCCGTCAACGTTTCAATCCATGGAATCGACGAGAGTCAGGTTAAGGGTGCACCGACTTGGGCAGAGGTTTTCCCCGAGGTTACCTCTCGGCTTCAAGGCAGAATTGTTGTGTCCCATACGCCTTTTGACCGACTGGCCTTGGCGCGAGCATGCAGCCGTTACGGTTTTAACGTCTGCGACTGCACTTGGCTCGATTCTGCACGGGTGGTCCGGAGGGCTTGGCCACAGTTCTCGAAGTCTGGATACGGACTGTCGAACGTAGCGGCGCATTTCGGAATCAATTACCGAGCACATGACGCACTCGAAGATGCACGGTGTGCGGGACTGCTATTGCTTCGAGCAGTCGCCGAGACAGGGCTCAGCGTCGAGCAATGGCTTACCCGTGTGGCGCAGCCAATTGATCCAGCCGGCCAAGCACATAGAAGAGACGCCAACACGGACGGCGAACTTTTTGGCGAGGTCCTCGTGTTTACTGGAATGCTGTCGATTCCTAGGAGCGTGGCAGCAGATGCCGCCGCAACAGCTGGGTGTCGCGTGGACAGTGGCGTTACGAAGCACACGACCTTGCTGGTGGTTGGTGATCAAGACCTGCGGAAACTTGTTGGTCATGACAAGAGTACAAAGCATCTGAAAGCCGAACAGCTTATTGCCAAAGGTCAGCAAATTCGCATTGTCGGAGAGAGTGATTTCATGCGCATAGTTGCACCGTCTTGCACGACTGTGGGCTCGTAAGAGGCCGGCTCCAAGCTCGACAAGGCGCGCGATCTCAAGGTTCCGGTGCTGGATGAGGCTGGATTGCTGGCATTGCTCGAATCTGCGAGCGCCAGTGCGGAGCCCTCGACGCTGTGAGCCGCGCTCGACCTCCGCGCCGATGGATGCGTCCCTTTTTTTGCGAGTGATAACTCGTGCTATAGATCAACGGAACAACGGCAAGAAGTATCAACAACAGATCAAACCACACAACGGCCTCACATTCTTGTTTTTAACTGCGATTAACTGAAGCGACGGCGGGCCATGCCCGGATGGCGCTCACAGGCGTGCGATTCGCGCTCACGCTCCCGTTCCCAGGCCTCGGCGCGCCAGTTGCGCGAGGCAAAGCGGGGCGGTTCCGCGGGAGGTGGTCCGGGCTCTTCGGCGTGCGACCTTGCCGGCACAACAATCAGCTCCATCTGTCCACGAAGCGGAGGCCGCACAATCTGCGTGGGCGCTTCGAGGGGTTTAGCCGGCAAGACAGGCTTAGGCGCTGTGATCAGCCGGACCGACGACTCGATTTCGCTGAAAGCTGCGGTTGATGTCAAGCTCGTGTCTGCACGCGCGGGCTGTTCCAAGACTTCGCTTTGGGCGTCGTCACTGGCAGACTGGGGTGCGCGAATTGTCAGTGCCTTGGCCATAAAATCGTCCACCAGCTTGTGCAGGCAGGTTTGCCCGCAGAGATGCTTCGACCCAGGCCGCAGCCTGTTGCGCGTACTCCATCCGCTGATCCGAAGCTCTCCCCCCTGGTCGTAGGCTACGAACCAGTGGTTCGTCTGCTTTTTTTCAGTTCCGCAGATGTCGCACGATATCGCCTGCCGGATCACCCTGCTTCCCCCTGTCCGCACAGTATTTCCGCGGTTTGGCCGAAACCCGTCATCCACAGCTCCCAATACTGCAGAAGGCCTTGCACAGCCCAGACGATTGGATGACTATTGGAATCGCCCTCTTTTATTTCATCGCGCATACTGGCAAATCAGTGAGAGTTGACCGGAAAGAATCCAGAGCTAGAGCAAATAGGGACAGAAAAACCTGGAGGTGTTTTGAATCGGAACAAATCGAAGATTCGATGGAAAGAGACAGAGACGAGGGGAGGATTGCGGCAATACGCTGTTGTGGCTGTGCCCCGTACCTCGCGGAAGCGATCCCAAAAGCAAAGAGGCACGGTTTGAGCCGCGCCTCTTTTAAGAATCAGATTTTTCGGCTTGTCGAGCGGCCTAGCTACCGCTTGAGCGGCCTCGGCGCAAAATAGCCCTTGCGTGTGCGCACTAAGAAGCCTCGTTCCTTGCAGTAGAGATAGATCGGACGAAACGCGCCGTCCTCTTTGAAGTCGGCCGGAGTGTATGTCAAAGCATATTGGCTGCGCAGTTCGTCTTCAATGGAGTGGAAGCTCTCCGACATCTTCTCAACCGAGGGCGGGAAGAAGGCTTGCCCGCCAGTCTCCGAAGCCATATCGGTGAGAATCTTGTCGCCCGCTCCACGGCTGGGCGTCCAGTTGGTGCTGATGGCGTAGATGATGGTGTCTGCCCGCTGGCACTCTTTGATGGCTTCATCCTTGTAGACGCGGCTCTGATTGTCGTCGCCGTCTGAGATCAGCACCATTGCCTTGCGCACAGGCTCCTGACCGCGCGAAACATCCAGCAGCTTGTCGCGGCAGGCCGTATAGACGGCATCGAAGAGCGCCGTGCCGCCGCCGGGGCGCATCCGGTTAACGCCGGACTCCAGGCCGTCAATGTTGTTGGTCCAGTCCTGGGTGATTGTGGGCGTTACGTCAAAGCCCATTACAAAGGCGCGGTCGCTTTTGGCCTTGAGAATCTGGAGCAGAAAATCGATGGCGGATTCCTGCTCGAACTGGAAGCGCTGGCGAATCGAGGTGCTGGCGTCAATAACAATGCCCACGCGCAGCGGAAGATTGATCTGCTGGTGGAATGAGGTCACTTTGGCCGGGGCCTTCTGGTCGTCGAGCAGCGCAAAATCGCTTTGCTTCAGATTGGGGACATACTCCCCATTCTTTTTGGTGACGGTGAAGATGAGATTGACCTCATTAACTGTCACATTGATCGTGGGCGCGCCCACATCCACCGGCTGGTCGGCCGGAGCCTGCGCGGCTGGGGTCTGCGCCGGTTGGGCTGGGGGCGGGGGCGTTGGTTGCTGCGCGTACGAAGCGGCTGCCGAAAACAGCACAGCGAATACAAGTCCAGAGATGGTTCTGTTCATAGCACCCTCATTTTATCAACGGTGACTCGACTTCGCGTCAACCTTTGCCAGCGATGCGCCTAAACGGGTCTCTCCACCCTCCAGCCGGCTCAAGAATTCCTCCAGCTCCGCAGGCAGAGGCGCCTCTAGTTGCAGCAACTTGCCTGTCTTGGGGTGCGGGAACTCAAGCTGTGCCGCATGAAGGAAATTGCGGCCAAGTTTCAGCCTCTCCGGCTCCGCTTTGCGCCGCGCCGCCTTTGAGGTCAAAGCCTGCGAGGCCACCTGGTCGGTCAACTGCCCCGCGCCGCCATAAAGCGTGTCGCCCACCACCGGATGGCCGATCGACGACATGTGCACACGGATCTGGTGCGTACGGCCGGTCTCGATGCGGACTCTGATGAGGGAAAACTTGCCGAAGCGATTGGCAAGCCGCCGGATCGTCTCATAGTGCGTGACTGCCGTGCGGGCGTCGCCGAGGGGCTTCGCCGTCATGCGCGTGCGCCGCACCGGGTCCCGGCCTACATTGGCGTTGATAGTGCCTTTGGGCCGCTCCAGTTCGCCCTGGACGAGTGCGACGTAAGTCTTCTTGATCTGACGGCTGGAAAACATTTCCGCCAGCGCCGCGTGGGTTCGGTCGTTCTTGGCCACGACAATCAAGCCGCTGGTGTCTTTATCCAGCCGGTGCACTATGCCGGGCCGCAGATCGCCGCCGGTGGCCGAGAGCGCCTTAAAGCGAAAAAGCAGCGCGTTGACCAGCGTGCCGCGGCTGCGCTCGTCTTCATTTTGTCCTGAGCCAGCATGAACCATCATCCCGGCCGGCTTGTTGATCACGGCCAGGTCCGCATCCTCGTAGACCACATCCAGCGGAATCTCTTCCGCCATGGCCTTAAGCGGCGCAGGGTGTGGCTCGCCAGTAATGTCGATGCGCTCGCCGCCCCGCAGTTTGAGCGACGCCTTCTCGACGATGCCATTGACCAGCACGTCGCCCTGGTCGATGAGCAATTGAACGCGCGAGCGGCTCACGTCCTCAAACTGAGCTACGAGGAATTGGTCGAGCCTCTGGCCTTTCGCTTCCGGTGTTGCTTCGATCGTGCGCAGTTCAGTCATTTGCCGCCTCGTTGTTCGTTCGTGAATCCTTGCGCTCCAACAGCACCAATCCACCGGCGACCACCGACACAACAGCCGCGCACTGTGGCCCGTTCATCGCGCCGCTAAACAGGGCGCCGCGTCCCTCCGGATCGCGCCAGAATTCGGTTGCAAAAACAGAAATTCCGACGCCCATCAACATCAGCCCGAGGAGATCGCCTTGCTGTCGAGGAAATTGGAATAGCCATGGGTGCAATTTTTCACGGGCTAAAGCCCCAGATTCCTTTTGTTGCATCTGCGGCACGACTGAAGTCGTGCCCTGACACAACGCAAGAAGCAAGATGGAGAGAGCGAAAAATGCCAATGCCGCGTAAGCTTGCACCGGATGCACTGGAACTCCCAGCGGAGCGCCGCTCCAGCGCGCTGCCAACACATGCGTGTAAGTCACAGCCCAATGCGAAGCGATGCCTGTAGCTTCGATTCCATACCCCGAGCCCGCAAGCAGAGCGCCCAATTGCTCGAAGGCTAGTCCCAGCGCGAGAGGAGCTGCCAGTGCATCGGCCGTGCTCCACGACGGCAGCCGTTGCCAGCGGCCATACACAGTCGCAACCACCACCGCAGAGAGCGCTCCAAAGGCACTCAGCAGCGGATGATGAATCATGGCCAGCCCCAACATCCACATTGGATGCGCGCGCAGATCAGCGAGGTTGAGCATCACCAGCAACAAACGCGAACCAACCAGTGCCGCAAAGAGCGCCAGCACGCACAGGTTCCACACTTTGCCGGTATCGACGCCAACCATGCGCGCCGTGCGCTGCGCCAGAAACAACGCAAGCAGCACGCCTACTGCGGCCGAAGCCCCATAGGCCGGCACAAGAATTGATCCGAGATGAAACAGGACTGGACGCACCTCAAGCCAGCATACGGCATTTGAGCTTCATGCGTTGTGGCAGAATCGCCCAAGGAAGATAGAATCCGGCCCACTGGGCCGTGGTTGACGCGCCGGTGAACCCGTCCTAAGACGGTGGAGCTCTCCGCGGTTCATTAGGCATTCCGGACTGGCGGACACGGCACACAGAACCGATTGTCGAGTTGAGCCCCTGTTCATTGAATGTTGGTTCA
>Ga0181520_10006190_pt1 | contig 18495 bp, 16 predicted proteins | sample PEATcosm2014_Bin_29_FD_132451 | JGI IMG/M metagenome (GOLD analysis project Ga0181520, IMG submission 132451) | Peatland microbial communities from MTU Mesocosm Facility, Houghton, MI, USA - PEATcosm2014_Bin02_30_metaG | ecosystem: Environmental > Terrestrial > Soil > Wetlands > Peat | place...
ACCTTCCGCACCCCCATCCGCCGGTTCGAGCTGAACGGGGTGGCGCGCCAGGGCAACCTGCTGGACCCGGCCATCCCGCGCGCCCTGGCCGGCGTGGTGGCGGGGGTGGTCTCCCTGCACAACATCCCGCGCAGCGCCCAGAACCTGGGCTTCGCCGCAGTGCCGCCAAACGGGCACAACCTGACGCCGGCGGCCTTCGCCACCATCTACAACCTCGGCCCGCTGCACCAGGCGGGCACCGACGGCCGCGGGGTCAGCATCGCCGTGGTCGGCCGGACCCACATCCCGCTCACCGACGTGGCCAGGTTCCGGCAGAAATACGGGCTGCCGGCGCTGGTGCCCGAAATGATCATCAACGGCGCCGACCCGGGCGATCTGGGCAGCAGCGAGGACGGCGAGGCCAACCTGGACGTGCAGTGGTCCGGCGCCGCGGCCCCCGCGGCCGGCATCCGCCTGGTGATCTCCGCCAGCACCGCCGCCACCGACGGCGTGGACCTCTCGGCCCAGTACATCGTGAACCACAACCTGGCCCCGGTCATGAGCACCAGCTTCGGCCAGTGCGAACCGCGCATGGGCGGCGCCGAGCAGGCCTTCTACAAGAACCTGTGGGCCCAGGCCGCCGCCCAGGGCATCACCTCGGTGGTCGCCTCCGGCGACAGCGGGCCGGCCGGCTGCGACAACGGCCAGGAAAGCGCCGGTTCGGGCCGGGCGGTGTCGGGGCTGGCCTCCACCCCCTACAACGTGGCGGTGGGCGGCACCCAGCTGGACGAAGGCTCGGGCTGCTACTGGAAGGGCGCCGCGGCCCTCGGCTACATCCCGGAACGGGCCTGGAACGAAAGCGCCAGCATCCCAGGCGGTTCCGGGCTCTGGGCCACGGGCGGCGGCACCTCCAGCCTGTATCCGAAGCCCGGGTGGCAGGTCGCCCCCGGGGTGCCCGCCAACGGCCCCCAGTACCAGTACCGCTGCCTGCCCGACGTGGCCCTGGCCGCGGCCTTCCGCCACGACGGCTACCTGATCGAGAATGGCGGCGGCCCCCAGGTCACCGGCGGCACCTCCTGCTCCGCCCCGGCCTTCGCCGGCATCCTGGCCCTGGTGGTGCAGCGGGCGGGGCGCCAGGGCAACGCCAATCCGGCCCTGTACCGCCTGGGCAGCGCCCAGTACCGGGGCACCGGCCAGGCCGTGTTCCACGACATCACCGCCGGCGCCAGCTGCGTGCCCGGCACCCAGGGCTATGACGCAAGGCCGGGCTACGACCTGGCCACCGGCCTGGGCAGCGTGGACGCGGAGGCCCTGGTCGGCGCATGGAGCGCCTCCACCGGCGCCAACGTCAATGCGGTGATCCGCCAGCCCGGGTCGGACCTGACCGTCGCCGCCGGCACCACCGTCCAGTTCCAGGGCTCCGCCCAGGCCAGCGACCCCGGGGCCGGGCTCAGCTATGCCTGGGATTTCGGCGACGGCGGCGCCGGCACGGGGGTGGCCTGCAGCCATGCCTACCTGAACCCCACCTCCGCCCCGATCACCAACCTGGTCACCTTCACCGCCCGGGACAGCACCGGCGCCCAGGGCTGCGACACCCGGAACCTCACCGTGCTGCCGCAGCCGGCCCCGGGCGAGCTGATCGTCAACGGCGGGTTCGAACTGGGCAGCCTGGGCTGGACCGGCCGGGGCGTCGTCATCGGCGACAACCCGGCGGCGCCGGCCCACCAGGGCAGCGCGGACGCCTGGTTCCCCGGCAACCGCAGCGCCGCCGCCGTGCTCCAGCAGACCGTGCGGATTCCCGCCGGCGTGGCCGCGGCCCGGCTCACCTTCTGGCTGCACCTGGACACCCGGGAGACCGCGCCCACGGCGCTGGACCTGTTCGCCGTCAAGGCGCGCGGCGCCGATGGCCGGCTGGCCATCCTGGGCGGCATCACCAACCTCCAGGCCGGGCTGGGCTACCAGCAGTCCAGCCTCGACCTGGGCGCCTACAAGGGCCAGCAGGTCCAGCTCTCCTTCGTCGCCTACCGTTTTTCCGGCGGGCTCACCACCAGCTTCGTGCTGGACGATGTGAGCCTGATCGCCAGGTAGCCGGGGAGGCTGTCCAAGTCATACCGTGGGCAGGCTCCTGCTTATACCGAGGCGTCCGTTGTCCCGGGCCTCGCGCCGACCCAACGCGGGTCCCGGGACCAGGCCCTGACCCACCGGTACTCGGAAGCTAAAACCGTGCTCGCAAGCTGCGCGCGCTTTGAGCTTCCGAGTTTGCCGTCGAAGCCGCACATAGCTTTGAGTTCGGTGCTTTAGCGACAAATGGCTGGAAGGCCATTCCACCTGGGTTGGGCCCGACCGGGGCGTTGACCCACCGAGGTTTGCGATGGTGCGGCGCTTCGGTGCAGGCCGCACCGGCCGGGTTGGCTTTGTCATCATCACCAGCGGGAGCCAGGAGAAAGGGTGGGCTCGGCAATGCGTAGAGTCGTCAGGTGCAACGCGAGTAATTTGCGATCGCTTCTGGCGCTGACCCGGAACAGGCCAATCAGGCTCGGAAATCGGTTGAAGCGAGTGTGAACATGTTCAGCCCAGAGCAGGATGAGTCCATCCTTCGAGAGGCCGGTTTCTCCGATGTCAGGCTTTTCTATGCTGCCTTCACTTGGCGTGGCTGGGTCGCTCACGCCTGAGGGAAAGGCCTATACCATTGAATCTCAGGATGCACGCACGGCTCCCGGAGAGACACAAGATCAAGGTCGCAATGGTCGGTGCTCAATCAAGTGCGATGCAGATTCCAACCAAAAGCAAGGGCGTCCATGCCTAACCGGAGCGTTCGAACTCAGACACCGCCCTGTTTCTGACCCATCGAGCCGGTATCATCATGCCATCGGCCAATCTCCCTTCAGCGCGCCGCCAGGGCGGTGCCGCTCAACGCTGGCGTTGGGCGAGACGGAGCCACCCTCCCGTCGGCTTCGACGGCAAACTCGGGATTTAAGATCGCGCGCAGCTTGCGAGCACGATCTTAAATCCCGAGTACCGATGGGTCAGGGCCGGGTCCCGGGACCCGCGTTGGGTCGGCGCGAGGCCCGGGACAACGGACGCCTCAGCAAGGCTACCGGGTCAGCTTGCGGTAGTGGATCCGGTGCGGGCGCTCGTCCAGGCCGAGCTGTTCATGGCGGTAGGCTTCGTACTGGGAGTAGTTGCCGTCGAAGAAGACCACCCGGCTGTCGCCCTCGAAGGCCAGGATATGGGTGGCCAGGCGGTCCAGGAACCAGCGGTCGTGGCTGATGATGACGGCGCTGCCGGCGAAGCTTTCGATGGCCTCCTCCAGGGCGCGCATGGTGTTCACGTCCAGGTCGTTGGTCGGTTCGTCGAAGAACAGCACGTTGGCGCCGCTCTTGAGGGTGAGCGCCAGGTTCAGGCGGTTCTGCTGGCCGCCGGAGAGCTCGCGCACCTTCTTCTGCTGGGCCTCCCCGGAAAAGCCGAACTTGGACATCCAGGCCCGGCCGTTGACCAGCTTGCCGCCCATCTCGATCATGTCGCTGCCGCCGGTGACCGCCTCGTAGACGCTCTTGTCCGGATCCAGCCCCTGGCGCAGCTGGTCCACCACGGCCATCTTCACCGTCTCGCCGATGCGGATGCCGCCCGCGTCCGCGGCCTCCTGGCCGGCCAGCATGCGGAACAGGGTGGTCTTGCCGGCACCGTTGGCGCCGATCACCCCAAGGATGCCGCCCCGGGGAATGGCGAAGCTCAGATCCTCGAACAGCACCTTGTCGCCGTAGGCCTTGCTGACCCCGTCGAGTTCGGCCACCAGGTCGCCCAGGCGCGGGCCGGCGGGGATGAAGATCTCCAGGTCCTTCTCGCGCTGGGCGTTCTCCTGGCTGAGCAGGGTCTCGAAGCTGGAGATGCGCGCCTTGCTCTTGGCGTGCTGGCCCTTGGGCGACATGCGGATCCACTCCAGCTCGCGCTCCAAGGTCTTTTCGCGCTTGTGGTCGCCCTTCTCCTCCAGCGCCAGCCGCGCCTGCTTCTGTTCCAGCCAGCTGGAGTAGTTGCCCTTCCAGGGGATGCCTTCGCCCCGGTCCAGCTCCAGGATCCACTCGGCCACGTGGTCCAGGAAGTAGCGGTCGTGGGTGACGGCGATGACCGTGCCCTCGTAGCGCTGCAGATGCAGCTCCAGCCAGGCCACGGATTCCGCGTCCAGGTGGTTGGTCGGCTCGTCCAGCAGCAGGATGTCCGGCTTCTGCAGCAGCAGCCGGCACAGGGCGACCCGCCGGCGCTCGCCGCCGGACAGCACGGCGATGGGGGTGTCCGGCTCCGGGCAGCGCAGGGCATCCATGGCCTGCTCCAGCTGGGCATCCAGATCCCAGCAGTCCAGGGTGTCGATCTGGTCCTGCAGGACCCCCTGGCGTTCCAGCAGCGCCTCCATGTCCGCCTCGGGATCGCTGAACTTTTCGCTGATCTCGTTGTACTCGCGCAGCAGCGCCACCTTGGCCGCCGCGCCCTCCTCCACCACTTCGCGCACGGTCTTGCCGTTGTCCAGCACCGGCTCCTGCTCCAGCAGCCCGGTGGTGTAGCCCTTGGACAGCACCGCCTCGCCGTTGAAGTCCTGGTCCACCCCGGCCATGATCCGCAGCACCGTGGATTTGCCCGAGCCGTTCAGGCCCAGCACGCCGATCTTGGCGCCGAGGAAATAGGACAGGGAGATGTCCTTGATGACGGGCTTGCCGTTGTAGATCTTGCTGACCCGCATCATGGAATAGATGATCTCGGGCTGGTCTGCGGGGCGTTTGGCCATGGGGTGCATCCTAATTAAGTCCCTATCTTGCCACGAAAGCGCCAGGTCTTGACCCAGGTCAAGGCGCCGCCCGGCGCGATGGGTCAACCTGGAGTCCTGGGAGAACGCCATGGAACGCCAGATCATCCGGATCGATGAGGAGAAGTGCGACGGCTGCGGCCAGTGCGCCAAGGGCTGCCCGGAAGGGGCGCTGCAGATGATCGACGGCAAGGCCCGGCTGGTCAGCGAGATCACCTGCGACGGCCTGGGCGCCTGCATCGGTGAATGTCCCCGGGGCGCCATTCTTCTGGAGACCCGCGAAGCGGCCCCCTACGACGAGCGCGAGACCCTCGACCACCTCCTGCCCATGGGCGCCAGCACGCTGCGGGCGCACCTCAAGCACCTGCGCGACCACGGCCAGGCCGCCTACCTGGACCAGGCCATGGCCTGCCTGGCGGAGCGGGGCATCGCCGTGCCGGCCCCGGCGGCGCCGCATGCCTGCCCGGGCTCCGCCCCCCGGGCCCTCGCCCCCCGGCCGGCCGCCCCCGCCGGGGGCCGGTCCAGCCAGCTCTCCCAGTGGCCGGTGCAGCTGCACCTGATCGCCCCCCAGAACCCGGTCTTCCACCAGGCCGATCTCCTGCTGGCCGCCGACTGCACCGCTTTCGCCATGGCCGATTTCAACCAGGCGTGGCTGCCCGGCAAGAAACTGGCCATCGCCTGCCCGAAGCTGGACGGCAACCAGGAGGTCTACCTGGCCAAGCTCACCGCCCTCATCGATGAGGCCCAGTTGAACAGTATCACCGTGATGATCATGGAGGTGCCCTGCTGCGGCGGGCTGCTGCGCACCGCCCAGGCCGCGGCGGCGCGGGCCGCCCGGAAAGTGCCCATCAGGCTGGTGGTGGTGGGGGTGGACGGCGCCGTGCGGCGGGAAGGCTGGGTCGCGTAGCCATATCAAACAGCAGATATGGCCCAAGTGAGGTGAAGTCCAGGTAGTATTTTCGGGGAGGACTTCATGACTTCGTCAAACGTGGCTCCGCGCGATTGGTCATTTCAGCCGCAGAGCGTGATCATCGGGACCGGCAGCTGCATCCCCGCGCGAGCCATCTTGAACGAAGATTTCATCAACCACACCTTTTTTGAAGACTACGGCAAGCCCTTCGCACCGGAGGCCATCCCGAAGATCGTCGCCAAGCTCCGGGAGATCACCGATATCTCGGAACGGCGCTACGTCACCGACGACCTGGTGGCCTCCGACCTGGCCTTCGAGGCGGCCGGCAAGGCGCTGGGCTCGGCCGGCATCGATCCGGAAACCCTGGACTACATCATCGTCGCCCACAACTTCGGCGACGTGCAGGCCGGCAACCTGCGCACCGACATGGTTCCCAGCCTGGCCGCCCGGGTGAAGCACAAGCTGCGCATCGTCAATCCCGCCTGTGTCTGCTATGACCTGGCGTTCGGCTGCCCCGGCTGGCTGCAGGCGGTGATCCAGGCCGACTACTACCTCCGCTCCGGAGACGCCAAGCGCGCCCTGGTGATCGGCAGCGAAACCCTGTCGCGCATCGCCGACCCCTACGACCGGGACAGCATGATCTACGCCGACGGCGCCGGCGCCGTGTTGCTGGAGGGGCGCCTGTGCCCGGAGCGGGTGGGCATCCTGGCCCACGCCGTGCGTTCCGACACCCTGGAGCATGCGCACCTGCTCTGGATGGGCGGTTCCTACAACCCCGATTCCGGCGACCACCACCTGTGCCTGAAGATGCAGGGCCGCAAGCTCTACGAGTACGCCCTGACCACGGTCCCCGGCGTGGTCCGGCAGAGCCTCGAGCGGGCCGGCCTCCAGCTGGCCGATGTGGACAAGGTGCTGCTGCACCAGGCCAACGGCAAGATGGACGACGCCATCCTCAAGCGCCTGTTCCGGCTCTACGGCGTCAAGGAGATCCCCGCCGGCATCATGCCCATGACCATTTCCTGGCTGGGCAACAGCTCGGTGGCCACCCTGCCGACCCTGCTCGACCTGATCCAGCGCGGCGAGCTGGCCGACCAGGCCCTGGCCAGCGGCACCACGGCGGTGTTCGCCTCGGTGGGCGCCGGGATGAACATCAATTCCGTGGTCTACCGCTGCCCATAGCGCCGGCCGGAGGCATCTGATCAGAGCGGGGCCGCGCCCCGCCCGATGAGGAGCCCCGCCATGTCCCGCCCATTCCATCGCGCCGCCCTCCTGCTGGCCGCGCTCGCCGTTCCCGTGCTTGGCCGGGATGGCTATGCCTTGGTGACCGAACCCGACCAAGGCCTGGCGCCCATCACCAGCCTGATCTCGTCCGCCCGGGCGTCCATCGACCTGACCATGTACGAGCTGCTGGACCCCGCCGTCACCGGCCTGCTGGACCAGGCGGCGGCCCAGGGCGTGCGGGTCCGGGTCATCCTCGACCAGAACCACAAGCAGCAGGCCAACACCCCCGCCTACAACGACCTCACCGCCAACGGGGTCGCGGTGCACTGGGCCAACCCGGACTACGCCTGCACCCACCAGAAGACCCTCACCGTGGACGGCGCCAGCTCAGCGGTCATGAGCCTCAACTTCACCCCCCAGTACTACGGCAGCAGCCGCGACTTCGCGGTGATCACCGACGATGCCGCGGATGTCTCGGCGATCGAGGCGACCTTCGACGCCGATTTCCTGGACGCGCCGATCGTTCCCGAAGCCGGCGACAACCTGGTGTGGAGCCCCACCAACGCCCAGGCCAGCCTGCTCGGCCTCATCGACGGCGCCGGCACCACCCTCCTGGTGGAGAACCAGGAGATGTCCGACGCCGCGGTGGTCAGCGCCCTCTGCGCCGCCGCCGGGCGCGGCGTTTCGGTGCGCATCTGCATGACCGACCGGGGCTCGTACCACCGGCAATTCGACCAGCTTCAGGGCGCCGGAGCCGAGCTGGCCTTGTATCCCGCCAGCGCCCCCCTCTACATCCATGCCAAGGTGGTGCTGGCCGACTACGGCACGGCCGGCGCCCGGGTGTTCATCGGCTCGGAAAACTTTTCCCGGGCCTCCCTCACCGAGAACCGGGAACTGGGCCTGATCATCCCGGACCCCGGGGTCATGGCCGCGATCAACGCCACGCTGGGCGCCGATTTCGCCGGCGGCCAGCCCTATTGATGGCTGCTGCTGCTCTGGCTCACCAGCTTGATCAGCAGCGTGTCGTCGCGCCCGAACTTGAGGATGGTCATGATCGCCGTGGAGCCCTTGGCGTCCTTGTGCACATAGTCCCAGGAGCAGGTGATGCTGCCGTCCTCGGCGCTGGTGGAGGTGGTGGAGGGCTCCCCGAACAGGGCGATGGCTTCGGCCCGGGTCGTGACGCCCCGTTGCAGCCCTTCCAGCACTGCGTGGTCGATCCGGCGGCCGCTCTCGATGACCGGGGCCGGCGCCGGGACGGCGCAGCCGAGCCCCGCCAGCACCCCGAGGCCTGCGCAGATGGTCGGAAGGTTCCTTGCGGTCATGGCGGGTTCCGGAAGAGGGTTGCCTTCAAGAATAAACCTGTATCAAGTGGAACCACGCCGGCCATGTCCAAATGTCTACTTGACTGATCGGTCCAAAACCTTAAACTCTCCCCATGGCACGATCCAAGGCATTCGACGAGGACGCGACCCTGCAGAGGGCCATGACCCTGTTCCAGGCCAAGGGCTTCGAAGCCACCTCGATCCAGGACCTGGTGGAGCACCTGGGCATCAACCGCCAGAGCCTCTACGACACCTTCGGCGACAAGCAGGCCCTCTACCTGGCCAGCCTGGAGCGTTATGGCGGCGCCATCCACCGGCGCTTCAGGGAACTGCTGGAAGGCCCGCTGCCGCTGCGCAAGGCCCTGGGCTCCCTGTTCGCCCTGGCGGTGGAGCGGTTGCTCTCTCCCGAAGGGCAACCCTGCCTCATGGCCCATGCCGCCCTGGAACGCGACGGCGACCCCGCGACCTGCCTCTGCGTGCGCGGCAACCTGAACCAGTCCTTCGCCCTGTTCGAAGCGCGCCTGGTGCGGGCCCAGGCCGACGGAGAACTGGGCCCGGGGCACGACCCGGCCGCCCTGGCCCGCTACCTCCAGAACGCCTTCCACGGCCTTCAGGTCACCGCTCGTTCCGGCGCCAGCCGGAGTGATCTGGAAGGCATCGTCCGGGTGACCCTCTCCGTCCTCGGGTGATTTTTTTTCAACAATTATGGAACGTTTGTTCCAATACAGGAGTCCCATCATGGGCAAGCTTGACGGCAAGATCGCACTCATCACCGGCGGCACCACCGGCATCGGCCTGGCCTCCGCCCGGCTGTTCCAGCACGAAGGCGCCCGGGTCTTCGTGACCGGGCGCAATCCCGAAACCCTGTCCGAGGCCAGGAAGCTCCTGCCCCCGGACATCACCGTGCTCCAGGCGGACAGCGCCAGCCTGGCCGACCTGGACCGGCTGGTCACCCAGCTCAAGGCCCAGGCCGGACGGCTGGACGTTCTGTTCATCAACGCCGGGGTCGGCGAATTCCGTTCCCTGGAGGAGGCGAGCGAGGCCCACTGGGACCGGATCATGGACGTGAACCTCAAGGGCGCCTTCTTCCTGGCCCAGAGGGCGCTGCCCCTGCTGGGACAGGGCGCGTCCGTGGTGTTCACCACCAGCGTGGTGGGCCGCAAGGGCTTCCCCGGCGCCGCGGCCTATTCCGCCTCCAAGGCCGGACTGGCCGGGCTGGCCCGGGTCCTGGCCGTGGAGCTGGCGCCCCGGGGCATCCGGGTCAACAGCCTGGCGCCCGGCCCCATCGACACGCCCATCCACGCCAAGCTGGGGATGACCGAGGAAGCCCTGGACGCCTTCCGGAGCGGGATCACCGAGCGGATTCCGCTCAAGCGCATGGGCACCGACGAGGAGGTGGCCAAGGCCGCCTTGTTCCTGGCCTCCAGGGACAGCGGCTACATCACCGGTGAGGAGCTGATGGTGGATGGCGGGGCCGCGGTGGCCTAATCCGGGTCGGCTCGATGCCGAAGGGGGTGATGCCCTATGCCGTGGACCCGGAGGCGGCCGAACGCCTTTGGCGGCTGAGCGAGCAGCTGGTATGCAGATCGAGGAGGTGGCCGGCATCCAACGGAACGAGGGTGAAGGGGTGGGCGGAGGTTGTGGCCAAGCCCATTTGATCAGGCCTGTCCGGGGAGCCGGGCCGACAGGACCGCCACCTCAGCCCGGATGGTTTCGATGAACTGGGTCACCAGCGGAGTGAAGGGACGAAATTCCGGGCGCACAATATTGACTCGGAATGGGACCGAAACTGAGAACCGGCGCAGCTCCACCCCGTATCCGGCAAAGGACAGCGCGCTGAACGGATTGACGATGGCCACGCCCAGGCCTTCCCGGACCAGGCAACAAATGGTGCTGGCATCGTAGGCTTCCATGGACATGGTCCGGGTGACCCCGTGTTGGCGGAACACTTCGTCCAGTTCCAGGCGGACCCGGTCGGACGGGGATTGACTAAGGAATGATTCACCCTGGAAATCGGCGGGGTGGAGCACCTCCCGGGCCAGGAGCGGATGCCCCAAAGGTAATACGCAGACCTCGTCAAAGGTGAACAACGCCTCCTGACGTGTGCCCATGGGCGGGACATCCCCTTCGATCAGACCAAGGTCATGGCGCTGGGCCGTGAGCCACTCCTCCAGCAAGGGCGGCTCCTGGGGTACCAAGGAAATCCCCACACCCTGGTGGTCCACCTTGAACCGCCGGCAAACCCCGGGTAGCAGTGCATTGGCGAACCGCGGTACGCAGGTGACCGAGAGCTGGCCCTGCTCGAACTTGCCGATCTGGGCGGCGGTGGCCAAGATGTGGTTGAGGCCGATGTAAGACCGCTGGACTTCCCGGAACAAGGTGATGGCCGAGGCGGTGGGTTTGAGCCGGCGCCCCACCCGCTGGAACAGCTGGTAGCCGAGGATCTCCTCTGTTTCAGACAGTTCGCGGCTGAGGGTGGGCTGAGACGTACCCAACATGGTGGCAGCGGCCGTGAGGCTGGGGGCTTCCATGATGGTCCTGAATATGTCGATGTGGCGATGGGTCAATTTCATATCAAATGTGAATAAGCAGAGGAAAAATTAATATTGGAATCGTTTTTAAATCCATACAGAATCTATCAAATAGAAATCCATATCCTTCCCAATGAACTTTTTTAGCCTTTGCGGGTTCGCAAAGAAGGGAAAGTTTTTGCATAAAATCTCCGCGGAAGCAATGGTCTCAAACCGACCCAAGCTAGGCCTCAAGTGAAGGGACAACAGAGATAGTACATCCAATGGTTGACTGCTGACACGTGGGAGTCTCAGCAGTCTGGGGGAAATCTGTCATATCAAAAGGAGAGAGATATGAAAACTTCAATGGTCTGGCTTCTGCCAGCGCTGGCCCTGTTCATGGTTTCCTGCCAGCCCAAGGGCGCAAAATCCGATACCATTAAAATCGGTTCCTTTGGCTCTCTTTCGGGCGACCAGGCAGTGTGGGGCCAGGCCGACATCCAAGGACAGAAGCTCACAGTCGAACAGATCAACCAGGCCGGCGGAATCCTGGGTAAGAAGCTGGAGCTGATCACCTACGATGACAAGGGCGACCAGTTGGAAGCGGTCAACGCGGTTAAGCGCCTGATCAACGAGGATAAAGTGGTGGCCGTCGTCGGCTGCAATTCCAGCGGCCGGAACATTGCTGTGGCCCCGGTGGTCGAGGCCTCCAAGATCCCGGTCATCTCCACCTTTGCCACCAATCCCAGGGTCACCGTACCGGAACCGGGCAAATTGATGCAGTACACATTCCGGGCCTGCTTCATCGACCCGTACGCCGGTGACGTGCTGGCCCAGTTCGCCTTCAACACCCTCAAGGCAAAAAAGGCCGCGTTACTTTATGAGATCAGCTCAGACTACTCGGTGGGTATGCGCGACTTCTTCAAGCAGTCCTGGCAGAAGATGGGCGGCACCATCACCGCGGATGAGGCGTTCAAGACCGGCGATGTGGATTTTCGTCCCCAACTCACCAAGATCAAGGAATCCAAGCCCGACGTGATCATCATGCCCATCCTTTACAAGGAGGTGGCCTTGTCCGCCAAGCAGGCCCGGGACCTGGGCATCAAGGCCACCATGCTGGGCGGCGACGGTTGGCCCTCCTCAGCTCTGCTGGAAATGGCCGGCGATGCGGTGGAAGGATCCTATTTTGTCAATCACGGCGACGTGGATGCGCCCAACGTCCAGGACTGGCGCAAGTCCTACAAGGATAAATATCAGAAGGATATTGAGATCAATTCAATCCTGGGCCACGACGCCATGATGATGCTCAAGTCGGCGATCGAACGGGCCGGCAAAGCCGACCCTCAGGCCATCCGCGACGCCCTGGAGACGACCAAGAACTTGCAGGTATTCACGGGTGTCATCAACGTCGACCCGGCCACCCACAATCCATTGGGCAAGGCCGCCAGCATCATTACCATCAAGGACAAAAAGTTCGTGTTCGTTAAGCAGTTCGAACCTGCCAAGTAATCCAGGCGCAGGCCCGCAGTTCCAAAAGCTCGGATGGCGACGGCCCAACGCAGCCGCCATCCGGAGCGCACTTGACCGCAAGGCCCGGGAGACTTCAACAATGATTTGGCAACAGGTGATCAATGGCATTTCCATCGGTGGTGTTTACGCCCTCATTGCGGTGGGTTATTCGCTGGTATACAGCGTTCTGAACTTCTCCAATTTCGCCCATGGCGAGGTGCTGATGGTCGGCGCCTACATGGGCTTTTATGCCCTGTCCGCGCTGCACCTGCCCTTTTTTATCGCGGTGGGGTTGGCTGTGGTGGTGGGTGGCCTGATGGCGGTGGCACTTGAGAAAGTGGGCTACCGGCCACTGCGGCTACGCCACGCGCCAACACTCTACTTCATGATTTCCGCCATGGGGTTATCCATCTTCCTTCAGAATTTCACCATCGTCACCATTGGCCCCAATTTTCGCACCTACCCCGACATTTTCCCCACCCATCCGATCATGTTCGGCGCCCTTGCTGTCGGCTACCTGGATCTGGTGATCTTCGTGATTACAGCTATTTCCTTGGGACTGATGACCTGGTTCATCTGCGGTACCCGGTTGGGCAGCGCCATCCAAGCCGCCGCCTATAACATGCGGGTGGCCGGCTTGATGGGGATCAACCCGGAGCTGGTGGTGTCCATTGTGTTCTTTCTAGCCGGGGCCTCAGCGGGAGTCGGCGGGGTCATGTTCGGCATGAAATACACCGTATACCCTTGGATGGGCAACCTCACCATCAAAGCCTTCATCGCCGCGGTGGTTGGCGGCCTGGGGAGCCTCCCAGGCGCGGTGGTGGGCGCATTCGTCCTGGGGATCACAGAAACTTTCGCTGCGGCCTTCGTCTCCTCGGCCTTCCGGGACCTGTTCTCGTTCGCTCTGATGATCCTGATCATCGTCATCCGGCCGGGCGGGCTCATGGGCGTCGTGGCCACTGAGAAGGCATAGGGAGATACAGTGTTCGTATACCTACAAGGCATTATCACGCTCATCTGTATCAACCTGCTCGCCGTATTGGGCTTGTCCCTCCTTACCGGCTTTACCGGTTCGTTCAATTTCGGCCAAGCCGGATTCCTGGCCATTGGGGCCTACGTCGCCGCCCTGTGTACCATGAAGTTGCACGCCCCATTCGTGGTCTCGCTCCTGGCCGGCATGCTGGCCTCCGGCTTGGTGAGTATCCCCCTGGGGTATCCGACCCTGAAGCTGAAGGGCGACTATTTCGCCATCGCCACCCTGGGTTTCGCCGAGGCGATCCGCTTGCTGGTGGAGAACCTTGAGAAGGTCACCGGCGGCTCTCGCGGCATTCCAAGCATCCCTCCCCTCACCACCCTGACCATCCTGCTGCCAGTGACTTTGGCCTGCATATGGCTGGTGCGCAATTATGTCAGTTCCCGCCACGGGCGGAGTTGCGTTGCGGTTCGCGAGGATGAGATCGCCGCCCAGGCCATCGCCGTGGACGTGTTCAAGTATAAGCAGGTGTCGTTCTTCGTGAACGGCTTGCTTGCTGGCCTGGCGGGTGGATTCCTGGCACACTACGTCGGTTTCATCCAGCCATCCATGTTCGGGATGGCGAAGTCCACTGAACTGATCGTCATGGTCATCTTCGGCGGCATGCATTCAGTTACCGGCGCGGTGGTGGCGGCGATCATCCTCACCGGCCTGCCGGAGATCCTCCGGGCGGCCGCGGCTTGGCGCCTGGTCATGTATGGCATCGCAGTGGTTTTCATCATGGTTGTCCGCCCCGAGGGCCTGATGGGCTCCTGGGAGCTCACCTTCGCGTCCCTGCGGAGTCTTTGTCTCAGCTGCAAGGCGTTCGCCCGAAGGCTCTACGGGAGGTGCTTCCATGGGATTGCTTAGGATCCGTAACATGACCAAGAATTTCGGCGGCGTCAAGGCGGTGGACTCCTTCAACTGCAACGTCCAGGAAGGGCGGACCCAGGCCATCATCGGCCCCAACGGCGCCGGCAAGACCACCATCTTCAACCTGATCACCGGCATCTACAAGCCCAGTGAAGGAGAGATCGAGTTCGACGGCAAAACCATCACCGGGCATGCCCCGCACCAGATCGCCCGCCAGGGCATCGCCCGCACATTCCAGAACATCCGGCTGTTCCCGGACTTCAGTGTGCTGGAGAACATCCAGGCCGCGGATCACCTGCGGTCCAGCTACTCCCTGTTCCACGGTTTTCTGCCCACCCCGCTGCGTCGCCGGCAGGAGCAGGCTTCCCGTGCCCACGCATTGGAACTCCTGCACTTGGTCGGACTGGAGCAGCGGTTCGGGGAACGCGCCCGAAACCTGCCGTACGGACACCAGCGACGGCTGGAGATCGCCCGGGCCCTGGCCCTGGAGCCCAAGATCCTGCTGCTGGATGAACCGGCGGCGGGGATGAACCCAGAGGAGACCCAGGGCCTGATGGTGCTCATCCAGCAGATCAAGGACCAGTTTCACCTGACCATCTTGCTGATCGAACATCACATGGAGTTGGTCATGGGCCTTTGCGACTTCATCACTGTGATCGATTTCGGCAAGGAGATCGCTGAAGGGACCCCGGAGCAGATCCAGGCCAACCCGCAGGTGATCCAGGCCTACCTGGGCGTGGAGGAGTGACATGGGAGGACTTCTGGAAATCCACGACCTGCATGTAACATATGGCGGAGTCAAGGCCCTGCGTGGGGTCTCCCTGCATGTGGACGAGGGGGAGATTGTCACCATCATCGGCGCCAACGGCGCTGGTAAATCCACGCTGCTGAACGCCATCTCCGCGGTTGTGAAAGTGGCCCAGGGGAGTGTCACCTACCTGGGCGCGCCCCTTCCGACCAGACCGCACCAGGTGGTGGCCCGGGGTGTGATCCAGGTGCCCGAGGGACGCCAGGTGTTCGCCAACCTCACCATCAAACGCAACCTTGAGGTGGGGGCCTTCCTGCGCAAGGACAAGGCCGGGATCAAGCGGGACATCGAGTACATCTACACCACGTTCCCCCGGCTCAAGGAGCGGGAGTCCCAGATGGCCGGCAGCCTCAGCGGCGGAGAACAGCAGATGCTGGCCATTGGCCGGGCGATCATGTCCAGCCCCAAGGTGCTGCTGATGGATGAGCCATCCTTGGGCCTGGCGCCCCTGATGGTGCAGGAGATTTTCAGGGTCATCACCAAGATCAACCGCGAAGGCACCACCATCCTCTTGGTGGAACAGAATGCCCACAAGGCCCTGGCCGTCGCCCACCGGGCGTACGTGATCGAGGTGGGCGAGATCATCCGGGAAGGTAAGGGCCTCGAACTGCTGAACGACGCTGCGGTCCAGGAGGCCTACCTGGGCACCCGCAAGGTGGTGTTGGGGTGACCTGACCTCACCAGCAACAACCGGCTAGCCCAGCCCCAGGGCCCGCCAGGGGAAATGGAGGGGAGTGCAGCCCAGCCCAATCCCGGGCCGGTGGTGCAAAGTCTGGAAATCAAAGTGGAGGGAAAATCGACATGGCATGCAATAAGTTGGTGGCACCGGTGGCATGGCCAGACCAATCAGCCCTTGTGGCCTTCTGCCAGCGGCTGATCCAAACCCCTAGCACCACGGGAAGTGAGGGCCCGGTGGCCGACCTGATCAGGGAGACCATGCTGGAACTGGGGTTCCACCGAGTCTGGATCGACCGCTTCGGCAGCGTGGTGGGTGAGATTCGGGGAGCGCTCCCCGGCCCGTCGATCCTGTTCGACAGCCACATCGACACGGTGGAGGTAGCCGACGGGCCGGACTGGTCCCAGCCCCCCTTCGGCGGAGTGGTCCAGGACGGCCGCATCTACGGCAGGGGCGCGGACGACATGAAATGCGCCCTGGCAGCCATGGTCTTCGGCCTGGCGCCCCTGGCTGTCCAGCCCGATCGTTTGCGCGGTTCCATCTTCGTGTCGGGCACGGTTTGCGAGGAAACGTTCGAAGGGCAGGCCCTGGGCCGGGTGGTAGAGGTGGTCCGGCCGGACTATGTGGTCATCGGAGAGGCCTCCGCCCTGGACTTGAAGCGGGGCCAGCGGGGCCGGGCTGAGGTGGAAGTCACGGTGACCGGGAAGGCCGCCCATTCCTCCAATCCGTCCGTGGGCCGCAACGCCGTGTACCTCGCCATGGACCTGGTGCAGCGGATGCGCCGGGCGCCCCTGCCCACTGACCCGTTCCTGGGCTGCGGCCTGCTGGAGCTGACCGACATTATCTCCACCCCCTACCCGGGGGCCTCGGTGGTGCCCCGCCAGTGCCGGGTGACCTTCGATCGTCGTCTGCTCCCGGGCGAGTCAGAGGCGGACGTGCTGGAGCCCTTGCGCCGATGCGTGCGGGAATGCCAGGCCGATGACCCCAAATTCGAGGCGGTGGTCCGGATCACCGAGGCCAGTCAACGCTGCTACACCGGCGACATGGTGGCGGGCAAGCGGTTCTTCCCGGCCTGGGTGCTGGCGGAGGACAACCCGCTGGTGACTGCCGCCCTGGCCGGGCTGCGTTTGGCTGGACTGGACCCGGCCTTGACCAAGTATGACTTCTGTACCAATGGCAGCTATTCCGCAGGGGTAGCCGGAATCCCGACCATTGGCTTCGGCCCCGGGGACGAGGACGGCGCCCACGTGGTGGACGAAAACATCGAGCTGGAGCAGGTCCAGCGAGCCGCCGTGGGCTACCAGTCCATCGCCTGGCACTTGCTGGAAGGGGAACATCATGCTGTATCAGACCCACGCACGTATCCACCTCGCTAACATCCGCCGAAACTTATTGCACATCCGGGCGTTCCTGGGCAACGGCCCCCGGCTGTTGCTCGCGGTCAAGGCCAATGGCTACGGCCACGACGCGGTGGCGGTGGCCAGGATGGCTGAGTGGGAAGGCCTCGCTGACTGGTTTGGGGTGTCCACCGTGCCCGAGGGGCTTGAACTGCGGGAGGCCGGGGTGAAACGTCCCATCCTCAAGTTCTCCCCCTCCTTCCCGGAGGAGTTGGGGCCGGCCCTTGAGGGCGGCCTGACCCTGGCGGTGGCCGAACCCGCCAACGCCCAGGCTCTGGAAGCCGCCTGCGCCACCCGGGGGGTCCGGACCCGGGTGCACCTGAAGGTGGACACCGGCATGGGCCGGACTGGATTACCCGCTGAGGAGGCCGGCGCTCTGGCCCGGCTGATCCGTCGAACCTGCCCCGCCTTGGAGGTGGAGGGGGTGTTCACCCACTTGTCGGTGGGTGACCAGACCCTGGAAGCGGACTATACACGAGAGCAGATTCGCCGGTTCAGGTCCGCCACCGAGGCAATCGCGGGGGCCCTGGACCGGATGCCCGAACTGATCCACTGCGCCAGTTCCGGGGCGATCCTGTCCCATCCGGAAAGCTGGTTCACCATGGTCCGGGTCGGCTCCATCGGCTACGGCTACTATCCCCTGCACTATCCGGACCGGCCCCTGGACTTGGAGCCGGGTCTGTCCTTTCTCACCCGGATCAGCTTCATGAAGAAGGTGCGGCGGGGCGCCAGCATCGGCTACGGCCGTGCCTGGAAGGCCCCGGTGGATACCTGGATCGCCACCCTGCCCGTGGGCTTCGCCGACGGCTTCGATCGGCTCCTGTCCAATCGGGGGCGGGTGCTTTGGAACGGCAAATACTGCCCCGTCGTAGGCTTGGTGTGCATGGACCAGTGCATGATCGACATGGGACCGGCCACCACCGCCCAGGTAGGGGACGAGGTGGTTCTCATTGGTCGCAGCGGGGACCAGGAGATCACCACCACCGACCTAGCCGAAGTTGAGGGGTCCATTCCCTGTGAGATCACCTGCCAAATCGGCCCCCGGGTACCCCGAGTGATCGACTCTCTGGCTGATCTCACACCGGCCGGATCGGTGCGGGCCTATACCAGAGTTGATCGGCTTGGGGCCCGCTCGAGGGCGGAACCTGAGACTGCGAGGCGGCCCAAGGGATCCGTCAGCTGAATCAAAATGGCGAAAGGCCACCGAAACGGCACGCACCAGCTTCCAACCTGTTCAAGGGAGATCCAATGTCTCGAATCGTGAAAGCTATCAACGGGCCCGTGCTCAAGCGCACCGCCAAACGCTGCAAGGAGCGGGGCATCATCATTCCGACCTTCGCCCAGATGCGCCACCCGGAAACCGCCCCGGAAAGCATCAAGGCCCGGCTGAAGAACGTCGGCCTGTGGGACGTGGATCCGGCCAACCTGTTCCGCATCACCTGGAAGAACGACCCGAAGACCGGGCTGTTCGCCGGGCCCAACT
>Ga0181520_10006192_pt1 | contig 18492 bp, 25 predicted proteins | sample PEATcosm2014_Bin_29_FD_132451 | JGI IMG/M metagenome (GOLD analysis project Ga0181520, IMG submission 132451) | Peatland microbial communities from MTU Mesocosm Facility, Houghton, MI, USA - PEATcosm2014_Bin02_30_metaG | ecosystem: Environmental > Terrestrial > Soil > Wetlands > Peat | place...
CGCACCGCCTGGATGTGGTCCTCGCCGTCGCGCGGCCGCAGCTTGGCCCAGTCCTCCCAGGTGTAAAGGTGGAAGTCCTTCGGGTCCACGACGCGAGCCGACTCGTTCCACAACAGCACCAGGGCACGGGCCACGGTGGCCACGTTTACCGGCTGCCAGTTGCGGTTCAAGATCAGCGTCGGCGGTTGAAGTACTTTGGTCATTGCTTCGTCCTTTCCATTCAGGGTATCTGGCCGGGGTCGAACCGGCACCTTCTGGTTCACAGCCAGGCGTGCAGAAACCGCTACACCACAGACACCATATGTAATTGTCAAGTTCAGCACACCGACCAGGAGTCGAACCCGGACCACCTCGTTAGAACCGAGGCATGATTCCATTTCACCATCGGGGCACATAATTCGGCACACGCAGCGGAGGGCATGGGATTTGAACCCACATCCCGTGAGGGGCACGGTTTAGCAAACCGGCTCGGCCACCCATATCCGACTACCTTCCAAAATTCAGTGGACTGACCGAGAGTTGAACTCGGATCTCCGCCACGCCAGGGCGGTGTCGTCCCGTTGGACCATCAGCCCGAAACATCGAGTGGACTGGATGGGAGTCGAACCCACAGGCACGAGGCTCTCGACCTCGCCGCTATGCCAATTTGCGTACCCGGTCATAAGTGGCGGGTCCGGGGGTCGCACCCGGCCTACAGAGCTTATGAGACTCCGTTGAGCACTGGCCCACCCGCAAGTTGCAGGCCCCGGTATCGAACCGGGCGCACCGGCCGTATGAAAGCCAGTTGGGCACCTGCCGCGACTGCAATGTTTCAGTGACCATGGGGAGAGTTGAACTCCCATGCCGCAAGGGCACGACGTTCTGACCGTCGCGTGTCTGTCAGTTCCACCACATGGTCATGTTCAGCAGCCCGTGCGGGAATCGAACCCGCCTTTCCGGCTTGAGGGGCCAGCGTCCTATACCGATAGACGAACGAGCCATATTTCAGTGCGACGAGCAGAAGTTGAGCCTGCAAAGCCTTGTGGGATGGCTGGGTTACGGCCAGTTGGGCTTGCCAATGCCCGATCGTCGCCTGTTGTTCAAGTGGCGAGGGCGGGACTCGAACCCGCAATCACGAAGGTTCGGGCACCGCGCGCAGCGTGGTCGCGCCGCTTTGCCGATTTGTGTACCGCGCCATTTTCCAAGCGACCTCGATGGGATTTGAACCCACGATCTCCTGCGTGACAGGCAGGCGAGCACTCCAGGCTGCTCCACGAGGCCATTGATCGTTCGTAATCATTCGCAGTGGCTCAGGTGGGAGTCGAACCGGGCACCGCGGCGCAGCGGTGGTCGACATCCCTGGTTCTAACAGGCATCATCCTGTTGGACCATGACCCCATGTCTATCTCAGCGGAAGACGACCAAGCTGCGCTCGGTGCCCGGGCTCGAACCCACAAGCGGCATCCTTGCCACCGTCTGCCTTTCAAGCAGGTTCCTCACCAATTCGGATGGCTTCCGTAATCAATCTCACCAAGGCGGAAGCAGACCAACGCGGACCATGCTACGCACGGTGCCCCGTCGGTGCCCTGACTCGAACTCACAAGCGGTTATCAGCCGCCACCTGTTTTCAAGACAGGGCCCTCATCCAGCCGGTTGGCTTCCGTTGTTCAAGCTGCGGAGGCTGGAATCGAACCAACATGAAGACGTTCAGAGCGTCTCATCCTGCCGTTAAATGACTCCGCATCGTTTACCCAGCGAGACACGGCTCGACTGGGAAAGGCTCGGGGAGAAGGGGTCGAACCTCCGTCTTCTGGTTCAAAGCCAGACGGCCTGCCGCTGACCGATCCCCGATCACGTTCCAGAGCGCCACGACCATGCTACGCACGGTGCCCGGAATCGAACCCGCTTCGCCAGCTTGGAAGGCTGGAGCCTTTGCCGGTCGGCCAAGGGCGCACAAGGCAGAAGGTGAGGGAGTCGAACCCCGGGCACCGCGCGAAGCGTAGTCGACTCATCGCTCGACCGCTTTCGGGGCGGCTGCCATCAGCAATTGGCTTGACCTTCCGTATCCAACAGCTCCGGCAGAAGGGATCGAACCTCCATCCCCTGCTTAACAGGCAGGTCGATTACCGTTATCTGATGCCGGATCAAGAGTCAGGATGGCCGGATTTGAACCGGCGATCTCGTGCGCCCGGGGCACGCGGAATACCAGGCTTTCCTACATCCTGCCTGCGAGCCCGAAACGAACCGTATCGCTGGTGAAAACCACCGGCGAACCGAGTCGTTCAGGACTCTGAAGAGCGCCCAGCGGGAGTCGAACCCGCACTTCCGCCATGGCAAGGCGACAGGCTGCCGCTACATCATGGGCGCGTTCTAGTGTGCCGAATTGTCAAAGATCAACAGAGCACCGGGAGAGACTCGAACTCTCGTCGCCGCATTACGGGTGCGGTATCCTCGCCGCTGGACGACCAGTGCCATCAATCACTTCAGTGGGACCAGACGGACTTGAACCGTCACCAGCCTGGTTAAGAGCCAGGTATGCTGCCGCTAACACCTTGATCCCGTGTACCTTGTTCACTCTCCCGCAATGGGCGCGGAGGGAATCGAACCCTCGGCCCGGTCCTTATAAGAGACCTGCTCTTACCACTGAGCTACGCGCCGTCAGTGGGGCCGAAGGGACTCGAACCCTTGCTTGCCGAATTAAAAGTTCGGTGTGCTGCCGTTACACCACGACCCCCAAATGTAGGCCGGGCGTATTCGTTTCAATCGAGTTTCATTCATGCTCTTGCTCCTCTTTTCCAGTGGTAGCCCTGAGAGTCGAACTCAGCGCCACTCGGTTATCAGCCGGGTTCGGGCAACCAGCCCTCGACTACCATTTGCCAACGTCATTGTCGATCCAGTCGGGACGGCGGGACTCGAACCCGCGCTCTCGTGCGCCCACGACCATGCTGCGCACGGTGCCCGGCGGGCTGCCGCTGCCCTACATCCCGGCAATCGTTTCCAGTCAGAACGGGCGGATTTGAACCGCCGATCTCCTGGTCCCCGACCAGGCGCGATGCCAGGCTTCGCTACGTTCTGCAGCAAGTAGCTCGTGCGGGAATCGAACCCGCCTCCACGCCTTGAAAGGGCGTGATCCTCAAACCGATAGACGAACGAGCCATCATGGCCGCGCACCTTCCACGCAGTCGAAACAGGGGTTGGCGCGCAGATTTCACACAGTGGACTGGGCGGTGCTCGAATCCGCGTCTACGGCTTTTCAGGCCGCCGCTAAACCGTCTCAGCTACCAGTCCAATAAAAAAGCCTGATGTCGTCGTGACACCAGGCTTTTGGTATTCTTCGGGAAAGGGTACGGCCTGATGTCACATGCGCAATGGATAGGACGGGAGCGTATTCGCCGATTGATCGGCGAATGTACCCGTCCATTTTCGCAGTTCGTGACTCAGCCGTATCGAAGTCATGGCTCTTTCTTTCAGATGGGCAGCTCGACAAGAGCTGTCTACATGTATCTATCGTTTAGACGCCGCTGGGTCTGAAATGGTTCACGGAAATATTCCGAGAAACAGCGGCCCTATCTATAAGACGCTGAAAACGGCAGTTTTATTCCCGGTCGCCGGAATCTTCTTCATCGGCAGCCCATGAAACGTGGCCAGGCGAGCACCGAGAACGATGTCCGGGGTGTGAACTTCCGGCCGGTTTGTTTGTCTTTAGGGATGAAACCGCGGCGCTGCCAGTCGAACAATAGGCCAACCTATGGCGGCGCCACGCTGGATCTTTCGGTATCCCAACGCCCGGTATCTACTTCCCATGACAAGGAGGCCAACCATGCAAACCCTGAACCTCACTGCTGCACCGTCGAGCCTGGCCTTGTACAGGGGATAGCTTCTTCGCTGGCCCGGTCGAGGCCAGGCTCCCACGATTTACCCGTGTAGTTTCAATTCCCAGGTCGGCGCGCGCCGTGTGTGCCGACATCTTTCTTATCGTGAGAGTAAGCATGAAATCGGATAAACGATTGCGCGAGATACTGCGCGAACACTGCGCCGAAGTCGGCGAGGACGATGGCCGAGACCCGCGTGATGACCGCAAGGACGGCGGCAACGGCCGCAATGAAAGCCGCAAAGCCAGGCAGTTATGTCGGCAGGTCGCCGAAACCCTCGATTGGGTGCTTTCGGGCGATGTTCCTGACGACGTGTTGCGAAGCCTGCGCGTGGCGGCCGTCGAGCCTGCCCCCTTTTCCTCAAGATTGTTGGTGACCGTCGTCACCGACTTGCCACCCGAGGAGGCGGAACCGCAGGTGATTCTTGAGCGGTTGCAGCGCTACGCCGGACGCCTCCGTTGCGAAGTAACGGCGTCGGTCAACCGGCGGAAAGCACCGATCCTGGTCTTCCAGGTCATCAGCAAGGTCTCGCCCAGTAACCAGGCAACGGCCTGATATTCACCGAGAACGCCCCTGAAGTGCACACGAACCCAGGGGCGTTTCCATTGACTCGGCCAGGGGCGCGGGAAGCCGTGACAGAATCAACGGTCAAGCGGCATGCCGATACTCCAGGACTCTGGGAAATACGATTCGGCAAACACCGCCCGCACTTCCTCCAACTGGTCCTGCCACTCAGCCTGCGTGTAACGATCCGATAAGTGGAACAGGATGAGTTTCTCGGGCTTGATCTGGGCCGCCAGGCGGGCCACGTCGGCGGAGACCATGTGAAACGTGCGCACAGCCGACTCCAGCTCGGCGTTACGAAAGTTGTTCTCGCAGACAATCGTCGTGCAGCCTTCCAGCATGGCTACCAACCGCCCTTCCGACGCGGCATCCAGGCGAAAGTCGGTTAAGTAGGCGATACTCTCGCCTGGCGTCGTCACCAGAAGTTGCTCGCGTAGTTCGCCGAGGCGAAACAGTTTCCCGCCAATCTGGACTTCCTCCTGCGGGCCAGCCGCCTGGTCCTTGATATGCTTCAGCCAGGCGCCGGGGCCGAGGCCCATGCGAGCCAGCACGGCCGTGTCGATGTTCGATCGTGGCTTCTCACGGACACAGTAGGCCGCGCTCGGCGTGCCGTGGTCCATTAAGCACACGGACACACTGAACTCGGCATGGTCGATCACGGTGCCCGTGAAATGCTTCTCGCCATGCGGATGTATCGTGACAAAGCGCTCGTGGGCCAGGAAGCTGGAAGACACGAGCCGGTCGGCGTGGATGTCGGTGATCACGAACTCACCGGGCTCACCCACGACCAAGTTCCAGGTCACGCCCTGAAGCCGGTGGTGGATGATGTCTGTCGCCCCGGCCGGGCCCCAGACGCAAATGGGGCGATCCGCGCGGTCGTAATTACTGCGCAGGAAACTATCGAAACCAGCGACGTGGTCGATGTGGAAGTGCGAGAACAGCAGGGCATCGATCGCCTGGATCTGCGATACTGGCAGGTCCCGCAGACACGCCTCACCGCAGTCAAACTGTACGCGGTAGATCGCCTGGCCCGTATTGATCTCGACGAACAGTGCATTGTCTCGTCCCGGCTGTCCAAGAATCTGATAGTGGATGGCCATGTTTTCCCTCTTTTTCGTCAATAAGGACAACGGGCGTCATTGCGCGGTTCGCTGCAACGGGGCATGGGCCTCTTGCGGCTGGTGGCCCCCTTACCGCCGGCCACCAGGATACCCAGATCCTTGCCGAAGGTCTTGGCCGCCTCCTTCAACGCTCCACAGGTGACCGTCGTCACGCCGCTGCTGTGCCAGTCGAAGCCCAGCACGCAGCCGAAGGCCTGGAACCACCACGGGTCCGACAGCCGGCGGAGCATCTCGGCCGGGCCGAACCCCTCGACGATGGCCATGGTCACGGCGCCGGCCAGCTTGCTCATCCGTTTGAAGAGCCAGGGTGGGGCCTTGCCGGTGTGCAGCGGTAACTGGGCGAGACGGCGTTTCATAGAGGCACTATAGGCCCGCGGCAGGCCCCGAGGCAAGACCGGCCTCGGCCGGAACACCGGAGTCAGCGAACCTTGGACGCAAGCGGGCTCACGTCAAGCACCGAAAACGCCGTGGCGTCAATGTTGGCGCTCTTGTGAAACCGTTGGTGGCGGCACACCTATGACGCAACAGGCTGCAAATGTTGGTCACTGGATTCCGCTTGGACCTTCACGGATTTCTCTCTCGCCTTCTCGGCCACGGCACAAAGCGGGCAAAGCCTCGCCTCGGTATCGCCCCAAAACGCATGTCCGCAGTGTTCGCACTTCCTGAGAGCCATAGAGAACCTCCTTGTCGAAAAACACGATGGTACTAAGTTCTGAACCTGAAAAAAGCCCCCCGGCGCAAGGCAAGGAACCTGTCCCTTTCGTGATCCCAGCCGGTCCTCGAATCCTTGCCTCGGCGGCATGGACGATATGGCAACGGGATTTCACGGTTGCCAACGGAAATGCGAACGGCGGATGTCGTCATTCAGATGCCCTGGTGCTATCGGTCTGACCACACTCGGTAATTCCTCACTTTCTTCGCCCAAATGCTGTCGATTGCCGTAACTAGCCACAGCACAATAGTTTGCACTGTGTCTTTTCGTCCGTGGAATGAAAAATGCGATCACGGAATGTCGCTGAATCATTCGGTACCGTTCTCCCGACCCCGAGATCAGGCGCCGACTGACCAGCGAAACTTGGGATCAATCGAGTAGGGGTCTTATTCGTGGAGAATGTTATGAAGAGCGTGGCACTTGTCGTTGTGGCGTTAGGAGTCTTGTTGGCAACCGCGGCACCGTCACTGGCCCATGATTCGTGGGCCAGGCATGGCGGGTATTACGCCCCAGTCCATCATCCGTATCATCCGGGATATTCGGCCTCATACTACGGCGGTTATCGACCGGTGGTCGTGGCTCCCACTCAGTTCTATGGCGACCCGACGGTCCTGGCCGATGCGACATCCTCGGGGCACGCGACGCGTGGGTGTTCGAGGCGGACGGCACCTACTACATGCATTACGACGCCGCGGGACCCATAGGCTGGCTCACCGCCTTAGCTACCAGCAAGGACTTGATCCACTGGCAGAAGAAGGGACCGGTGCTGGAATTGGGCAAGGCCGGGGAGAACGACTCGGCCTCGGCATCCTACGGCACCACCTTCTACGATGGCCGGGCCTGGCACATGTTCTACCTGGGTACGCCCCACACCAGCCCGGCTCCCGACCTTGTGCCGGCCTTCCCGTACTTGACCATGAAGGCCAGAAGTACGTCGCCGGCCGGGCCGTGGGTGAAGCAGAGGAAGGTCATTCCCTTCCAAGCCAGGCACCTACTACTCGGTCACGGCCAGCCGCCGTCAATTCGAGAAAATGCGGGCCTGCCTTGCCTTCGCAGCTATAACCGCCCTTTTTCATGGGTTCGGCGGCCGGAATTGGTCGGCAGCGGCCCTCAGCTTGTCATTTTGACAGCCTCAAAGTGTTCATTATGAACGATTTTACCCGCCCTTTGGGGCATAAATGGGGCGTTGTCGGCAGAACTTTCGGAAAACTTGAAGAATTCGCTAAAGTTTTCCACGTTTTTTGCCGATATATAGAGCAGAGGGTCAGCACCCTGCCGAGGTATTTTCGCCGCGATAGCAGAAAAATCAGCGGCGACACTAATATATATTGTGTAACGTGGCTTCACTGGAAAACGCGAAAACGCAGAGATAAGAACAACAGGACAAATCAACATCGTCCAGTGAAGCCGCCACTCGGTAGCCGCAAGGTTATCGGGTGGCATTTTTATTGGGACGACGATGAAAACCAAGAACCAGTGGCTAGAGAAATTCCGAAAGGTCAAGTGAGGCGAAAAGCCATCGGGCGTGCTGAACGTCACCGTCCCCAAGACCATCCACCACGAAGAAATCGCCAGCGACGGCACCGTGACCGAATGGACGACCAACGAAACCGCCGTCAGGAACGTGCCGCTCTACAGCTACAAGCAGACCGTGCCGTTCAAGCGGGTCTGCCCCACCATCCATCGCACCTTGTTCGCCCTCTACTTCATCTCGTCTCGGCAGAAGTACATCTGGCGCACGGACGACCATTGGGTGACGTGCAAGGGTTATTTGGACAACGACAAAATCAAGGCACACATCGAGGGCAAGGAAATCTATGGCGTCCGTGCGGGCGAGTACACCAACTGCATCGTCATCGACCTCGATTTGCATAATGGCTCGAAAGACGTAATCACGCGGCAGCTTGAAGTGATTTTGAACCACTTCCACGGCAGCCGCAAGTGCCACTACTCGATTTCCCGTGGCGGCGTCCACGTCATTATCATCCTCGACAAGCCGACGCAGATTGATGCCGCTACCGCTTGGCTGCGAAAGGAACTTGAAACCCTCGACACCCAAGAGTTGAAGGAACTTGCCCTCAGCCACAATATGCGGCCCATCAGCGACATGGAAATCCTGCCCAGCCGCGCATTGACGAATCCAATGCCAAGCTCAAGTTCACGAAACAGGCATGGGATCGTGCGGGCTTCAGCCTTATTGATCGCTCGACCTGGGATCGTGTTGTGCAAGCACAACTGTTGTTCGGAGAACAACGTGCATCTGCTTCCTTGGGGAAACATTTTGCTTTTACTGCTGCGCAAATCAAGGCCCTGAGTTTCCTGGCAGGCATTTTGAAAGTGGACCTGGAACCCTGCGTCGAAGTCACCCGTCAGATCATTCGCATTGCGCATACCGAGCGGGAGTTGTCGATTGGCTACTTTGCCAAAGTTCTCAATAGTTTTGGCATCAAGGTCCGTCACGATGGGCGGGTCAATCAGTACCTCAAGGCCCTGACGCAAATGGGGTGGCTCATCAAGATCAGGGAATGTTGGGCAGGCGGTCGCAGGGCAAGGATATATATTGCGGGCAATGAGTTCTACGCCAAAGTGAGAGGAACTTCTTGTCATACCTCCGCAACACTTCATGTGTCTAGGATTTCCGGCCCACTTTCCGTGGAGGAAGACGACCTGCTGCTGGCAATGAACAGGAAAATGCCCCCCATGACCGTCGAAGAGCCGCCCAAGCCGCCGCCGTGGCCTGTTTTGGCCTCCTCAGCGTGTTGAAGATGAAAAATGGACAGGGAAAATATGCGTCCGTTGAAAAGAACACGGGCAGAAAAGAGGATTATGATGAATTGTGAAAATAAGAACGAAGAACTCAAAGAATATAGACAGGTCAAGGCGATGCTTGTGGAGTGCCGCGACTGCTTGCACATGAGAATGGTCGTCGTCTGCGAATGCTGCGGCCAGGGCGAAGCCGTCTACATTCACCAGACGGAGCCTGAACACTGTGTCGAAGAACGCAAGGAGGAGTGGAGTGCGGTTTGCCAGGCGTGCCACATTGCCATAAAAGGCGAATAGCAAGGACAATATGCGCAGACCGAAGCTGAAGAACGGTCATCTTGCATTTCCTTTCCTGATCCTCAACAATTGGATGGAAAGTGCCACGGAGGAAGCAAGGAACCATGCCGCAGAAACCAAGAGCCGCAATTCAATTCTGCGAGGGTTGCCATGTGCGGGTGAAGAGCGGCGTCGGCCACCCTGATTTCGATTATATTCCTCTCGGAGGATGGCTCGGAAAAGTCATCGACATCGAGGATGACGAACGCTACGTCCAATGGAGCAAGGCGACCCTGGAAGCCGCTCCCGCAGTCTACCGCCACAAATGCGAACGATTCGACTTCGATTGGACGGGCATGTGGCTTGGCGAAGAAGACCTTGAAGCTGATCCAGGCGAACCGCTGTCCATCGGACAGCCCAAGAAGTTCGGCCACGCCCCAACCTCCGTGAACGCGCAGGAAGAGCGGATCAGGGCAGTCTTCGGGCTTGGCAAGGCCGATGCCATCCCCGACGTGGACGAGCATACGCTGCTGGTCTTTTACAAGCACCTGACGGCCCAGCCGCTTTTTCCCTTCGACGCCATGCACACCGCCGAGCCTAGCCCTCTTGGTATAATTCGTTCCTGCATCAAGGTTCTGGAAATCATCGACCCTGGAAAATACCCTGACGAAAGGTTCGCCCTGTTCTGCAAAGCCCGCCGTGGCCGACGCAAGATCGAACTGCCCCTGGCCAACGTGGAGGCAGATAAGACCGATCCCCGCGTTCAGGTCTTCGATGACTATGCGTATTGGTTCGAGAATTGGCGGTGAAAGGCAATTTCGATGAATGCCAAGAAACTACTTGGAAATGCAACCTGGATTAGCAAGGACGGCGATCTTGATCCTGCCAAGTTCCCTATCGACGGCACGTTGAAACAGGCCCTTTCCAGCGATATGGGGCAGTTCCGATCAGGCTTGAATATGCTTGGCTCCATGTGCGCTCACGGGCGGGACGAAGCGGGCATTTTCCTCCTGGGACTGTGGGTGGCCTGCAATGACGACTTGGAGCGACGTAGCCTGATCGTCGAGGCATTGGGTGGCGTGAACACGAAGGCGTGTGCCGACCTGCTCTTTGCCGAACTGAAACGAGTGAAAAGTTCCAATACCACGCGACGGTACTTGGCGGCGGTCATCAAGGTGCTGGCATCCATGCCTTCGGAACTTGTTCAAGAGGGCTTCACGTCGCTGGCGAACGACACGTCGTTTTCGCAAAAGATGCGGGCCAAGTTTAAGGAAGTGATTGGCGAAGGTCGTCATTTCGAGGAAGATTGGTTGTGAGCAATGCAAGGATTCTGTAAATGACGAAGAAACAACCCCACCCCGAACGCCCGCTGCCCCTTAAATGGGAGTTCGGCCCCGACATCCCCACTTACGATTTCATCAAAGACTACCGCCTGGACGACCCTTCGGGCGTGGAGGAGGCCGTGGAGGACTTCATCTCCAAAATGGAGAAGGACGATTTCTTGGCCTGGGAAGCAGTCATGGCCGAGGAACAAGCGTTGCCATTGACGGAGAAACAAGAGACCGCGTTGGGCGAACTCCTCGACTTCAGCGATGGGGGCGATAATCGCGTTCTTTACATTGACGAAATCCCTCGTCCAATTGAACCTTGGCACGTCATTCTGAACAAGATCGTGCCGCATATTCCCGTCGAGCCGTTTCGGACTGCCGACGCTCACTACGGGGTCCACACCGAGGGATGGCGGAACTTGGTTGCCTGCCTTGCGGAACACGCGGATTGCCTGTCGCTGCCGCAGGGCGTATCCTCGCCCTTGGAAGTTGTCCCTATCGGATTGCGGCACACGCTCTGGCTACAGGACTGTTTCGACGCTCTTTCGGGCCTCGGCCAATACGAGGACTTGACTCTTGAAAACGAGGAGCAGCAAGACCGCATCGACGGGTTCATTGCGGCCATTCGGGAACACGGAGACAGCGTGCAATTCTTCGACCTCACCCTGGACTCGCTCTTGGAACGGGTGGTCTTGCCTGATCGAGACAGGCCCATTTTCGTGAGGATGATGCAGGAAAAGTTGGGCATGAAGACCACGACGGAGCAGATTGCAGACTACCTGGGGGAACAATGGCTGCTATCGGAGAAGGAAAGATTGGAGCAGGAGGAGCAACGGCTGTTGTTCGAGAAAGAGAGAGCGGAGCGAGAAAACGAAAGGTTGGAACAGGAACATCAACGGCTGCTACTGGAAGAGGAAAGGCTGAAGCGGGAGCTTAGGGAGGCGAAGGAGGAGTCGTTGCGCCGCCAAGTTGCAGCCTCACAACAAGGGCCATTGCCCCAAAGAATTGGTCGGAATGACCCCTGCCCGTGCGGTAGCGGCAAAAAGTTCAAGAAGTGCTGTATCAAGAAATACGGCCACGATTCGTTGGATTGAGATTGCCAATGGCCGACCAAGAATTCTACCACTATCTGAATGACTTGCAGGCACAGTCCAAGGCACGGCGATGGTGGACCAAGGCCCTTGTCGTCTGCGCCGTCCTGGGCGGCATTTACGGCGCAATGATAGGGTCGGCCATCGCCGCGTCGGCTGGGGCCGCCAACGTAATCGGGACCGCCGCTGGCGTCGTGGCCGTACTCCTTGCCTTTCCAGGGGCGAGATATGGCTTCTTCTTCGGGATGGTCAATCGTGTGCGATTTGGCAGGCTGTTCATCGGCACGATTGCCGCGATTGTCGGCGCGATCCTTGGCGGATACTTGGGACTCATGTTCGTGACGCCTCTCGGCATGGTGATTCTTGGGGCCGTGGGTGGCTGGTTCTTCATGCGGGCAATTCTCTGGCGTTTCTTCTTGAGGAGAATTCTGGGCGGATTCGTGGGCGTTGTGCTGGGGGCGGGCATTGGAGCGATGATTGCGGCATTTCAAAAGGACCAAGCAGCCGCCCTTGTTGGCATCGCCTGGGGCGCAGGGATTGGGGCTGTCGTCGGCCCGTTGCTGCTCTTGATGGTCATTGGGGCGTTGAACTCGCTGCCGCACACGCGCGGCAATGGTAGAGGAACTTACATTGATGCGACTTTCCGAAGATAGGATCAAGGCGGGTATTCTCCACCCTGACCGCGATGTGCGGGATGCGGCGGTCATGTACTTTTCCAGGTCCGCGTGCCGCGACACGTCCGTATTGCCCGTCGTCATTCAGGCCATCGAGAAGTACGGATGGGAGGGAGCTTTTCTCGTTCCGACTGCCGTTGAAGGGCTGCCACTGTCCGAAGAAACTCTGCCTTGGGTGCTGGGTCAGCTTCGACAAACTGAATTGCTCAAGGATCGCACGATACTGGGGCGTGGATGGCATGGGGCCTTGGCATCGTTTCTATGGAAGGCTGATGCCAAGCTGTTGGTTCGCCACAAGGCGCAGATTTTCAGCCTTCCAAGTCTGCCCAAGAACGACCGCGACTACATGGACATGCGGATTGATCTGTTGACCGTGGACATGGAAACATGCTGGCGGGAATTGGAGGCTATTTGCCATCAGGCCAGCGAGAATCAAGACGACCCCGACACGGAATACGGCTACTCCTTGGTCGAGGCCATCGCCCGTTTTGGTGAAACGGAGAAGGTGCTTTCCATCCTGCCGCAGAAGGTCGAGGACGCTTGGGACTACGGCAAGGGCTGGATGGAACAGTTCATGGTCAGCCTCGCGGGGGAAATGCGGCTGGACGCCGCCGTGCCGCACATCGTTGCCAAATTACGGGAGGCCGCAGAAGAGGCCGATCTCCTGTTTGAAGAGGGACGAGATGCGTTGGTGGAAATCGGCACGAATGCGGCGGTCGAGGGAGCGGCCACGCTGTTTCGCAATGAAGACTGGCCTCGGTGCGCAAGCGGCTGCCACGTCTTGCAGCACGTTCATTCCGATCTGGCCGTCGCCAAGACCCTGGAATTGCTGGCGCGAGAAGACGATGTGACGGTCAAGGCGTGGTTGGCGCAGGTTCTCACGTCGCAATTTGCCTACGAGGGAGTCGAGCCTGTTCGTCAGGTGATTCTCGGTGGCGATTACGAGGAGGACGAGGCAATGGACTTGCGGCTGGACTTGATCGTGGCTGCGTCCCTGATGGAAGTCGCTTTGCCCGAAAAGGAGCAATGGCAGGCGGAGGTCGAGAAAAATCGTGAGAAGAGAGAAAAGAAGGTTCGTTTCTATGCGGAACCCGACGAGGAGGAAGAAGAGCCTCCTCTGCCGCCACCGAAGAAGAAGGAACCGCCCTTGCTGCTGTCAAAGAAGAAAGAACCACCGCCGCCGAAAGAGAAGATCGGTCGAAACGACCCCTGCCCGTGCGGTAGCGGCAAGAAGTTCAAGAAGTGCTGTATCAAGAAACATGACTTGCTGGATTGAGGACCATCATGCCAATGGGAGAACACAACCCCGTCGCTGGGTACATGGCTTTCTGCGCTGTGAAAGCTGTCGGCTACACGGGAGCGGCGGCCGTGATCTCGCGGATTTACGAGCGCAGTGATCGAAATGCCCTGGTGGTGGGAACGACACGCACTCTGATCGGCATGGCAGTTGGTGCCGCGATCTATGCCTTCCAACACATCCAAGCCGCCTACGGTCTCGACACCTTCGACACGATGCCGAAAGCCATCGCTGGCCTGGCCGCGCTGCGGCTCGCGGAGTGGTGGCTGTTGCTCTGCCTTTTTTACGACTGCCAGCTATCGTCCCACCGTGGCTGGGGCGTGGCGTGTGGCGGCACAGTCTGGTCCTTCGTCCTCGATGTTCCAGCCGTACTTGGATATATCGTCGCCGCTGGGGTCTGGATATGTTGACTAATTGCTGATGCTCCTGGCCGAGGCTTGTTGCGGCAAGAATAATCTGATATGCTTTCCCTCTGGGGTTCCAACCACATATCGCAACCTCCTGTTGCCAGCAATGGCTTCCGTGCCATTGACTTTGCAATCAATCTACCGCGAGTGCCAGTCGTGGTAAAGGTCGGCTTCGCAAGCGTCCCGTGACCGTGAAGTCCGATCATGCCCCTTGATAGCACTGATAGCACGACCTGCGCAAATCTTGTCTTTGTCGTTGCCGCAATTCGTAGTATGATTTCCACTCTGGCGGCATGGATGCCTGCCAGCCACTTGCCAAATGGTGCAGCCCACAGGACGTGTTGCTGCCCAAAGTGAACGCCCCGCCGATGACCCGCAAATCGGCGGGGCCGCTTTTATAGAAGGAGTGAACGATGGAAGGGAAACCCATGACCAAGACGGAAATCTTCCCGCATTGGCCGAAACCACGGGCCTGACCAAGCAACAAGTCGGCAGCCTGTTCGATGAACTCTCCAAACTGATCGGCAAGAATCTCGGCAATGACGGCCCAGGCAGTTTCGCCATCCCTGGCCTGCTGCAAATCAAGGTCGTCCGCAAGCCCGCCACGGAAGAACACAAGGGGATCAACCCCTTCACCAAGGAAGAAATGGTTATCAAGGCCAAGCCCGCCAAGAACGTCGTCAAGGTCACGGCCCTGAAGGGCCTGAAGGACTTGGTTTAGCAGCTTCGTCGGCGGGAGGAACAGCATGGGCGAATTGACGCAGCATACGATTGCCAAGGTGAGCGGGCCTGCCTGGGTGAATCGCTTCGCGGGCAATTCATGCAGATTTCGCGGCTGCTCTTGGCTGTTTCCCCTGATGCCGACAGCGAACTAATGACCACCTACGTCAAGTTCACGGTCCACACCGCTCCCCAAAGCCGCGTCTTTGCTGCGATCTGGCTGAAAAGCAGCAAGCGATTGATCGTTGGATTGGCCCTGCCCGAAGAATACGAAGCTGAGGGACTCGGCCCTTCGCTGCCAGGGACCATGTACAAGGGCCTCAATCAATACTTCGTTGTGGAACACGGCGGCGTGGTGCCGAAGGGCCTTGTCGAATGGGCGAAGACGGCGTATCAGAATGCGTTGTCAGCGGAACCTTTGGCGGGCATTGCCGCAAGAGAAAAAGTTCGGCGGGCGGGATGATTCTTTCCCGCAGCTTATGCCATCGTCATCGCAGATTTTGATGGCGTTCTTGCTCGCCAAGGGCCTCTCAAAATACTTCTTGGTGGTGTAGTGCTGTCTCTTTGTGGGATTGGGACCGAAATCCCTGGAATCATGTGACTTTTTGTGCTGCGATTCCCCCTATAATCTTAGCCTGTTGTACAGAGAAGCAGGCCGTGGCACGGTCCCCGCTTCAATCGCCGCGCGGCGTTTTTTCATACACTCCCAAATTGCCGTGGCCTTGAAGGCGAAGCACTCGTTGTGCCTCGTCCCATTGCCCTAAAAGCTGCGGCATCCACGACTCGCCTAACCGCGAGTTGTGGTGTTTCTTGGGCAGCACAAACGGTTACGGTGCCCAAGAAAAACCCCTGCTGCACAGTTGCCGTGGACCTTTCGTTATTTTTTCTATCCTTCCTAAATTATCGTGAACCAACGAAGGCTTATTATCGTACTATTTCGTTGAATACGAGCGTTTTCAGAGAACATAGCCATGTCGTGCAAGAACGGCCGTCGTGCGGAAACAATAGAAAAAAAACGCATCAGCGGCAGGGAAAATCGTCGGGGGCCGCAGCCCATTGGTCCGATCCCGTTTTCCTAAGTCCGCATTGTCGATAAGGAGAAACCCGCAGTCGTTGTCTGACACCTTTGTTTTCAAGGAGGACCATCATGCTTGTGCTCAGCCGCCATGAAAATGAAGCCATCGTGATCGGCGGTCGCATCAAAGTGACCGTCGTGGAGATCAGGGGCCACCAAATTCGCCTTGGGATCGAGGCCCCCAAGGATGTCGCCGTGCGGCGGGAAGAACTTGTCGCCTCGGCCCCCAAGAGGGAATTGGCCGTGGCCCGAAATCGCGTGGTTTTTCAGGAGAGATCGACAGGCCATCGGGCCGTTTATGAATAATCTGATTGGCCAAGGAACGCTTTGGGTGACGAAATGATTGCAATACTCCGCACGGAAAGTAAGAGACATTCGGATTCGCACCGTATCGCTGTGGCTGCGAAAGCACGGTTGCGGCAGTCCTTGTACTCAAGCCTGCAAGGCATATCCTGCGAGTGCGACGAAGCGGGAGTTCTCTTCTTGCGTGGGCAGGTTCCGACTTTCTTTGAGAAACAGTTGGCCCAGGAGTCGGTTGCTAAGCTCGACGGCGTGAAGCAAGTTGTGAATCAGGTGGAGGTAGTTGCACGCTTGGCTGCGGAGGGAGGCAACGTCGGGGCCACGCATTACCGTTACGCCTTTCAATGCAGCGATCCCGAAGAAAAACGGCGATGGCTGAAAAAAGCCGCCGAGGCAGGCCATATCCCCGCCATGTGCGACTATGGGCTTGAGTGCCAGGACGACCAGGAAAGAAGATACTGGCTGCGAGAAGCGGCCTACGAGGGCCATGTTCCCGCCGTTTACCGCTACGCGCTCGAATGCAGCGTTCCCGATGAGCGAAGACGTTGGCTGAGACAAGCTGCCGAGGCTGGGAACGTCGAAGCCATGTACACCTACTCCCAGGAGTGCGAAGATTCAACGGAAGCCGAATACTGGCTTCGGAAGACGGCTTGCGAAGGCCATGTTCCAGCGATGTACGCCTACGCGATGTGTTGCAACGATCCCGTAGAACGAAGGCGGTGGCTGATACGAGCGGCGAACCAAGGCTGGGAAGCTGCCATCGAGGCCCTGGATGCAGTTGAATAGGGACCATCGCAATACGGATGGCCGAGCAGAAACGGCAGGTCCGTGCGAGATTGCGGCGGTCATGCAGCCGCACACAAAGTAAACCCTCCACGAACATGCAGCCCGTGGAGGGCAAGGTAGAGACATGACTCTCATTGTCTTTGATCGGGCTTACGCGGCCTCTTTCTTGTCGGTTTCTTCCAAGTTGACCGTCTTCAGCAGTTGGCCGTTGTCGTCGTAGATTTCGATGACGTTCAGCCGCGCCGTCAGGTTCAGTTCTTCTCGGTGGTCGCCGCAGGCATAGCACCGAAACGCGGGGGCGACATCCGTAATGTGTTTCTCAAAGTCTCCCATCGACATCTTTCTTGCTCCTACCAATCGCGCCAACGATCTGCAACGCCTACTTCCTTCGGAAAACCGCAGGCATGGGCGATTTCGTCGATTTCCTGGCAAAGGTCTTCGCGTTCAACGGTCTCGATGAATTCGTGTTCAGCATCGAGGTCATTCAGCCGCAGCACACATTCTCTCAGAGCAGCTACCATTCTCTTCTTGGGAAGTTTTCCCTCGAACTCCAAAAGCGAGTCAATCGTCTCTTGAAAGACGTGGCGGCATACAATGAGCAGTTCGTCCGAAATGCTTCCTTCCCAGGTCGCGAACCTCTCCTTGTCCCGTAGCTGTGCTAATGTGACCGACGCCAAGTATTCCTGCCGCCGCCGTTGCTTCTCCAAAGCGGCTGCTCCGTCTTTTTGCCGATCCACTTGCTCCTCGGCCAAGAGAGCGTTGCGGTCGTTATCCCAACGCCATTGGAGAAGGACTTGCAACGGTGCGGAGTCCCATCTTGTAAGGGTTGAACAGGTGAGCTTCGCGTCTTCGTCCGTCGGCGCAATTTCTCCCAGGAGACGAAAATCCGCGGGCACATTGTCAAAGGCGTAAAATGCCTCGACCTTATTGTTCCACGAATGATGGTTCAGGACGAGTTGCTCTCGCAGAAGCGGCTCGTCCAGGTCGGGGACGCCAGTGCCAATCCAAGGACTGGCAACCACCAACGCGCGTGGCGTGTCCGAAAAAGGAGCGCCGTGTCGGATGACGCGGCACACACCGTAACGTCCATCATCCAAAGGCATCAGGAAGACGCTGCCCACGGGTGGAAGGATGACCGCATCGAGCTTTGGATTGGATCGAGCCATTTGAGTCCCCACGCCAACGGTCCTATTGTGAATTAGGCCCCGCAAGAGATCAAGACCGCTTGAGTTCAATCCCCCAGGGCCACGAAGTTGTGCTGCCAAGGCGCGAGGATAGGGGCGTTGCCGGACCAATCATTCAGCGCGGCTGATTTTACCCCGCCATTGAAGAATTGCCGTCGCGTCGTATGCAGCCCGACACACCCCGCACGCCCACCACAGCCACTTCGTTCATCGGCGTGCGGGGCAGGGCCAGCGCGTACTAAAGGCTTGTTCCAGTAAGGACTTGGAGCATGTATTCATCGTTCCAACCACAGTCGCGGCGTTTCATGGCAACGCTGTTTTCGTCGGGGTGCTGCTTCAGCAG
>Ga0181520_10006194_pt1 | contig 18492 bp, 17 predicted proteins | sample PEATcosm2014_Bin_29_FD_132451 | JGI IMG/M metagenome (GOLD analysis project Ga0181520, IMG submission 132451) | Peatland microbial communities from MTU Mesocosm Facility, Houghton, MI, USA - PEATcosm2014_Bin02_30_metaG | ecosystem: Environmental > Terrestrial > Soil > Wetlands > Peat | place...
GGATGGTACCGCCACCCCGGCTCGAACGGGGGACCTCTAGATCCACAATCTAGCGCTCTAACCAACTGAGCTATGGCGGCGACGGCCGGGAAACTAGTGTCAAAGCCCCGCGCTTGCAAGCCGACAAATGGCGGCCGGCCGGCGGCGCTCGCCGCGCGCCCGGCCGGCGCCGAGAGGGCGCGTCAGAGGGCGAGTTTGAAGCTCTTGGCGACCTGCGCCTTGATCGGCTCGAGCGAGTCGACGGCGGTCTTCTGCGCCAGTTCGCCGATCGCCTTGGCCTGGCCAGCGGCGGCGTCGAGACGCGCGCTGGCGAATGCACTCTGCAGCGCGACATAGTCGGCGAAGCCGCCGACGGCGAACGCCGATTTGACGAAGTCGAAATTGGCTTCGACGTTGGCGGTCAGCGATTCCAGCGCCTTGGCGTTGATCGCGACGACGCCAGCGCGAGCGGCGGCGTAACTCGTCTCCAGCGCGTCGACAGCCTCTGTGGCGGCGACCTTGGCTTTCCCGTAAGCGGAGCGAGTCTCGGCGAGGCCCATTTCGGCGGCCGCTCGCAATTGGTCTTGGATCTGGGTCAGCGCCGCGGCCGGCGCGCCGAACGTTTGCGCCGAGCCGCTCGGCGCCGGCGCGGCGGCGAATTCGGCGAGGGAAGCGCCCGGCTCGGCCGGCGCGGCGGAGAGGGCGATTTTCTTCGGAGCGTTCGCCATGTGCGGATTCCCCCTGCTGGCGGCGGTTGACAGGATGTTCGACGGCGCGCCGCCGATCACTTGGCGCCGGGCGTCGCGCTCTTCTGGATCAGGGCGCCGATCTCCTTGGCCTGGGCCTGGAGGACGGCAAGCTGGGTCTTGAGGAACTCGCTCTGCAGGGCGAAGGCTTCCTGCGGGTCCTTGGCTTGAACCAGCTTGTGGGCGAGATCGAGGGCGGCGTTGATGTTCTGCTCGGTGTAGCTCAGCGCCTGCGCGCCCACCGACTTGGCGTTCTTCTGCGCGGCTTCGGCGGCGTCGTCGGCCGCGCCGATCGTCTTCTGGGCGACGGAAACGAAGCCCTCGAACGCCTTGCGCGCCTGGTCGACGCTGCGTTCGGCGAAATCGCGAAGTTCGTTCGGAATCTCAAACGGGGGGTTGGTCATGGTCGGTCTCGCCTGTGGCGTCCTCTTGTCGACGGCTCTCCTCGACCGGCTTGTAGACCAATCTTTGCTGCACTGCAACATTATTTTGCGTCGCAACATCCGTTAACCGTCTTGCGGGGCAACAGGGGACGGCGCGCACGAAAGACGAGCGAAGACGTTAAGTTTTTGGTAAGCATGCCTTCGCCGCGCGCCTTTCATCGCGTCGGCGCCCGCAACCGCATCGTCGCCGATGGACGCCGATAGAGCCGTGACCAGCGCCGAGGAAGCCGCCGCCCTGCTGGCGGGATCGCCATTCGCCGGGCGGCTTGCCCGGGGAGCGGCGACGATCGTGGCGGCCGGTCGGCCGCCGCGGGTGCTTTTCGCCAATCCGGCGGCCCTGGCCCTCTTCGCGACCCCCAACCTCGCCGCGCTGGAGGCGCATCTCTTTTCGCCTTCGAGCCCCGGCGGGCGGCGCCTAGTCGGCCTCGCCGAGGCGGCGGCCGGTTCGCCACGTGTCGAGTCGTTGCGCTTCTGGCTCGGTCGACGGCCGCTGCCGCTCGCCCTGCTGTGCGGACGGATCGGCGACCAGCTGGTTCTCGCCACGCCGCCAGCGCCCGACGAAATCCGCGCCGCCGCGCCGGCGACCCTGCCGGAGCCGCAGCGCGCGCCCCCGCCGCGGCGCTTCCTGTGGCGTCTCGACGGCGAAGAGCGTTTCGGCGCCGTCGATCCGCCGCTGGCGGCCGCCTTCGGCGAGCAGGCGCCGCAAGCCGGCGAAACGCTGGCGACATTTCGCGCCCGCGCGGGCTTCGATCGCGACGGCAAGCTTGGCGACGCGCTGGCGGCGCGCCACACCTTCGCCGCGCTGCCGATGAGCTGGGGGGACGGGGAGCGCGCGCGCGTAGCGTTGATGTCGGGCGCGCCGGAATTCGATCGCGACCGTCGCTTCGCCGGCTGGCGCGGCTTTGGACTATTCCCCGAGCAGGCGACGCCGGGCGAGCCAAACGCGCCGGCGGCGGAAGCCCCGGCCGCGCCGCCGCCGCCCGAGGGCCCGGCTGGACCGCCGCTTGGCCCCCCACGGGACGTCGCGCCGCTGCCGCCTGCGCCGCCAGTCCGCCCGACGCCGACGGCCGAACGCAGCGCCGAAATCGTTCTGTTACGCCCGGCTGCGCCGCCGGCGGCGGCCAATGTCGTGCCGATCCGCCCCGGCGCGATGCCGCCGCTTCCCACCGCCGACGAACCGCGCCGCAGCGGCGACGACAACGTCGAACTCTCAACTCACGAGCGCGACGCCTTCCGTGAAATCGCCCGCGCGCTCGGCGCGCGCTTGCCAGGCCACGGCGACGACGGAGCGCCGCGCGATCTTCTCGACCTCGCCCCGCCGCCCGCCGTCGAGCCGCCGCCAGCCGCTTCCGGCGTCGCCGGCGCCAACGCGGAGACGCTGCTCGACCTGTTGCCGATCGGCGCGATGGTGTTGCGCGGCGGCGAGCCGCTCTACATCAACCACACGCTGCTTGAGCTCGCCGGCCATCGCGACCTCGCCGAGTTCCGCGCCGCCGACGGCCTCAAGCGCATGTTCCGCGGCCGCGACGCGCAGACCCTGGCCGAATCGAGCGAAGGCGGCGCCATCCCTCTGGTCGCGGCGGGCGGCGAGCTGATCGCCGTCGATGCGCTGGCCGAAGCGATCGAATGGGACGGCGCGCCGGCGACCCTGCTTTCGCTGCGCCGATCGCGCGAGGTCGAATATCAGGAGCGGCTGCGCAATTTCGAACGCGAGGCGCGCGATCTCAGGACGCTGCTCGATTCGGCCGCCGATGGCGTCGTCACGCTGGACGAGTCGGGCCGCGTCCTCGCCATGAGCCGCGGCGCCGAGACTTTGTTCGGTTACGACGCCAAGGAAGTGGCGGGCGAAAGCTTCCTCACGCTGTTCGCGCCGCAAAGTCAGAGCGAAGCGGCGGCGCGCTTCGAGCGCGTGCGGCGCGAGGAGCCGCCGGCGCGCAGCGGCGAGGAACTCTCCGGCCGTGACCGGCGCGGCCAGGCGCTCGCGCTCGCCATGACCCTGGCGCGCTTCGTCGCCGCCGGCGCGCCGCCACGCTACTGCGCCGCATTGCGCGACCTCGCCCCGTCAAAGGCGACCGAACGCACGCTCGAGACGGCGCGCGACGCCGCCGAACAGGCCAACGCGCGCAAGACCGAGTTCCTTGCCCGCGTCAGTCACGAGGTGCGCACGCCGCTGCATGCGATTCTCGGCTTCGCCGAGGTGATGATGGAGGAGCGGTTCGGGCCGATCGGCAACGATCGCTACAAGGATTACGTCCGCGACATCCACGCTTCGGCGCGGCACGTCATGAGTCTCGCCAACGACCTGCTCGACCTCGCCAAGATCGAGGCCGGCAAGCTGGAGCTCGAGTTCGCGCCGGTCGACGCCAACCGCGTTGTGCGCGAATGCGTCTCGCTGATGCAGCCGCAGGCGGCGCAGGAGCGCATCATCGTGCGCCTGTCGCTGCTGGAGCGCCTGCCGCCGGTGATGGCCGACGAGCGCGCGCTGCGCCAGATCCTGCTCAACCTGCTCTCCAACGCGGTGAAGTTCAACGAACCGGGCGGTCAGGTGATCGTCTCGACCGCGCTCGACGAGGCCGGCGCGGCCGTCATTCGTGTGCGCGACACCGGCGTCGGCATGAATGAGAATGAAATCGCGGCGGCGCTCGAGCCGTTCCGTCAGGTCGGCGACGCGGCTCAGCGGGCGGGCGGCGCCGGCCTCGGCCTGCCCCTGACCAAGGCGCTCGCCGAGGCTAACCATGCCGACTTTTCGATCAAAAGCCGCAAGCAGCAGGGGACGCTGGTCGAAGTCGCTTTTCCTGGCGTCAAGGCGGCGCAGTGAATCGCCGCCAGCCCCAACGGCAAGCGGCGCGATTTGCGGCAAATCGATTAAACCACCGTTAGCTGATAAACGCTATCGATGGACGTGCGCCGGCCGCACGAGGGTCGGGCGGAGTCGCGTCCATGAAGATCTTCGACGCCGTCGCGCGTCCGACCATCCGCAATGAGCGCGAGCTCGTGCGCTACGTGGCGCTGGTTACTGCGTTCGCGCTGGTCTTCGCCCTCGCCGTCGACGTCGTCAACCAGCTCGCCTTGTTCGAAAACTGGGCGCGATGCCTGTGGTCGTGGTCGGTCACCGCGGTCGTCTGCCTGGTCGTCGCGGCGCCGATCGCCTACTCGATCGGGTACAGCCACCTCGAGCTGTTTCGCGCCAAGGAACTCGCCGAGGAATTGGGCCGCACCGACTCTCTGACCGGCCTTTCCAACCGCCGGGCGCTGATCGAGGACGCGGAATCGTCGCTGGCCGAAGTTCTGGCGCTGGTGATCTTCGACATCGACCGTTTCAAGTCGGTCAACGACGCCTATGGCCATCTCGTCGGCGACGCGGCGCTCCGCGCGGTTGGCCGGATGATGCAGGAGGAGCTCGGCGCCATCGGCCTCGTCGCGCGGATCGGCGGCGAGGAATTCGCGCTGCTGACGTCGCGCGCCTCATTCGAGGAAATGGTCGAACGCCTGCTCGCGTTCCGCGATCGCCTGCGCGCGACCCCGATCCTGATCGGCGACGTCACCTTGCGGGTGACGGTCTCGGCAGGAATCGCGTTGCGCGAGAACGGCGACGGCTTCGACCGCCTTTACGGGCTTGCCGATCGTGCGCTTTACGAGGCCAAGGCGGCCGGCCGCAACCAGTTCCGCTTTCCGCCGTCGCTCGAACCGCTCGTCAATCGGTGCGCGGCGCGCTTCGAGCCGGGTTCGCGCACCGCGACGCTTCGCAGCGCTTGACCTTCGCCGCTCACGGCAGCGGAAAATCGGAACGAGCCGGCAGCCGCAACGTCGCGTAGGACACACGGCGGGAGAACGCGCCCTCGGCATAGGAGCCGACCGCGCAAGGATCGTAGGCGGCCGCCGCCGCGTCGGCGCTGGCGCTCCACGCCTGCGGCTCGGCCCTCCGTCGAGCGAGGCGCGCAGCGCTCAGCGCGCGCGCGTCCAGTCGTAGGACTTGCAGATGAGACCGCCGAACACGCAGCCGGCGGTGGTGAGGCGATCGCCGGTGAGCGTCATCTTGCCGGAATAGGTGCGGCCGTCATCGGGATTGAACGCCGAGCCGGTCCACGTCCCCTCGCCGTTCGGCTTCATGTCGAAGAACACCTGCTGCCCGACTTTCGCCGGGCTGTCGGCGTCGCGCAACCAGCTGACTGACCCGCAAACCGCGCCGCCGCCGCAGCGCGCGAAGCGCACCTTGCTCTTGCCGTCGTCGCGTTTCCATTCGCCGGTCACGTCGGCGGCGAAGGCCGCGGACGAAAAGGCTACGACGGCCACGGCCGCCAGCGTCAAGCGGCGAATCATCATGCTCTCCCTTTAGCGTTCCTGTTTTTTCGCCCCCGCGCTTCCTGGCGCCGCGGCGCGAGAGCCATCAAAGCCGCAAGCGCCGCGTCGGGTCAAGAAGGCGGCGTGCGCCTCAGTGACTGGCGCGCAAAGCGTCCGACGGCCGCAGCTGGTCGGCGGCGAGCTCCAGCGCCCAATAGACGCCGTAGTGGGTGTTCGGGCTCTTGGCGATGGCGACGCCCATGCGGGTAAAGCCGGCCATGCGCAGGTTGGCGTCGTGCTCGGCCGAGCCGCGCCAGCCGGCCATCGTCTCGCCGAGCGAGAAGTAACCGGCGCCTAGATTCTCGCCCGCCTCTGTGGTGACGATTCCGGCGGCGGCGAGCCGCGTCTGAAACGGGCCGCCGACGTCATGCGACAGCGCGTCGCCGGCGACCATCGCGTCGGCCTGGCGTTGCGCCATCGCGGTCAGCGCCGAATCGAGGCGCAAGGGCTTCAAGCCGCGGCTCGAGCGATAGGCGTTGATCGCCGATTCCGCGGCGCCGGGATCGAGCCGCACGCTGTCGAGTTGGCGCGCCAGGCGTGAATCGATCGGCGCCAGCGGTTCCTCGCCGCAGGCGGCGAGCATCGATGCGGCGGCGAGCGCGACGAGCGCGAACCGACTGCGGGCGAACCGACGGGACATCATCAAGCAAGATCCTCCGCCCAGCGCGGGCGATAACCGGCGATGAGCGCGGCGACGATCGCCGGCGGCGTCAGCACGCTCGCGCGTTCGCCGGCGGCCCGCGGCTCCGGCGCTCCATAGCCGAAGAAGCTCCACGGCAGCAACGCCGCGCCGCGTAAGGCGTAGGGCCGTCCGTTCCGCTCGATGATCGCGCCGTCGGGCAGTTCGGCGATCGGGCGGACGACGGCGCCACTCGAAAAGTTGGCGAGCCGCTGACGATGGAGGACGACGTCGATCTCCGGCGCGCTTCGTCCGCCGCCCCGAGCGAAGGCGCGGCGAAACGCCTCCGCGTCGGCGCGACGGCAAACGAAGCAGGGCCGATGGCCGGCGGCGAGCGCCGTCGGCTCATCGAGGAAAAACAGCTCGGTGTAGCTGTCGCCCCAGATGCGGCGATGACGGCCCTGAAACGCGCACAGGCACGAGATCCATTGCCGCGAAGTCCAGCGGCGACGGCCGAGGGTTTGGTCGGGGCGATGGAAGCGCCCGCCGCGATTGCCCATCAGCGCTCCGCGCGCGGCGACGGCGACCAGCGCGCCGTAGGGATCGACGCGGTTCTGCAGCGGCCGCGCGGCGCTCATTGCTCGGTCGCGGCGAAGGGCGGCGGACGCAAGACTTGCGCGAAAGGAGAGGCCGGCTCGGCGCTCGCCGCCGCGTCCGCCGCCGCGTCGAGGCCGTAGACGTCGTCGCGAAAATTGGCGGGACCGTCGGCGTTCGCCCAGCCGGTCAGGTAGACCCAGATCACCGGCGTCGCGCGCGTCAGCTTGATGTCCTCGCGCGCGCCGGTCTTGATCTCGGCGAGGAGCGCGTCCTTGTCCCAGGCGCCGCCGAGCGGCGCGCCGCTCGTTCCTTCGAGCAGCCACGCCGCGAGATCGTAGACGCCCTGCACCCGCACGCAGCCGTGGCTCAAGAAGCGGTAGTCGGCGCCGAACAGCCGCTTCGACGGCGTGTCGTGCATGTAGACGGCGAGCTTGTTGGGCATGTCGATGCGGATCGAGCCGAGCGAATTGCCGGCGCCCGAGTCCTGGCGCAGCGTGTAATTGACCGCGCGCTCGGTCGACCAGTCGATGCGCTTGGGATCGACCTCGGCGCCGGCCGAATCGAGAATCCGGATCTTCTCGCGCGTCAGGTATCCGGGGTCGCGCTGCATGCGCGGGATGATCTCCTTCTTGATGATCGAGACCGGCACGGTCCAGGTCGGATTGAGGTCGATCGCGACGACGTGGGCGGCGATCTCCGGCGACGGATGGTCGACGTCGCCGACGATCGCCGCGTAGCGATGGACGACCGACCCATTCTCGACCGCCTCGACCGAAGTCGACGGCAGATTGACGACGACGTAGCGCTCCCCGGACGGAAAGGAGAGATCGGCGAGGCGGCGCGCGCTGGCGGCGAGCTCTTGCGCGCGCACGCTCGCCGGGACGTCGAGCGCTTTCAGCGTCGCGCCGGCGACGATTCCGGTCGGGCGTAGGCCCATGCGCGCCTGGAAGCGCTTGACCGCCGCGGTCAGGTTGGCGTCCCACGCCAGCGCCGACAACCCTTCGGCGGCGGCGCGGTCGAGGTCGCCCTCGATCGCCAGGCGGCGGCGCAGGTCAGCGACCGCCGGCCCCTTCGAGTGGGATTTGAGCGGCGCGATGTCGGTCGGCCAGCCGCCTGCGGCGTCGATTGCGGCGTAGCGATCGGCCGCCTTGGCGGTCAGGGCGGCGGTGTCGGGGGTCAGCGTCGGCGCGGGATCGGTCGACAACGCGGTTTCGAGCGGCGGCGGCGCGACTTTTTTCGGCCCGGCCGGCGCGGCGACGACAGGAATCGGCGCCGATGACGACGTCGCAGCGGGCGCCGCCGGCCGGGCGACTTCGCCGGGCGGCGCCTGGGCGGCGGGGACGCCGGCGGGAACCGGGATGGGTGCCGGGATTGGAATCGCCGCCGGGTCGAGCGCGGCGGCCGGGCTCGAGGCCGGCGGCAAAGCCTGGGCGAGCGCCGCCGTCGCCGCGCAGATCAGCGCAAGCCTCGTCAGTCCGCCTGCCAGTCGTCGCCGAAACGCCATCGTCACAGACCTCGCGACATCCCGTGTCCTACCTACGGGATGGTTACTAAATCGCGACGAAGGCCAGTTTGCGGCGGGGCTGGGTCCCGCGCCAGAAGCGTCGGAACGGCGGCCAGCGGTCCGTGAGGTTGCTCGGCGTCCGACCCGATTTCCGGCGTGCGTTGAGGGGTTTCAAAACGTAGCGTGACGGAAAATTTCCGCTTCGTCCCGCGACGGGTGGGAGAGCACAGGGCGCCAAAGGACTCGACCACGACCGCAGGTTCAGCGAGGTGGCAATGTTGAGGTTCGGACACGGGAAAGCTAGTCAGAAAAGACTAGCATCCTTTCTGTTTTTCAGCAAGGCAGAAGGCTGGCTCTCGAAAAGCGCGCCATGCTTCCGCCTCGCGGCCACGTCAACCTCACACCGCTCAAGGTCCTGACCGAAAACGATTTTAACGATATCGGATCGGCATTTGGCCTCGAATTGAAGGAAAGCGCCATGGCGAAAACACGATTTGCCTCTGGTACGACAAGGACGCCGAGGCGGCCGCCCGTTTCTACGCCGACACCTTTCCCGACAGCGCGGTCAGCGCCGTCCATCGTTCGCCCAGCGACTATCCGTCAGGCAAGAAGGGCGACGTGCTCACGGTCGAATTCACGGTCGCCGGCGTCGCGTGTCTCGGCCTCAACGGCGGCCCAGCGTTCAAGCCCAACGAAGCCTTTTCGTTCCAGATCGCCACCGACGATCAGGATGAAACCGACCGCTACTGGAGCGCCATCGTCGACAACGGCGGCCAGGAGAGCGCCTGCGGCTGGTGCAAGGACAGATGGGGCGTCTCTTGGCAAATCACGCCGCGCGCGCTGACCGAGGCGCTGGCGGCCGGCGGCGATGAAGCCAAGCGCGCAATTCATGCGATGATGGACATGAGGAAGATCGACGTCGCTGCGATCGAGGCGGCGCGGCGCGGCTGACCTTCCTGACAGGCGCGTGCTGTGCAACGCGGCGCCCGCGCGAAGGGAACGCGGCGCGCAGCCTCGGACGCGAGAGCTCGCAGCGCGGAAATCGAGCGAAAAAGCGCTGCGCCATTCCGTTGACGGAAAGAAGCACAACAGAGAAAGCACAATGGCTGAGTTGAGCAAGACGGCCGCTTCGCTTCGCATTAGCGGAGACGACCTCGATCCCGACGAAGTGGCCCAGCTTCTTGGAAGGAAGCCCGACCTGGCGCGGAGAAAAGGAGAGATCGTCCAAGCCGCCAGCGGCGAGCGCGTGTCGCGTACGGGCATCTGGTCGGCGAAAGCAGACCATCGGACGCCGGGCGACCTCGATCTTCAGGTTAGCGAACTGCTCGCCGGAACAACCGACGATCTCGCGACGTGGCTGCGTCTCGCCGACCGCTATTCCGTCGACGTGTTCTGCGGCTTCTTCATGAAAGACGCGAATGAAGGACTCTCGATATCGCCGCAGACGCTGCAGACATTGGGCGAACGTGGGATCGCTCTCGGTCTGGACATCTACGCTCCGAACCGGGCAATCGAAGATTGATTCCAAGCGTCCGCTGCGCTCAAAATACCCAAGGCGTTGAGCTGTTGCAGCTATCGGAAGCGTGGGGCGTCACGATTTCGCTCCCGTCGATGCGACGCCCTCAGTGCGTTTCAAATTCAGGTCGCAGCGCGATTAGCTTCTCCGCGATCCTCATCGCGACTTCCGCTCGTTCTTCGCTTTCGCCCAACCCCATGTGCACGGCGGCGATCCAATAGAGATATTCGGCGATCGTCTCGGCGTTGGCGCGCTCGTCCATCAGCATGACATAAGCGGCGTCTGCGTAGCGATCGTATTCATCGGTCGCTTCGGGGATCGCCTCCTTGACGCCGATCGGATCCCATTCAAACCAAAGAAGCCGACGGACGCGGGCGCAGTTTTCGCGCGACTGATACTTGTTTCGACCGTGCGACATTTAGATTTTCTCACGGGACGAGCTGCTAAAAGGATAAGGCGTCGAACCACGGTGATAGCGGCTTCGAGCGCCATCAGGCCACTCGAACCAACCAACCGCGGCGGGTCGCCGAAAACCAGCGCGCCGCCTCCTCCGATCAGTCCTTCACCACAACAATATGCAGCCGCCGCGGCCCATGGGCGCCGAGCAGCAGGGTCTGCTCGATATCGGCCGAACGCGACGGACCGGTGATGAAATTGACCGTGCGCGGCAGCGCGCCCGGGCCGTAGGTCGCCTTCAGCCGGGCAAAGACGTTCTCGACGTCGGCGAAGACGTCGGCGGCGAAGACGACGACGAGATGGTTGTCGGGCAGGAAGTTGAGCGTCGTCGGATTGTCGGCGCCGGAGACCAAGACAAGCGTGCCGGTCTCGGCGACGGCGGCGAAGGCGGCGCTGACCGCGTTGAGATCGTCGCCCTCGGAAGGTCCGCGCGCGATTTCGAGCGCGGTCGCCGGCCACGGCATGTCCGCGAGGCGCCGGTCGTCGCCGAAGCGCAGCGTCGCCGGCAGATTGTTCTCACGCAGATAGCGCGCGATCTCGCCCGGGACGTCGGCGGCGGCCGCGACTTCGGCGACCGTCGCCTGGACGCGCTCCGCCTCAGACTTGAAGGTCGCCAGGCGTTCGGCCGCCTCGCCCTGGCCGCGGCGAGGAATGATCCCGACCGGCGCTTGAGCGAGGCGCGCAGCCACGGCGTCGCGACGCGGCGCGTCGACCGGACCGACCTTGAGCGAGCGGCGGATCGAAGCGAAGATCTCGTCGCGCGCGCTCATCTGACCGCCCCGCTCTTCGCCCGCCAGCGGCTCTGAAAGGTCGCGCCCTGCGGCGCGGCGAAATCGCGCCAACGCGTCCAGCCGCCTGCCAACGGCAGCCAGGCGAAACGGCCGCGGCGGCGACCGATCAGAGCCAGCCCGCGCATCGTCGGCTCGACGGCGAGGCGATAGAGCGCCGGCCGCTTGGCGAAGAACGCCCACAGGCGCAGCGCGGCGCGCGCGAGCGGCGGCGTCAGCCGCCGTTCGAACTCGCGCTCGCGCCACGTCCGCATCAGATTCGGCAACGGGATCCGCATCGGACAGACCGCTTCGCAGCGGCCGCAGAAGGTCGACGCGTTGGGCAATTGGCCGCCTTCGGCGACGCCGATCAGCAGCGGCGTCAGCACCGCGCCCATCGGCCCGGGATAGACCCAGCCGTATGCGTGACCGCCGACCGCGTGATAGACCGGACAATGGTTCATGCAGGCGCCGCAGCGAATGCAGCGCAGCATCTCGGCGAACGGCCCGTCGAGCGTCGCCGAGCGACCGTTGTCGAGCAGCACGACGTGATATTCCTCCGGCCCGTCGGGATCGCCACCGCGACGCGGGCCGGTCGACAGCGTAGTGTAGACCGACATGTCCTGTCCGGTCGCCGAGCGGCCGAGCACGCGCAGGATTTGCGCCACGTCGTTGAGCGTCGGCGTGATCTTTTCGAGCGAAGCGAGAACGACGTGCACCTTGGGCAGGGTCTGGGTCAGGTCGCCGTTGCCCTCGTTGGTGACGATGATCGACGTCCCGGTCTCGGCGACGAGGAAATTCGCGCCGGTGACGCCGACGTCGGCGGACAGGAAGCGGTCGCGCAGGATCGCGCGCGCCTCGCTGAGCAACTGCTCGGGCCGTGAAAGGTCGCGATCGGGCGCGAGATCGCGGTGGGCGCGCCGGAAGTCGGCCTCGATGTCGTCGCGGGTGACGTGGAAGGCTGGGGCGATGATGTGCGAGGGCGCCTCGCCGCGCAACTGGATGACGTATTCGCCCAGATCGGTCTCGATCGCCGCTATGTCCTCCCGCTCGAGCGCCGCGTTGAGGCCGATCTCCTCGGAGGCCATCGACTTGCCCTTGGTCACCAGCTTGGCGTCGCGCGCCTTGCAGATGCCGAGGATGACCGCCACCGCTTCGTCGGAATCGCGCGCGTAATGGACGTGGCCGCCCGCCTCGACGACCTTGCGCTCGTAGGCCTCGAGATAGAGATCGAGATGGGCGAGCGTGTGGTCCTTGATCGCCCGCGCGCTGTCGCGAAGCGCATCGAATTCCGGCAGCCGCGCCGCGGCGTCGGCGCGCCGACCGATGAAGTTCTTCGCGTGCGGCAGCGCGCCTTGCAGACGCTGGTCATGGAGCGCGTCGTGGACGTTGTCCTTGAAGCGCGACGTGGTGGCGGCGACGCTCATTTCGCTTCGCCCTCGGCCGGCTCGCCGATCGCCGGCTCGTCGGTCATGCCGGCCAGCACTTCGGCGACGTGGCGCGCCTTCACCAGCTTGCCGGCGCGCTGCAACTTGCCCGCCATGTTCATCAAGCAGCCGAGATCGCCGGCAAGCAGCGTGTCGGCGCCGGTCGCGACGATCTTGTCGCTCTTGCGGGCGACGATCGCGTCGGACAATTCGCCGTATTTGACCGCGAAGGTTCCGCCGAAGCCGCAGCAGACGTCAGCCTCCTCGAGTTCGACCAGACTGAGGCCTTCGACGCTGGCGAGCAGCTTGCGCGGCTGGTCGCGCACGCCGAGCTCGCGCAGGCCCGAGCAGGAGTCGTGATAGGCGGCGACGCCCGCGTAGCTCGCCGCGACGCTGGTCACGCCGAGCTTGTCGACCAGGAAACTCGTCAGCTCGCAGCATTTGGCCGAGAAAGCGGCGGCCTTGATCGCCATGTCCGGCTCGTCGGCGAACAGGTCCGGGTAGTGCTTGGCGAGCATGCCGGCGCAGGAGCCGCTCGGCGCCACGACGTAATCGCAGCCGGCGAACGCGTCGATCGTGCGGCGGGCGATCGCCTGGGCGTCGGCGCGGTCGCCGGAATTGAAGGCCGGTTGGCCGCAACAGGTCTGCGCCGGAACGACGACTTTGCAACCGGCGTCCTCCAGCAGCTTGACCGAGGCGAAGCCGACGGTCGGGCGAAACAGGTCGACGAGACAGGTGACGAACAGGCCGACGCGAAGCTGCGTCTTTGCCGCTTGGCTTTCCGACACGTTTCGATCACCCTCCCGCAGCGGCCCGCTCGCAGCGGCCGCGCCGCCCTTGTCGCTCGTCCCCGCGCGCCCTAATGTTACGGTAGCATGATCCCGGATATCGCCACGCGTGTCTACAACCACACATTCCGCATCGACCCAATCGTGCGGACGCTGCTGGACACCGATTTCTATAAGCTCTTGATGCAGCAAATGATCTGGAAGCTGCATCGCGACCGCCAGGTCGCCTTCCAGCTCTACAACCGCTCGATCGACGTCCGGCTCGCCGACGTCGTCGACGAGCGCGAGCTGATTGACCAGCTCGACCACGCGCGTTCGCTGCGTCTGGCCAAGAACGAGTTGATCTGGCTCGCTGGCAACACGTTTTACGGCGACCGGCAGATCTTCGAGCCCGCCTTCATGGAGTGGCTGGCCGATTTCCGCCTGCCCGAATACGAACTGACTCGCAAGGACGGACAATACGAGTTGCGCTTCGCTGGTCCATGGACCCACACGACGATGTGGGAGATTCCGGCGCTGGCGATCATCAATGAGCTGCGCGCGCGCGCCGCCATGCGCGGCATGAGCCGTTTCAATCTCGACGTGCTCTACGCGCGCGCCAAAGCCAAGCTGTGGACCAAGGTCGAACGGCTGCGCGCGCTCGCCGCCGAGGGTCCGCTGAAGATTTCCGATTTCGGCACCCGTCGCCGCCACGGCTTTCTTTGGCAGCGCTGGTGCGTCGAGGCGCTGCAGGAGGGCCTGGGCGACAATTTCATCGGCACTTCGAACATCAAGCACGCGATGGACACCGGCCTCGAGGCGATCGGCACCAACGCCCACGAGCTGCCGATGGTCTACGCCGCGCTCGCCGACGACGACGAAGCGATGCGACAAGCGCCCTATGAGGTGCTGCGCGACTGGGCGCGCATGTATGGCGGCAACCTGCTGATCGTATTGCCCGACTGCTTCGGCTCAACCGACTTCCTGTCGCGCGCGCCCGACTGGGTGGCGGACTGGAAGGGCGCCCGCCCGGATTCGAAGGAGCCGCTGGCGGCGGCGCACGAGCTGATCGCCTGGTGGCGCAAGCGGGGGCGCGATCCGCACGAGAAGTTGCTCGTCCTATCCGACGCGATGGACATCGACACGATCGAAACCGCGGTCAGGGCGTTGCGCGGCCGCCTCAACGTCTCGATCGGCTGGGGCACCAACCTCACCAACGACTTCAAGGGCTGCGCAACCGACGGGATCGACGGCGAACTGAAGGCGATCTCGATCGTCTGCAAAGTCGCCGACGTCGACGGGCGGCCGGCGGTCAAGCTCTCCGACAATCCCAACAAGGTGCTCGGGTCGCCCGAAGAAATCGCACGCTACCGGCGCGTGTTCGGCGCCAAAGGCATGATCCCGCAACCGGTGGCGGTCTAGGCGGCGCCGCTCCGTCGCCTGCAGCGTCGGCCGCATTTCGAGGATGGACCCATCCATGTCCCTGGACGCAGTCATCACCGGCGCGTCGACCGGCATCGGCCGCAGCGCGGTCAAGGTCCTGGTCGGCCACGGCTGGCGCGTCTTCGCCGGCGTACGCAAGGTCGCCGACGCGGAGTCGCTGCGCCAGGAATTCGGCGAGGCGGTCGAGCCGCTGCTGTTCGACGTCACCGACATCGCCGCCGTTCACCGCGCCGCCGACGAAACGCGCGTCAAGCTTGGCGGGCGTACGCTCAAGGGACTGGTCAACAACGCCGGCCTCGCAATCGGCGGACCGCTCGCGCATCAGCCGATCGACCAGATTCGCCGGGCGTTCGAGGTCAACGCGCTCGGCGCGGTGACGGTGAGCCAAGCCTTCATCCCTCTGCTCGGCGCCGATTCCTCGCTCACCGGCGGCCCGGGGCGCATCGTCAACATCAGCTCGGTCGCCGGCCGGATCGCCGCGCCGTTCCTCGGCGACTACGCAATGTCGAAGCACGCGCTGGAGGCGTTCAGCGACAGTCTCCGCCGCGAATTGATGTTCTACGGCATCGACGTCATCGTCATCGGTCCAGGGTCGATCGTGACGCCGATCTGGGACAAGGCCGAAGCCACCGACGACTCGGCCTACGCCGACACCGATTACGGCCCCGTGCTGAAGCGCTTCAAGGCGGCGTTCGTCAAACGAGGGCGCCAAGGCTTGCCGGTCGAGCGCCTCGGCGAAACGATCCATCTTGCGCTGACCGCCGCGAAGCCGCGGGCGCGCTACGTCGTGTTGCGCAATCGGTTGGTCAACTGGACGTTGCCCCTGCTCCTGCCCAAGCGCGTCCTCGACCGCGTGATCGCGCGGGCGCTGGGGCTGACGCGGCGCGTTTGAGCCCAGGCTCGCCGCCGCGAGGCGATCTCATCAATTTGATTTCCCCTATTCCGCCAATGATCTACGTCGTTTGACCACGAAGACTGGGGCGACTAGCGTCGCCGAGTCCGCGTTCCGCAGAGAGCGCGCCGGCCAAGACCCGCAGAGGTCGGCCGAAAACGGGGAGGACGCGCGTGTTCCAACAACTCTTGACGCCGGTCGCGGACAGTCTGGGCCTGTCCTTCATCGCCGCCAGCCTGCCGATCCTGACGGTGCTTGTTCTCCTCGGGCTGCTGCGCCGTCCCGCCTGGCAGGCCTCGCTCGCCGGCCTCGTCGTCGGTTTCGTCATCGCGGTCGGTTTGTGGCGACTGCCGGTCGGACTGGCGCTCGACGCGACGCTCAACGGCGTCGTCTTTGCGCTGTGGCCGGTGATGTGGATCGTGTTCAACGCGATGCTGCTTTACAACATCGCCGTCACCTCCGGCCGCTTCGACGCCTTCCGCCGCTGGACGCTCGACCATCTGCCCAACGACCGCCGCATCGTCCTGGTGGCGATCGGCTTCTGCTTCGGCGCGTTGCTCGAAGGCGTCTCCGGCTTCGGCACGCCGGTCGCGATCACCGGCTCGCTGCTCATCCTGGTCGGCTTCCCGCCGCTCGAGGCGCTCGTCTATGTCCTGATCTTCAACACCGCGCCGGTCGCCTTCGGCGCGCTCGGCGCGCCGGTCACGACGCTGGGCGGCGTCACCGGATTGCCGGCGGCGACGCTCGGCGCGATGATCGGTCGACAACTGCCGTTCATGGCGGTGATCCTGCCGTTCTACGTCATCTTCGCCTATGGCGGCGCGCGCTCGGTCAAGGCGCTCTGGCCAGTGCTGCTGGTCGCCGGCGGCAGCTTCGCGATCTGCCAGTTCGTCACGGCCAACTACATCGACTATTCCCTGACGGACGTGCTCGCCTCGCTTGGCTCGCTTGTCGTCACCCTCGGCTTCCTCAAGCTGTGGCGGCCCGCCCCCAACCCCGAATTCGCCATTCTTCGCTCCGAACCGGAGCCGGCGCAGACGAACGCGACCCCGGCATGGCAGGGCTGGGCGCCGTGGCTGATTGTCGCCGCCGTCGTCATCGTCTGGACGTGGTTCAAGGTCTTCGCCATCGGCCAGGTCGCCATCCCCTGGCCAGGGCTCGACAAGGCGATCTCGATCACCCTTTACGACAACAAACCCTACGCCGCGGTGTGGGTGCTCCAGCCGCTCGCCACGGGCACCGGCATTCTCGTCGCGGCGCTGATCACCGCGCTCGTCTTCGGTCTCGGCTTGGACGGCTTCCTCGCCAGCTTGGCGCGCACGGCGCGGCAGATCTGGCTCGCGGTCGTCACTGTCTGCTTCATCGTCGGCCTCGCCTTCCTGATGAACTACTCGGGGCTCGCCTACACGCTCGGCAAAGGCGTGGCGTCGGTCGGAGCGATGTTTGTCATCCTGTCGCCGTTTCTCGGCTGGATTGCGGTGTTCCTGTCGGGCAGCGACACTTCGGGCAACGCGCTCTTCGGCAATCTGCAGGTCGTCGCCGCCAAACAGCTCGGCTTCAATCCCGTCCTGTTCGCCGCGGCCAATTCGTCGGGCGGCGTGATGGGGAAGATGATCTCGCCGCAAAACATCGCCACCGGCGTTTCGGTGACCGAGCTCAAGGGACGCGAAGGCGAGGTGCTGGCCCGCACCTTCCCCCATAGCGTGATCCTGACGCTGATCTTCGGCTTGCTCGTGGCCTTGCAGCAATACGTCATTCCGTGGATCATTCCGGTGGCGCCGGGACAATGACGCACACGGGCGCGCGCCTGACGCGGCGCGCGATTTCCTCCTTCGAGGCCAGCCATGACGCAGATTGCGTTTCCGCCGCCTGATCCGACGATCCTCGCGCGGCGCGGCGAGATCCTCGCCGGCCTGGCGGCGATCCTGCCCGCCGACGGCCTGATCGCCGACCTCGCCGGGCGGCGCGCGTTCGAAACCGACGCGTTGACCGCCTACCGTCGCCTGCCGCTCGCGGTCGTGTTGCCGCGTTCGGTCGACGAGGTCGCGCGCGTCATGCGGTTCTGCCGCGACGCCGCGGTGAACGTCGTGGCGCGCGGCGCCGGCACTTCACTCTCCGGCGGCGCGATCCCGCAGGAGGACGCGATCGTCCTCGGCCTGTCGAAGATGAACCGCATCCTCGAGATCAACCTCGTCGACCGCTACGCGCGGGTCGAGGCGGGCGTCACCAATCTCGCCATTTCCGAAGCCGTCTCCGCCGACGGTTTCTTCTACGCGCCCGACCCGTCCTCGCAGCTCGCCTGCACGATCGGCGGCAACGTCGGCATGAACTCGGGCGGCGCGCATTGCCTCAAGTACGGCGTGACGGTCAACAACCTGCTCGGCGTCCGGCTCGTCACCCTCGACGGCGACATCCTCGACTTCGGCGGCGCCGAACTCGACGCCGCCGGCCTCGACTGGCTCGGTCTCGTCTGCGGCTCTGAGGGGCAGCTCGGAATCGTCGTCGAAGCGACGGTCAAACTGATCCGCGCCGCCGAGGGCGCGCGGCCGGTGCTGTTCGGCTTCGATTCCTGCGCCGACGCGAGCCGCTGCGTGGCGGCGATCATCGGCGCGGGAATCGTGCCGGTGGCGATGGAATACATGGACCGGCCGGCGATCGCAATCTGCGAGGACTTCGCCCACGCCGGCTATCCGCTCGACGTCGAGGCGATGCTGATCGTCGAGGTCGAGGGCGGCGAAGCCGAGATGGCGGCCGAATTGGCCCGCATCGCCGCGATCGCCAAGACGCACGGCGTGCGCGTGACGCGCGAGTCGATGTCGGCGATGGAGAGCGCGCAGATCTGGAAGGGGCGCAAGTCGGCCTTCGGCGCCACCGGCCGCGTCGCCGACTACATCTGCATGGACGGCACGGTCCCGACGAGTCGGCTGCCCGAGGCGCTGGAGCGGGTCGGCGAGATCTGCGCCGGCTACGGCTTGCGCGTCGCCAACGTCTTCCA
>Ga0181520_10006196_pt1 | contig 18487 bp, 21 predicted proteins | sample PEATcosm2014_Bin_29_FD_132451 | JGI IMG/M metagenome (GOLD analysis project Ga0181520, IMG submission 132451) | Peatland microbial communities from MTU Mesocosm Facility, Houghton, MI, USA - PEATcosm2014_Bin02_30_metaG | ecosystem: Environmental > Terrestrial > Soil > Wetlands > Peat | place...
CCTGCTCTCATGTCGTAGAATCGCAGCAAGATGAAGTGTCCTTTTTGCGGTTTTGGTCAGGATCGGGTGGTGGACTCGCGCGAGAGCAAAGAGGCCGACTCGATCCGTCGGCGGCGCGTCTGCGAGCGTTGCAACAAGCGCTTTACGACCTATGAACGAATCGATGAAATTCCCTACATGGTGGTGAAAAAGGACGGTCGGCGCGAGCGCTTTGACCGCCAAAAGGTGCTGAGCGGCCTGCTGCGCGCCTGCGAGAAGCGTCCCGTGCCTTCAAGCAACCTGGAGGCCATTGTGGACGCCGCCGAGACTTACCTGATGGATGCCCCAGAGCGCGAGCGCACCACCCGCGAGATCGGCGAACTGATTATGAACCAGCTCAAAGGGCTGGACACGGTGGCCTATATCCGCTTTGCCTCGGTCTACCGCGACTTCAAGGATGTGCGCGAGTTCAAGGAAGAGCTGGAAGGGCTGCTGGGCGGCCGAACGGGCAAAGGGAAGAAGTAGGTTGTTGCGTGGACCGGAAGGTCCACGCAACAGATGGTCTGGAGACCGAAGCTGCAACTTGCGCTAATAACTGGTGGCCGTCGCCAGGCCAAGCTGCCAAGGGATGGCGTTGTACGACGTGGCGCCCGCTGCCGGATTGTCGCCCTGATAAAGAAATTGCAGATTCGCGGGGTCGATCTGGAGAAGCTCGTCGGTGCCTGTGCGCAGAACTTCACCGTGGCTGAAGTCATCGGTCCAGGCCGTAACTCCACTGGCAAAGCTCACATCGTTTGAGCCGAGGAAGGGCGCGTCCCAACTGTTGGCGCCAGTTGCCGGAGTCCAGATGCCGTCGAGGCTGGCAGCGGTAAAGGCGCGGAAGTAGCGATGGCCGGAGTTGCCGCCCATGCACTCGATCAGTGCCAAATATCCCGTCGATCCCTTCAAGCTATAAACGCGGCTGGCCTCAAAGAGATCGCCAGCGTTGGTGGCCTGCAGGATGATCTGCGGCGTGTCAAAGCCGTTGGGGAAGTTGGCCACGGTGGTCTGACTGCGGTAGTAGTTGCCATTGTCGCCGCTGAAGAAGAGATAGCAGTTGGCGGTGTCGCAGATGACCCAGAAATCGATCCAGTTGCTGACCGTGGAAGGCTGACCGGAGAAGAAATACTGCGGCGCGGTCCAGGTGGCGGGCTGGGTGGGGTCGTCGGCGGTGGAGTAAGTGGGCGGGCCGGACTGATAGATGAGATACCACTTGTTCTGCGGGGCAAAGTAGAAGAGCTCCGGCGCGCAATGGTAGCCTGCGAGGTTTGGATTCTGGTCCATGTAATAAGGCTGGGCGGCCGAGGCTTGGCTCCAATCGGGAAAGTGCAGATAGACCATGTTGTAATCGCCGTTCGAGTCCACACTGCTGGCGTAAACATTCCACTGATTGTTGTAGTAGACGGCGGTGGGATCTTTGACGGCGATCAGCGAATGCGTGGCGTCGGGGATGGCGGAGATGATGGGGCCGGTGGAACTCCAGGCGTACGGATCAGTGGGCTCGCTGGCTGAGTTGACGGTGAGGCTGAGGTTCGACGAGGCCGTGCTGGTTCCGTCGGTGGCCTGGAGGGTGAGCGGATAGGTGCCTGCGGCGGCGGTGGTGTCGATCAGAATGATTTTGCCGCTGTTGCTGGAGGCTGGGTTGAGATAGGAGACGGTGGCGCCGGCGGGCAGCCCGGAGAGGCTCAAGGTGACGCTGCCGGTGGTTGTTCCGGTCCGAGTCAAGGTGACGGCGTCGCTGGCGCTGGCGGCAGCGGAGATGGTGAGCGAGGGGCTGGCCAGTTGCAGGCCGAGATCGCTCGGCGCTGGATTGACGACCAGTGTGAGGCCGATGGAGGCCGAGTTGGTTCCGTCAGTGGCCCGGAGGCTGAGCGGATAGCTTCCCGCAGCCGTCGTGGCAAGGGTCACGGTGATCTGCCCGCTGTTGGAACTGCCGGGATTGGTGATTGCTACGGTCGCGCCCGCAGGCAAACCGGTCAAGCCGAGGGTAACACTTCCCGTCGTTCCGGTGCGTGTCAGGGTGACGGCGTCGCTGCCGCTGGAATTATCGGAGATGGTGAGCGTGGGGCTGGCCAGTTGCAGCGCGATACTGCTGCTTGTGGAAGAGCCACCACCACCGCAGCCGGCAAAAGAAATCAGTACACAGAACGCAAAAAGAAGCTGAAGATGAGATTTCATGCGCATAGCCTTTAGGGAAAAATAAATCGCGGGTAAGCCTTTACCAAGAATACTCCCGCGCGGAGATAAATTGACGATCATCACTGTTTGACTTACTCCAGCCGCGCGTCGAATTGGCGGTTGAAGCGAATCAGTGCGATCCACTGGCCGTGGTCCTGCTGCTTCCAGACGATTGTGCCGCCGAGCTCGAGGGCAATCTCTTCGGGCTTCAGATCGTGGTGAAGGCCAAAGTAGCGCTCGTCCATCGCCTTGCTGGCCTCGCCCAGCGTAAATAGTGGCGAGGCAGGATCGGCCTTGGTGCTGAAGACGAGAGCCACGGAGTACTTCTGCGGTTCCTCGGCGGCGCGGGCGATCTGCGGGGCGCTGAAGTCGTCGATGGGGGTTACAGGAAAAGGTTGTGTTAGGTAGCCCAGTTCGGGGCGAGTCAGCGCATCGGTGACCGGCCAAGCGCTGAGGACGATCGCGCCGGGATAGCGCTGCTCCAGTTGCGCGATGCCCGCTTGATGGAGGCGGATGACGCGGGCATAGGCCAGGTTGTCCTCCGGGGCAAAGCCGTACGGGGGATCGATGAAGATACCCAGAATGAAGGCGGCGGCAGAGAAAGCGGCCAGCGCCTGCCACTGGGGCGCGCGGCGATAGAGCGTGGTCACGGCCAGGAGCAGCACCAACGGGTACATGGGCAGCAGATAGCGGGTGAGCAGCGCTCCGCCCAGAACGCTGAAGAAGGCGGCGTTTACGGCGAGCAGCAGAAAGATGCGGCGCAGCGCGGCGGCTTCAAGGGCGGGGCGGGAGCTGTTGCCTATGGGAGTATCGTCGCTATCCTGGTTTGACGAGATCAATGAAGAGAAGAACTGCGACAAAAGCAACCGCAGGTCCTTCGACTGCGCAGTCCGCAAAGAACGCGGCCTGCTCCGCTCAGGATGACAGCTTGTAGGGCTATCAGGGACATTCCCGGTTCCCTGATCCCTATTCCCTGTTCCCTGTTCCCTATCCTCTGTTCCCTGTTCCCTATCCTCTGATCCCTGATCCCTGATCCCTGATCCCTTCTCCGGCTTGGGCATCAGCAGCAGCGCGGCCAGCGCCATCAGCACCGGCACAAAGAGGTTCATGTGCGCGGTCAGATGCAGGATGCGATGGCCGAAGGCGGCGATAAAACGCGCGGGCGAGAGGTTGGCCTGAGCGTTGTAGCGCAGGAACTCTGGATTGCCGAAGAGAAATCCTGTCTTCCAGCGATGGTAGGCGTACCACGCGGCCAGCGGCAACGCGCAGGCGGTCAGCCACGCCGACTCGCGCCAGAGCCGTGTGCGCTTCATACCGGGTGCGCGGTAGCTTTCCCATAGGCTGTAAGCGGCCAGGGTGAGTGGGATGGCGATGGCCGTTTCCTTGCAGAGCGCGGCGGCTGAAAAGCACAGCGCGGCGACCCATGGCTTGCTCGGCAGCAAGCGGTTGCGGGCGGGCATCGCGTAAACCAGTCCCCAGAGGGTGAAGGCGGCGGCAAAGATATCGGCGTGAGCGAGTGAGCTTTGGGCGAACCAGATGGGATAGAGCGCGGTAAGAGTGACGGTCCAGAAGGCGACCGAGGCGCTGCCAACCAGGCGCATGGTCAGCCGCCAGACAGCGGCAAGGCCAAGCGCAGCGGCGGCCAGGGCAGCGATGCGCGTGACCAAAGGGCAGAAGCCGAAGAGCTTCCACAAAAGCGCCAGATAGACGCTGGGCAGCGGCGGATGTGCATTCGAGAGTGTGCTGATGGGGATCAGCGAGCCGGTGCGGAAGAAATCCCAGGCTGCGGGAATGTAGTAGCCGGCCTCATCCCAATAGTAGGGCAGACGAAGCAGGGGCAGATGGCTCACAAGAAGTGCCGCAAAGATCACCGGAAAGACGATCCAGGCGACGGGCGACGGAATGATTCTTCTAGAGAGCAAGGCTTGCATTCCTCTTGAATTCGACGGGAGTATGGCCTCCCCGGTCCCAAAAGCGGGACCGGGGGCACCCGCATTCCTCTTGAAGACGGTGGGGGATCATGGAATCCCAGGTTCCGGGGTTCGTGGATTCCCACCCTAGCGGCAAAAACAAAGACGCCGCGAGGGTGGGGCACCCAACTTTATTGAAAGGAGGCCGGTTGAGGTTCGTGGTTTCCCAGGTCCGAAAATCCGGACCTGGGGCACCCAGCTTTTTCTTAGTCCCTCAGTCCCCAGTCCCTTAGTCCCTGGTCCCTCAGTCCCTTAGTCCCTCAGTCCCTTAGTCCCTAGTCCCTAATTGACCGGTCCGGCGGGAAAGCTGTGGCTCTGCGGCTCCAGATTAAGCTCGCCGAAGGCGCGTTCGTACTGTGCCAGGTTCTGCCCCAGCATATTCCACAAGGCCTTGGCCTGCTGCGGACTCAGGTAGATGGCGTTCTGATTGCGAATGGTGATCTGGTCGGGAGCCTCGCTGGAGGCCAGGCCGAAGACCAGTTGGAAGTCCCACACGCTCACCCGAACCTGGACGCTGTTGGCGTAGGACTCGCGATAGTCGGGGGTTTGAACAAGATTCATTTGCGGCTGCTGTGCGGATGGACTCATGACCTTTAGATTAACCCGTTGGGGGTTGAAATGTCGCAGAAAACCAGTGCACCGAGGCTCCTGGACTGCCCAAAATTCTTCCGCCGTGGTAAATTGACTAAGGAAGCGGAAGTGGTGAAATGGCAAACACACTAGCCTTAGGAGCTAGCGCCCAAAAGGCTTAGGGGTTCAAGTCCCCTCTTCCGCACCAAACCTCATCAACTGCGCAATCGAATTTATAACATGTCCCCCTCAATCACTTGAAGAGGCTTTTGCTTGGCTCACCCGACGGCCAACTGCGCGAGTCTTACTGTCTGCCCCGTTCAAGTTTGCCGGCGTCATACCCTTTGGCTGCCAAACGGCTTGTGATTTCCGCATAGATTCTGTCATCCATCTTTGCCGTGCGGCTTAAAATCCACAGGTACTTGCGGCTCGGTTCGCCGACTACAGCGTATTCATAATTCGGGTCCAGGTCGATGATCCAATAATCCCCAAAGAACGGCCAGAAGAATGTCACCTTGAGCTTTGAGCCGCTCTTCTGGTCAACCACTTGAGCCCAGCCGTTCGCTTGTTTGAGCTTGCCTTCATGAGTCTGGCAGGTATTTATCACACTGATTTTGCCGTCCGGACGAAGGGCGTAACTCGCCATCACATTGCTATCGCACTTACGCTCAAAAAAATTTGGATACCGGGCGATTTCAAACCAACGCCCCGTGTAACGGCTCAGGTCAACCTTCGGAACCGTTTGCAGCGGAACTTCGCCGGATGCAGGCCGAAGCGCAGAAAACATACCAATCAAAGCAAAGGCAAACGAAACAAGTTTTCGCGATTTCACCAATGCCCTCCACAGCAACGCGACATGATCTGCACCGCGGGCAACTACTGCCGCCTGAGCGCCTCGCTCTTCGACGCAATGCACTCCATAAGATCGTTCCATGATTTGGCGAACGAAGCGATTCCTTCTTCCAGCAACTGCGCGGCGACGGCATCCGTGTCAATGCCCGCGCCGGCAAATTCCGTGAAGATTCCGTCGATATTCTCCGCTTCTGCCGCGCCGAATTCCGGATGCGCGGCCAGCGCATTCAAGGTAGCCTCAGGCATCGTGTTAATGGTGGAAGGCAATGCCAAAGCTTGAACGTATAGAAGCGCCGAAGCGCTTGGATCCTTGGTTCCCGTGCTGGCAAATAGCAGCCGTTGCGAGCGGGCTCCAGCATTTTGGATGCGCTGACCAAGCGGAGAATCCAGCAGCTCACGATACAGCGCATAAGCCTTTTTGGCGATGGCAATCCCAAGCTGGTTGCGCAAACTTTCTGGAACTTTTTTGGCAACGGCAACGTCCCAGCGGCTGACAAAAAGGGATGCCACTGAACAGACGTTGGGATTGAGTCCGGCCTCAATACGCCGCTCAATGCCGCGCAGATAAGCTTTCGCCGAGGCGAGATATTGCTCGGCTGAAAACAGCAGAGTCACATTCACCGGCACGCCGCGGAAGATCGCCTCTTCAATGGCTGGAAGCCCTTCGCTGGTGCCAGGAATCTTGATGAAGAGATTGGGCCGCTCGGCGCGTTTGTGAAGCGCCACGGCCGCGTCCAGCGTGGCAGCCGTTTCGCGAGCGAGCAGGGGCGACACTTCCAGAGAGACCCATCCATCCACGCCATCGGTTTGATCATAAACAGGACGGAAGAGATCCGCCGCTTGCCTCAGATCCTCAAGCGCCAACTCAAAGAACAGCTCCGCGCCAAACTTGTCTTCTTCCAGAATTCTCCGGATAGCATCATCGTAGTCATTGCCGTTCTTGATGGCGTGCTCGAAGATCGTTGGATTCGATGTGAGTCCCGTAACTGATAGCTCACGAATATAACTCTCCAGCGTGCCGCTTGTGAGCAGGCGACGCGTGATGTTATCAAGCCAAATGCTCTGGCCAACTCCGTGCAGTTTCTGTGTGGTTGCGTTCATATCACCTCTCAGCAAGAACTCTTCAATCAACCAATCTGCGTTTGACGCGACCGGCAGGTAAGGGCTAAGAGCCCGACGTCCTCTTCACAAAACTGTCGGCACAACCAACGTCTCGCCCTGACGCATTATCGCTTTCAAAAAGAGATTTTGCAAGAGGCTCAAATGTTTTGCCTCAGAGATTGCTGCGTCGTCCGGAGATCAAGTTAATCACCAGGACAATCAGCGCAACGACCAGCAGAAGATGAATCAGTCCGCCGGCAATGTGAAAACTGAAGCCCAGCAGCCACAGAACGAGAATAATGACAAAGATTGTCCAAAGCATGATAACTCCTCAATTTGTCTTGAAAGCCGTAGAGTGAAATAGCTCTCCGGCTTCCAAGCGCGTTTTGCAATTGGTTATTATTTGGAGGCGATGGCCTGCGCCTTGGCGTCTCTGACGGCATCAAGAAATTCATGCGCCGCGGCGGGTACTGCAATGTCGCCGCGCAGAATGCGGTGTGTGGAAATTTCGTGGCCGTAAATGGCCTCTGTGGAATCATCGTCGCGGCGAACATCGGCGCCGGTCAGAGTAAGTCCGGCAAAGAGGCCCCTGGCCCGCGAGTAAGTGAGAATCTCCGTGCTCAGTCTCCAGTCAGTGTCGGCAGTGGCATGACGTCCCACTGGTCCGGCAGCTGCGGAAGCATCTCCACCAATTTGAAACTTGCTGTCGATCAAGCGCTGCATTCCTCTGTCGCCCTGAAAAACCATGACCAGATCAACGCCTTCAATGCCAATCTGCAATCCCCAGCTTCCGCCAGTGATGGTAAAGAAGGACGGCGCGCTCCAGCCGTTCTCCGTGCGGCAGGTGGCCACGCCTCGGCCATTCTCCGCGCCAAAGATAAAGCCGCCCTTGAGCATGTGCGGCACGACGGCGATGCATTTTGCGTGTTCCAGAACTTCTTCCGGAATGCCGCGATCCGGCGCTGACATGATCTCATGCAGCACCGCGCCCGCATGATCCAACCGGTCAACTGTTGCTTCGGTTCCGCTTCCCGCCCAGCAAACACTTGTCATGCTGAGTATTGCCGCAATGGTCATTAGTTTTTTCATGCATCTCACCTTTTCTGCCCACGCGCAGCGTCACTTACTTTCCGCGCACTGAGGCGCAGTAGGCAGTTTCCACATTAGTGGCGAAGCAGAGCGGAGTCTGAGCAAGATCGCTCAGGGAGCGGTGCGCGTCGGTATTCTTTTCAACCGTGGAAAAGGCATTGCTCATTGGCTCCAACGGTCACCAGGACGCACAGATGAACTCGATGATCGCCCCAACTCATGCCGCGGTTCCCTGATGCTAAATCGCGATCAAAGTGAAATTTTACAAGAGGCTCTGGATTCGCCCGTGACCCATGGCAACTGCCGAGTGACGCAACCTTGGTTTTCCAAAATCTGATTGCTATTTTTCTCGGCAAGAGCTGATTCAGTGGGCTGAATCTGCCGATAAGCAGCGCAGAGGGGTCGGCGCAAAGCAAAGGGAGAGCCCTCATTTGCGAATCGGAGAGAAATGGTCGTATACTAAATTAAGACTATTCTAGTCGCAATTTGAAAAACCGGGCCTGCAGAGGGTCGGACGGAGTTGGTCGGTTGAGCGTATTGAGCGAGTTGAAGGTGGGTGAGAGCGGGGTTCTGGTGAGCCTTGATCTCTCTGAATCCGTGCAGAACCATCTGATGCATATGGGCTTTGTTCCCGATGCACTGGTGACTTCACTGCGCCGCGCTCCGGCCGGCGACCCCACCGTCTACGGCGTGGACGGCATGGAAATTGCGCTGCGGCGCGAGACGGCGGCGGCGATTATCATGCGAGTCGCCACTTCGGACGAGATCGAAGTGAACGAGGATAACTATCTGCCGGAGAGGATCGAGGCCACGCGATGAGCGCCTGTTGTGAGACCCCAGCCTTTGTGCCGCCTGTCGCCCCGCCCGATGCCACGTTGCGCACGGTGGTGTTGATTGGCCCGCCGAACTCCGGCAAGTCCACGCTCTTCAATCGGTTAACGGGATTGCGGCAAAAGGTGGCCAACTTTCCCGGCGTCACGGTGGAGCAGCGCATGGGCCTGATGGCCGGCGTAGGCCGCGAGGATCTGACGCTGATTGATCTGCCCGGCATCTACTCGCTCGACCCATTCAGCGAAGATGCGCGAGTTTCCATCGACGTGCTGCGCGGCGAGATGCCCGGCACGCCCAAGCCGGACGCCGTGTTGCTGGTGATGGATTCGCTGCATCTGACGCGGCAGTTGATGCTGGCCGCGCCGGTGCTGGCGCTCGGTCTGCCCACGCTGGTGCTGCTGAATATGAGCGACCTGATGGCGGAGCGCGGCGGCAAGGTGGACGCCCTCAAGTTGGCCCGCGAGTTGGGCGCTCCAGTGGCCCAGGTCAGCGCCGTTCAAGGAGACGGTATGGACGCCATTCCGCTCTTCTTGAACCAGCAGTCGGAGCGCGCCGGAGCCAAGCCGCTGTCGCTGCCGGTGCTGGGCAACGCCGCCAGCGCCCACGCTTGGGCCGCGCAGGTCAGCCGCAAGACCGGTTACCGCGCGCCGCTTTCCGTCGAGGGCACGCGCAAAATCGACAATGTTCTGCTGCATCGCTTCTGGGGACCGCTGTTATTTCTGGTTGTCGTGGTAGCGGTTTTCGAAGTGGTTTTCTCCATCGGCCAGCCGCTCAGCGATGGTTTGGGTGACGTTTTGGCGCGCATGGGAGAGTTGATCCGCCCGCTGCTGCCCGCCGGATGGCTGCAATCGCTGGTGCTCGACGGCGCCTGGAAGGGCATCTCGTCGGTGCTGGTTTTTCTGCCGCAGATTCTGCTGCTCTTTCTGTTTATCGGAATCCTGGAAGACTCCGGCTATCTGTCGCGCGCCGCGCTGATTGCCGACCGCGTGATGCGCACCACCGGGTTGAACGGCAAAGCATTCATTCCGCTGCTTTCCGGGTACGCCTGCGCGGTTCCGGCCATCATGGCCACGCGGGTGATCGAGAACAAGCGCGACCGCTTTGCCACCATTCTGGTTACGCCCTTCATGACCTGCTCGGCGCGGCTGCCGGTTTATATGCTGCTGATTGCCGCCTTCATTCCCAACGTCGCATACCTGCACGGCTTTCTCGGCCTGCGCACGCTGGTGATGCTGGGCCTCTATCTGGCCGGATTTGTGGGCGCAATGACCACCGCCTGGCTGCTGAAGAGTTCGATCCTCAAGTCCAACGACGCGCCTTTCATTCTGGAGCTGCCGCAGTATCGGATGCCCACGCTACGCTCGCTCGGCCTGCGCCTGGTGGACCGCGCGCGGGTCTTTTTGAAGCAGGCGGGAACCATCATCCTCTGCGTCACGCTGGCGCTCTGGGTGCTGGCCCATCTGCCGGTGATGCACTCGGCCAGCGGCGAGATCTCCGCGCCGCAACTGGCCGATAGCGTCATAGGCCGCTTGGGCCACTTCATCGAACCGGCGATTGCCCCGCTGGGCTTCAACTGGAAGATCGGCATTGGTTTGCTCTCCAGCGTGCTGGCCCGCGAGGTGATGGTCAGCACCATGGGAACTTTGTACGGCGCTGATCCCGGCACGCAGGCGCTCAGCCTGCACGCCGCGTTGAATCATGATATGACGCTGGGCGGGGCTTTGGCGCTGATGATCTTCTTCGCCTTCGCCATGCAATGCACCTCGACCATGGCCGTGGTGCGGCGCGAGATGAATAGCTGGAAGTGGCCGGCGGCGCAGTTTCTCTATATGCTGGTGCTGGCCTGGGTTGCGGCCTTTGTGGTGAACCATCTGACGATGATGTTCCTTGGCTGATTTGCCACTGCTTGCTGTGAAACTGAATCGGCGGTAAGATTGTCTTACCATGCAGACGCGTGTTTCGACGAAAGGCCAAATCGTGCTTCCCCAACCGATCCGCCGTCGGCTGGGCATTCATTCAGGCGACTCGCTGGATGTTGCCATCGAAAATGATCGGATTGTGTTGACGGCTCCAAAGCGGAAGCATTTCACGCCAAGAATCATCAAAGACCCGATCACCGGCTTCCCGTGCATTGACGCGGGGCCCGATGCGCCAATTCTGACCAGCGAAATGGTTTATGAGATGCTGGCAGACTTCCCATGAGATACCTGCTTGATGTAAACGTTCTGATCGCTTACGGGTACAGGAAGCACGGATTTCATGACCAGGTCGGTTCATGGATGCGCGCCCAAAAAGATGCGCATTTTCTGACCTGTTCCATCACGGAGCTTGGATTCGTTCGTGTGCTGGGAAATGTTCGTGCCTATGGGATGGATGTAGTCCATGCAAAATCGCTGTTGGTAGAAATGAAGGCATGGAAAGCGCACCCGCTCGAATTCCTGGCGGATGCCAACGACATCTCCCATCTCCCCGCATGGGTGAGGATTCCGAAGCAGACAACGGACGGTCACCTGCTGCAACTGGCAAATGCCCATAGAGCGGTTCTGGCCACGTTGGACGAGAGAATTCCCGGCGCTTTTCTGATCCCGTGACCCCGGCGGGAGCACGGCTGCTTAGCCCGCTATCATCAAGAAGTATGCGATTCGAGATTGTCACCATCTTTCCTGAGTTTTTCACGAGCTTTTTTGAGAACGGAATCTTGCGCCGCGCGCTGGCTGAAGGGCTGGTTGCGGTGGGCGTGCATGATCTGCGCGCCTTCACGCATGACCGGCACCGCACCGTGGACGACCGTCCCTTTGGCGGCGGCGAGGGGATGGTCCTGAAGCCGGGGCCGCTGGCCGAGGCTCTGGCCGCGCTGGGCATTGCGCCCAAGCAGGGATCAGGGGGCAGGGGTCAGGGATCAGGACCCACGCGCGTGATCCTGCTCTCCGCGCAAGGAAAAACCTTTACCCAGGCAATGGCGCGTGAGCTGGCCGCCGAGGAGAGCGTAGTGCTGATCTGCGGCCGCTACGAAGGCGTGGACGAGCGCATCAACGACCTCTATTGCGACACCGAGCTTTCCATCGGCGACTATGTGCTGAGCGGCGGCGAACTGGCTGCGGCAGTCGTGGTGGATGCAACGATGCGCCTGCTGCCCGGAGTGCTGGGCAACGAGGCGTCCAGCGAGTTCGAGAGCTTTGGCGTGGCCGACGCGGAGATCTTTACCGACGAGGAAGGCGTTCCGCGCTCGCAGCACGGGGCGGGCGGCCTGCTCGATTATCCGCACTACACGCGCCCCGCGGAGTTTGGCGGCGTGCGCGTGCCGGAGCCGCTGCTCAATGGCGATCATAAAGAGATTCGCAAATGGCGCCGCGAGCAGCAGTTGCGCAAGACGCTCACCAACCGCCCGGATTTATTGGCGGGCGCCGCGCTGAGCAAGGAAGATAAAAAGCTGCTCGATGCAATTCGCGGCGATTTGGCCTGAATGCACAACAGGAGATTTGCGCAAAGAAGTGGATATCTGCAATCGAAGGTGGAGGATGCGCAAGCAGGAATTCACAGCAATTGGGCAGGTGGCCCGGTCATCGATTCAATCCTCTTTCAATGTAAGTCATAACGAAAAGCTGTGCCCCGTTCATCGCGTTCTGAGCGATGAGCGGGAGTCGCTGACTCGCTATCCACTCCAATTCGATTTCAACTGATCTTCGAACATCCCAACCCTGTTTTGAAACAGTTACAAGAGTCCCGTCCGCTCATCGCTCAGAACGCGATGAACGGGGCACAGCTTCGTATCACACTTCATCTTTTCTTCGGTCGGTTGACCGGGCCACCAGCCCTCCAGCAAGATTACCGGCTGTCTTCTTCCTTCTTCCGAATTCGCTTCGGTGGTATCCTTGTTTTATGCAGATCACCGTCGAATTGCCCGATGAGATGGCCCGACAGATGATTCCCGCCGGCGTCAATCCCGAGCGCACGGCGCTGGAAGATATGGCAGTGGAAGCCTATCGTGCGCATCGGCTGACAGAACATCAGCTCGCCACTCTGCTGGGGATGGGGCGGTATGAGCTGGACGGCTTTTTGAAGCAGCGCGAAGTGTGGCTGGAGTACACGGCAGACGAACTGCGCCAAGAAGTGGAAGCCGGCGAACGGCTCTGGAAGATGCGCCAGCAGGAACTCAGAGCAGCAGGCAAGTAGTATTTCCCATGATCGTCATTGCCGATTCCAGCCCGCTTCGCTACCTCATTCTTATTCGAGAGATAGAGCTGCTTCCAGTCCTCTACGGCAAAATCATACTTCCGCCAAGCGTGGTCTTTGAACTGACTCAGAGTTCAACGCCAAGGCCCGTTCGCGCGTGGATGAAAGATCTACCGGATTGGGTGACGGTCGTACCTCCTAGCCTGCCGCTGGCATTGTTTTCAACCGCGCTTGATCTTGGAGAGCGAGAGGCGATTTCTCTGGCCTTGGAGCTTTCCGCCGATCTTCTGCTCGCCGATGACGGAGCCGCAAGAATGGAGGCGGCGCGGCGGAAGATTCCAGTCCAGGGAACGCTGGGTATTCTTGATCCTGCCGCCGAACACGGTTTTGTCGATTTTTCAAAGGCGCTTAACAAATTGATGCGAACAAACTTCCGGGCCAGCGCAAAACTGATTCAATTCTTTTTGGATCGAGATGCGCTGCGCAAGCGCTGAGGTTCGTGGTCTCCCAGGTCCGAAAATCCGGACCTGGGGCACCCGCCCGTATTTCTTTTTAAACTTGCCATCGCCACGTCGACCTGTAGATTTCCATTTTATTCATGTTTGTCCAAAGCCGCTTCTCCCACATATTTGTATTATTGGTCCCGCCAAATTTCGATTCATTGGCTAATCTGTCGTATACAGATTTTGTGATATAAACCACTGAAGAATCATCTGAAATGGCGCTCAGTTTCGCAGCATAATTTGCTGCTCTGCCTACCCAAACCAGATCATTGTCATTGCGTACACCGATCCGACTAACTAATAATTTACTTGTGTCAATTCCGACTACGTGTTTCAATACATAAGTTTCGCCACTGTAAAAATCTTTGAATCCCTTGTTTACGATCTCATCAATCGCCCATTGAAGTTTTAAACCTGTCCTTGCTGCAATCGTGTTCTTAGAATCACCTATGAATACCGCCATTATCCGGTCACCATCGTAAGCTGTGATCGTTCCACCTTCGGCCTTAATAATCTTTCCCGCACAGAGCATATAGGATTTGTAGATTTCAGCCGACTTTTCGGCTGTCTTCTCGTTTACCATGATGGTCGACCCCGTCATGTCCGCATAGAGCACTGTGGCATCGAGCTCAACTGCATCGTTCCCTAATCTCAAATTCCCAACTTCAGGAACTTTCTGTCCATCGCGTTTAGTCCATACGCTGTTAAAAACCGTCTTTACTTCAGCCAACAAATCATCTTTGAGGGGCACGTTTCACTCCTGAGCGACGTCATAGACCATCACGTGTACAATATTATCCTGCTGGAGCAATTCGGGAAAGGCGATTGAATGGACCGCGACGCAATTTGGAAACTCTTGGGAGATGTTCAAGCTCAAATTCGTGTATTTGATACAAAGGCCCAAGTTGCTTTAGGCATAGATGGCGTATTGGCAGGATTTTTGGGTTCGCAACTGATAAGGGTTGCTGAGGATGGGGCTAAAGCGCTGACCTTACCATTCGCTGTGGCTCTTGCTCTTTCTCTCGTGTCATTTACATCTATGGCGACATCTTTCGCTTTTGCATTGAACGTCGTAATCCCTCGATTGGAACTGAATCAACCTCGCTCACGTTTCTTCTTTGCACACATAGCGGAAAAACATGGCACGACTTTCGACTTGGCGGCGAAAGACCTTATAAATCTGAGTGATGAAACTGTTTTACATGAACTCGGAACCCAGGTCGCAGTGAATTCGTTAATCTGTCATTTCAAGGCGAAACGGTGTCGCAAATCACTCAAAGCAACTGCTTTTGCGTTGGCTTTTTATCTTCTTTCTTTGATCCCTTTATCCATTTCGGCATATGAAAAGGAAAGAAGCAAACCTCCAATCCTTCAACAGTGCATCTCCATTCCCTCGAAATAACAGGTGCTCCATCCTTTCGCGTTCATGGCGAAAGGATGAGAATCCATGAATCCTAAACTGATTCTGTTTTCAACGCCAATGGGCCAGCCGAAAAATCAGCAGTAGAGCCGATATGCCCATAACGCGTGCCTGGAAACCGCCTAGACCGCCCGCATCTCCAGCGTCTTGCCCAGCGCTTTCAGCGCCACGGCTATGCCATCGATCTTGGTGGTGTGACGCCAGTCGATGAGCCGGGTGACTTCCGATCTGGTCATCTTCAGCCGCCGAGCAAGCTCCGCCGGCCTGACTTTCTGCACAGCCATTTCATTCAAGAGCAGAATCTTCGCTGCGTAGCTGGCCGGCAGTTCCACCATGCGCTGTCCACGCTTCGGTTTGGAGGGCGCGGGGATAGGAATGTCGTCTTCAATATATCCGTCGATGGCAGACTCCAAAACGTCCGCGCCATGGAGAAGGGCGTCTTCAATGTCGTTGCCCTGGGTGATTGCCTCGGGGAAATCGGGAAAGGTCACCAGAAAAAACTTGCCATCGGGTTCAATGTTGACTGGATATTTCATGGTGTTGGGCCTCCTATTTCAATCCAAGCTGCTTTTTGATGGTTGCTACCAAACCGGTGCCGAGATCTTTGGAGTGCATCGGCAGATAGGAAGTCTTGTCGTTCAACTTCACCTTCAGATGGGAGCCTTTTGCGGCCGTGAAGGTTGCTCCCTGCTCCGCCAGCCACCGCTTCAGCTCGCTGCTCTTCATCTCTCGAATGTACGCATAAATGCGAACATTGTAAAGAGAAATGTACGGCGCGTGGCTGCAGTTTGCCCAGGCATCGATTCTATTTCCTTCGATCATAGCCAAGATGGAATGCTGTGCGTCGTCCTCGCGGCCTAATTGCAATGCGTAGACAATCGAATGACGCCCCAAAAAACAGCTCCGATCCAGGATGCGGATCGGAGCTGTTTTTATTACATCCATCGAACACCGATGACGCTACGCCTTCATCGCCTGCTCCACAGCGACCGCGACCGCCACCGATGCGCCGACCATGGGGTTGTTGCCCATGCCGATCATGCCCATCATTTCGACGTGCGCGGGCACGCTGGACGAGCCGGCAAACTGCGCGTCGGAGTGCATGCGGCCCATGGTGTCGGTCATGCCGTAGCTGGCCGGACCCGCGCCCATGTTGTCGGGATGCAGCGTGCGGCCCGTGCCGCCGCCCGAAGCCACCGAGAAGAACTTCTTCCCGTCCAGCAGCCGCTCCTTCTTGTAGACCCCCATGACAGGATGCTGGAAGCGCGTAGGGTTGGTCGAGTTGCCGGTAATGGCCACGTCCACCCGCTCCTTGTGCATGATGGCCACTCCTTCGCGCACATCGTCCGCGCCATAGCAGCGCACCGCAGCGCGTTCGCCCTTGGAGTACGCCTTCTCGCGCACCACAGTCAGCTTGCCGGTCGAGTAGTCGAAATCGGTCTGCACATAAGTAAATCCATTGACGCGCGAGATGATCAGCGCCGCGTCTTTGCCCAGGCCGTTCAGAATCACGCGCAGCTTGGTTTTGCGCGCATTGTTAGCCGAGCGAGCCAGTCCAATCGCGCCCTCGGCGGCGGCAAACGACTCATGCCCAGCGCAGAAGGCGAAGCAGCCCGTCTCTTCGCGCAGCAGCATGGCGGCCAGGTTGCCGTGGCCGATGCCCACCTTGCGGTCGTCGGCAACGGATCCGGGAATGCAAAAAGCCTGCAAGCCCGTGCCCAGCGTCTCGGCAACTTCGGCGGCGACGGTCTGGTTCTTCTTGATGGCCACAGCCGCGCCGATCAGATAGGCCCATCCGGCATTTTCAAATGCAATGTTCTGGATGGACTTGACGATCTTGCGCACGTCAACGTTTTTAGCAAGGCAAATCTTCTCCGCTTCTTCCAGCGATGCAATCCCATTCGCGGCAAGAAAGGAGTCGATCTGCGCAATTCTTCTTTCGTATCCTTCAAACAAAGCCATTTTCGTCTCCTATTCTTTGCGCGGGTTGATGGTTTTCACGGCGTCGGCAAAGCGGCCATACGTGCCGGTTGCCTTGGTCAGAGCGGTCTGCGCGTCCACGCCCTTGCTGATCGCGTCCATCATCGGTCCAAGGCGGACAAACTTGTAGCCGATGATTTCGCTGTCTTCATCGAGCGCGAGTTCCGTCACGTAGCCTTCGGCCAGTTGCAGATAACGCGCGCCCTTTTCGCTGGTGCCGTACATGGTTCCGGTCACGCTGCACAGGCCCTTGCCCAGGTCTTCCAGGCCGGCGCCGATGGGCAGGCCGTCTTCACTGAAGGCCGTCTGCGTGCGCCCATAAACGATCTGTAAAAACAGCTCGCGCATGGCCACGTTGATGGCGTCGCAAACCAGATCGGTGTTCAGCGCTTCCAGGATCGTCTTGCCGGGCAGAATCTCAGCAGCCATCGCCGCTGAGTGCGTCATGCCGGTGCAGCCGATCGTCTCCACCAGCGCCTCTTCGATGATGCCTTTCTTCACATTCAGGGTGAGTTTACAAGCGCCCTGCTGCGGAGCGCACCAGCCCACGCCGTGCGTCAGGCCGGAGATGTCGCTGACTTCCTTGGCCTTGGTCCAGCGGCCTTCTTGCGGAATAGGCGCGGGGCCATGGTTCGGACCCTTGGCTACCACGCACATCTGTTCAATTTCATGGGTATGCATCTGGAGTTTCGCTCCTTTGGTCATTCTGTTGAATTCAGGTCAAGCGTTGGCTCCCGCTCCAAGCCGCACAGGAACAGGAACGATTGGACAAATCGATTTAATTTTAGAGTTGGAAAGGCACTGCGCGATGTGACCGCCGTCGCAGGTGATTGTCGGCAGCAAGTGCTCCGTCTCTGACCAGAAAGTTGGGGGCTCCAGGTTTTGATTTTGAGACCTGGGAGTCCACGAAACTCATTGCGCAACCCATCTCCAAGTGGAACAATACCTCCAACGCCGATTCCACCCGCAAGGCCGCTCATGAAACACTGCCCGCAGTGCTCCACAGGTTACCCCGACACGCTCGCCGCCTGTCCCGCCCACGGCCTGCCCCTCAACGAAATCCGCGACCTCAAGCCGGGCATGGTCGTCCATCACAGCTACCGCATCGTGCGCAAGCTCGGCCAAGGCGGCATGGGCGCCGTCTATCTCGCCCAGCATACCCTCATGGACGAGCCTCGCGCCCTGAAATTTCTTTCAACAGAACTGAGCAACGACGAAGCATTCACCAGACGCTTCCTGCGCGAAGTCCGCACCCTCCGCCAGCTTCGCCATTCGAATGTCGTCGATTGCGGCGACCTCGAATCCGCCGAAGACGGCTCCCTATTCTTCTCCATGGAGTTCGTCGACGGCCCCGACCTGCGTGACTTCCTGCGGGATGCGAGTTTCCAAACTGCGGAAAATCAAGGCTTTGTAACAGGGCACGACTTCAGTCGTGCCGAAATGCCGCAAAATACGGATGGGGTTTTAACCCCTGCGGGCGCACTCCCCGTCGAACTCGCCCTCGCCCTCACCCGCCAAATCGCCGCCGGCCTCGCCGCCGCGCACGCCCGCGGCATGGTTCACCGCGACATCAAGCCGGAGAACATCCTCCTCGCCCATGACGCCACCGGCTGGCAGCCCAAGATCGCCGACTTCGGCATCGTCGCCACCAAGGAATCCAGCAGCGTCTTCACCCGCACCGGCGGCACGCTGCTCACCGTCGCCTACGCCGCCCCCGAGCAGTGGCGCGGAACCCCCGCCGCCCAGCTCGACGGACGCACCGACCTCTACGCCCTCGGCGGACTCCTCTACGAGATGCTCAC
>Ga0181520_10006198_pt1 | contig 18483 bp, 16 predicted proteins | sample PEATcosm2014_Bin_29_FD_132451 | JGI IMG/M metagenome (GOLD analysis project Ga0181520, IMG submission 132451) | Peatland microbial communities from MTU Mesocosm Facility, Houghton, MI, USA - PEATcosm2014_Bin02_30_metaG | ecosystem: Environmental > Terrestrial > Soil > Wetlands > Peat | place...
AAAGGCAACTGCAGGGAAGCCGTAAAATACCTCATACAGGCCGTTGAATACGCCCCGTCCGAAAAGCTCATGGCCCTTTATATAGACATAGGGATATGCTTCCGCAAGCTCGGCAATTATGACGGCGCCATAGAATATTATAAAAAGGCCGCGGCCTTGTCTCCGGGCATGGGGGATATTTATTACAATATAGGCCTTGCCTATTATTACAAGGGGGACCTGAAGCGGGCCATACTGTCCTACCACAGGGCGCAGGAACTTTCCCCGAAAAGCGCGGAATTCTACGGGTCTGAGGCCATGGCATGGCGCGACATGGGAAAACTTGAAAACGCCACGGAAGTGATAAAAAACGCCCTCAAGATAGACCCGCATTATCCCGGCGGTTACGTGATATACGCAAACTGCCTGGCCGACGCGGGACAAAGGCGGACCGCCATTGAAATGTATAAACAGGCCATCACCCTCAGGCCGGATTACACATCGGCATTTTATAACCTGGGTTTCCTTTATGACGAACAAAAAGATTATCCCAGGGCGATAGACGCATACAGGCAGGCGTTAAAACTCAACTCCGCCGACCCGGACACGCATTACAACCTGGGGCTTTCACTCATGCACGGCGGCGACAGGGACGGCGCAATCGACGAATTCAGGGAGGCAATAAGGCTCAATCCGGAAAATAAGGACGCTTATTTCAACCTTATTCTGGCACTTTCCGAAAGCGGGATGGACGGAGAGGCGAAAAAATGGGAGGAAATAAGCGACTCCAAATTCGGCGGGCACGGCAAATAATGATATGGACAAATTTTTTAAAAGGATTTATATTACATTGCAATATAAAAATCCGGGGTTTTAGCCGGTAAAAGCTGGAGCGAAAATGGAAAACGTTTACATAGCGATCTCATCGCTTATCTTGGGGCTGGTTTTTACGCCGCTTGCGATAAAAGCCGCCTTTAAGTTCGGCGTGCTTGACAGGCCCGTTACCCACCTTAAAAAACACGAAAAAGCAATGCCGTACCTGGGCGGCGTGGCCATCTACCTTGCTTTTATAATACCCGTGGTCACTGCTAAGCTGATAATGAACCAGACGCCGCACGGGGTCATAGGCATAATCGCCGGCGCTACCATCATAATGGCAATGGGACTCTTCGACGATATCAGGCCCCTTGGTCCGGTGGTAAAGCTCATTATCCAGCTTCTTGTTGCCGCCATCATGATAAAAGCGGACATCCATATCAAGTTCATAGCAAATCCGTTCGTCAATAATGCTCTCACGGTTTTATGGATAGTAGGGATAACGAATGCCCTGAACCTGCTCGATATAATGGACGGGCTCGCGGGCGGAGTTGCGGCGGTCGCGTCGCTGGCGTTTTTCCTTGTGGCCATGTTCGCAGGCAGGGTCAACGACATGATCCCGGCAATCGCGCTATTCGGAGCGTCGGCGGGTTTCCTTTATTACAACAGGCCGCCGGCAAAGATATACATGGGGGACGCAGGCTCGCTTTTCCTGGGGTTCATGCTCTCCGCGCTGGCGTTAAATGAAAGTTATTCCAAGATAAACGTAATGGCGGTATTAAGCCCCATACTGATACTGGGCGTGCCGATATTCGACACTTTCCTGGTCTCGGTCATCAGGATAAGGAAGGGAATGCTGCCCATATACGGCTCGAACGACCATTCGTCGCAGAGGCTTGTAATGATGGGCCTTACCAAACCGCAGGCCGTGCTCACTCTTGTGGCGGCAACCGCCGTGCTTTCGGCGATTGCCATATTGAGCACCTTCCTGTCATTTTCGGCCGCAATACTTTTATACCTTGGGGCCGCGTTCCTTGCGATATTCGCCGCTTTTTTCATAGGCACCGTGGACATGACCGACTATCACAAGGTGCACAAGAAAAAAGCGTAAATAATTTTTCCGGAGGGATATTTGAGGACAGTCATCATCGGCGCCGGTTTCGCCGGGCTATCAGCGGGTCATAAACTTAAAAAAGATTATCTAATACTTGAAAAGGAAAAAGCCCCGGGCGGGCTGTGCCGGACAAATATTGTGAAGGGGTTTGCCTTTGATTATACCGGGCACTTCCTTCATTTAAGGAAGCCCGCGGTTGAAAAATTCATCAGGGGCTGCGTCAAAGTGAAGCTTGAGAAAGTGGCGAGAAAAGCCTTCATACACACGGACGGCGTTTATACGGGATATCCCTACCAGGTGAACAATTACGGGCTGCCGGGCGAGATTGTGGCTGAAAACGTCATAGGGTTCCTGCGCGCGAAATTCGCCGGAGAGGCCTCGCAGAAAAACTTCAAGGAATGGGTTATAACCGCGCTCGGGGACGGGATCGCTAAAAATTTTATGCTCCCGTACAATTCAAAACTTTTAAAACATCCTCTTGACAAGCTGACGATAAAATGGCTCGGCAGGTTTGTCCCGAATCCCACCATACAGGAGATCATGCGCGGCATCCTGCCCAGGGGCAAGGCGGAGATGGGCTATAACGCCAGTTTTTATTATCCCGCTTCGGGCGGCATAGAAAGCGTCATAAAGGGGATATACGAAAAGATAAAAGGCAACGTGAGGCTGGACTCCTCAGTAAAAAAGATAGACGCGAATAACAGGGTGCTGTATTACGAAGGCGGCTCGGAGCGGTATGATAAGCTTATAAGCACAATGCCGCTGCCCGGGCTAATCAGGGCCGCGGGTATAAAGGAACTGCTGCCCCTTGCCGAAAAATTAAAGGCTACATCCGTGTATTCGCTCAACCTCGGTTTCAAATCCGGGGGTAAGATAGACAAGCACTGGGTTTATGTGCCCGAGGCAAAATACCCGTTTTACCGCATAGGGTTCCCATCGGAAGTAGTTGCCGGAACGCCCCTGCGGGTTACAGCTCTGTTTTTACTGAAGTGTCATTTCACGGCAAGCCCCCGAGGTCCATCGACAACGCAATTATCAAAGGGCTGGTCGACATGGGGGTCATAGCCTCCAAAAAAGATATTGTCGTAAGGCTTCCGCTCGTTTTAAAGGACGCATACGTCATTTACGACCGGGAAAGGGAAGAGGTAATGCCGAAGATAATGAGGACACTGAACGCTCTCGGGATTTACACCGCCGGAAGATGGGGCAACTGGGAATACTCGTCGATGGAAGACGCGATAATTGAAGGCTTTGAGGCAGCAGAGCTGGTAAAATAAAAATTTAAGCTCTTGTAGGGGCGGACCCATGTATTCGCCCGAAACATGGAGTATGTTTTACTCGAATCAATAGCATGAAATATCATCTCCGAAAGGAAGCTAAATGGAAAAGAAAAATATCGCGATCGTAATAACAAGGCTCGACCTTGGCGGGGCCCAGCAGGTCGCCCTTTACCTGGCCAAAAATCTAAGCAGAAAAAAATTCAACGTCCACCTCATTTGCGGCAGGGGCGGCTACCTTGACGAAGAGGCTAAAAAGATAAAGGACCTGAACCTGTTCTTCCTGGAAGAACTCATACACCCCGTGAACCTTATTTATGACGCCGCGGCATACATACGCCTAATCATGTATTTTGAAAAGAACAGGATCGATATTGTGCACACGCATTCCTCAAAGGCAGGGCTGCTTGGCAGGCTTGCGGCCGCAACCGCTGGAAACAAGCCTTTCATAGTGCACACGATACACGGGTTCCCTTTCCATGAATTCCAGAATCCTGTAATGCATTTTGCATATTTATTGCTTGAACGCCTTGCCGGATATTTTTCCGGAAAACTTATCGCCGTGGGGGCAGACGTTGCCGCTTATGGCCTGAAGAAAGGCGTCGGCAAACATGAAAAATATGTCATCATAAGGGCGGGTATCGACCTTCAAAAATTCAAGACCACACCGGCCAGGAAAAAAGCAGGCTTGGAGCTGCTCCAAAAACACGGCCTAAAAGGGAAAACTTTTATTGTCGCCATGATAGGCAACCTGAAAAAGCAGAAAAACCCCATGGCGTTCGTCGAAATAGCGAAAAAAGTGGTGCAAAAAGAAAATGACACCGGGTTTGTTTTCGCCGGGGACGGGCCCTTGATGGAAAATGTCAGGGAGGCCCTTACCAGGAAGAAACTCAACGATTCGGTGAAATTCATCGGATGGTGCGATGAACCCGAGAATCTGCTTGCCGCCGCGGATCTTTACCTTTTGACATCGCTGTGGGAAGGGCTGCCGTGCACGCTTGTCCAGGCCGCCGTAGCCGGCAAACCGGTAATTGCCAGCGACATTGACGGCAACAGGGAATTTACGAACTTGACCGGATGCGGCGCACTTTTCACGCCTCATGACAGCAATGTAGCGGCCGAGAAAATAATCGAGGTCAGGCAAAAGAAACTGAAATTCAGGGTAAACAGGGCTTCATTAAGGCAGTTTGACCTTAAATACATGCTCGTCGAACATGAGGCCCTATATGCGGGCATACCCGTTACTGTGCGGAGCAAGCCGCCCGTGATGTAAACCAAAAGCGGCAATAGGCCGTCAAATATGGCGGACCTGGCCGTTAAAATTAAAATATCGTTCACATTTACCGCGGGATATGGTATATTTAGCTGAATAAATATAAGGAGGGTTTGAAAAATGAAAAAATTTTTGGCGTTATTTGTGGTTTTGTCAGTGGCATTCGTTTCATCGGTCATGGCGTTCGGCGAGCTCACCGCGAAAGTCGACAATCTTATCAGCACAAACCAGGCAAATCTTGAAAGGACTTATTACCCCAGGGACCAGAGGCCAAACGAGCTGATGCTCACATTCGGGCCGCCTTTCTGCACTGGCATCGAGTATTCATATAACGTAATTCCGGCTCTTGCCGTCGATCTCGGGTTGGGAAACACTTATCCCGGATTGGCCGCGGGCATGGGAGTGGCGTATTACATATTGCCAACGACTTTTACCCCCTATTTAAAGGCGGGCATAATGTATTACGGGAATTTCACGCAGAACATCGACGCGGCGACCATCGGCGGTGGCGTTGATGTCGCGCTTGACAACGGCCTGGTATTAAGGCTCGGGCTGGACTGGGTAAAATCGCTCGCCAACGCGGGCGCGCCTTTCCAGACAATCGTGTATAACGGCGATATCAACTGGCTTAACATCAGCGGCGGCATAGGATTCAGGTTCTAACCAAATATAATATAAGGAGGATGGGTATGAAGAAATTTTTGACATTGCTTGCGGTGCTTTCGGCGGCAATAATTTTCGCATCGTGCGCAAGCACGATGGTTCAGAGGGTATCCACAGACACCGTAACGGATCTTTCCGGCAGATGGAACGACACCGACTCCCAGCTTGTGGCCGAGCAGATGGTAAAAGAAGCCCTGGAATTCCCGTGGCTCAACAAATTCCTTAAGGCCCAGGGAAGGAATCCCAGGATAATAGTCGGGACAATAAGCAACAAGACCGACGAACACATAGACACGGATGTTTTCAGGAAATCAATAGAGCGCGAACTCATCAAGTCCGGAACCATAGATTTTGTGGCGTCAAAGGACGAGCGCAGCGAAGTCAGGGATGAAAGGTCGGACCAGCAGGATTATTCATCCGATGATACAAAGAAGAATTTCAAGGGTGAAGCAGCCGCGGATTATATGCTAAAAGGCGAGGTTTCCTCGGTGGTCGACCAGATCAGCGGAAAAAAAGCCGTATTCTACCAGGTCGACATGAACCTTATAGACATGCAGTCGAACAGCATTGTGTGGCCGGGACAGAAACAGATAAAAAAGATAATAGACAGACCCGGAGTGGGGTTCTAATAACGGGTGTTTTGAAAAAGGACGGGCTGGATAAGCCCGTCCTTTTTCATTTACGGGCTTGTTTTTATTTTTTGGTTGCTGTATCATTAGGCAAATATAAGGGAGGCTTAAAAAAATGAAAAAAACAATTGCACTTGCATTGGCGGTTCTATGCGTATTGTTTGCCGGATGCGCGGCCCCTTTCCGCAAGACCCTGGACACCTATATTATGACGGGCCAGTACGACCTTGCGGACAAGCTGATCGACAAGGAAAAGAAGGACGGCGGGGAATACAACGACAAAAACGAGCTTATTTACCTTTTTGACAAGGGATCAGTGACCCAGATGCTGGGTGATTACAAGTTATCCAGCGATTTCATGGAAAAGGCCGACGATATGATAGAAAAGCTCTACACCAGGAGCGCTGTGGACGAGACATATTCGTTTTTGTCCAACGACCTTTCGATAAAGTATACGGGTGAGGATTTTGAGCAGGTCATGGTGAACATCCTTGCCGCCCTGAATTATATGTACAAGGGTGATTTTAAGGAAGCAAGGATAGAGGCCAAAAAGGTCAACAACAAGCTAAACCTTATTTCGGACAGCTACGGCGACAAGGCAATATATAAGGACGACGCGTTCGCGAGGTTCATATCCGGATTCTGTTACGAGGCCAACGGAGAGGTAAACGACGCGTATATTGATTACAAACTTTCGCTGAAGACCTATGAGAAATATGCGGAATATTACGGGACGCAGGTCCCTGAAGAGGTGAAAGCCGCTGTCATAAGGTGCGCGCAAGCCCTAGGTTTCAAGGATGATGCGGAGGAGTTCAGGAAGCAATACGGCGAAGTCAGACATGAAAGCGAAGAAGACCTGAATAAAAATTCGGAATTGCTTTTTGTATTATATGACGGCATGCCGGCCTATAAGGTCGAAGGGGCGTATCATATGCCGGTGTTTGAGGGCAGGGGGTATGAAATAGACTCGGCCCAGGCCTCGGCTCAGGGTTCGACTGCCATGGCTTTTACTGCCCAGGATATTTCAAAGATGGCTGTAAAAAATCTTGAAGTAAGAGTCGGGGTCATAATGCTTAAAAAAGCCGCATCAGGAGTGGTGAAAGACCTGGCCAGGCAGGTCCCGATATTGAAGTATTTTGTCCAGGAGGACAGGGCGGACACGCGTTCATGGAGGACGATACCGGCCAGGTTCCAGCTGATAAGGATGGCGGTAAAGCCGGGAAAAATAAAGGTTAATCTTGTGTTATCCACCGAGTCCGGCGAGAAGCCGTATGACTTCGATTATACGTTGAGGCCCGGGGAGAAAAAAGTGGTGCCGGTATTTTGTTTCTGATACGGATTTCCGGAGTGTGATATAAAAGCTGGTTGGAAAATAAAATAAAAAAGGCCGCCTTTCAGGCGGCCTTTTTTATTTTGTGGCTACGGGTGCCACGCGGGAACGTCTTTATTCTACTCGCTGTCCTTGGTGGGTTCCGGAAGGGGTTTGCCCTGTATCAGAAGAACCTTGCCTTTCAGCCTTGTATAATACCTCGTAAAATCCTTGTCGGCCTTTTTCATGTCGATCTTCGCTTTCATTACAGTATCTTTATTGTCCTTTTCATATTTTAACGCGTTTATGAGCTTGTCAAGCGACCTGGACTTTTCCATGATATATTTTTTCATCGCCTTGAAAGTCACCACGTCGTCCGGCGCCGTCGTCCTGTACATGTTCACCCAGATCAAAATTTCGTCCATGGCGTCACGGGCCTCGTAGATCTCTTCCTTGGGTTCGTAGTACAGGATCTCTTTTGACGTGACTTCCTCTTCGCCGGCCTCGCCTTCGTGAAGGCCGCCGTTGAGCCGGGTTTCCTTGCCCGAGGCGTATGTGGAACTCACGACTTCCTGGCGGATGGCCTTGATGCCGTCGTTGACAAGCGTGGTAACCTCGTTAAGCTGGTCGGCCACCTTGGCCTGGAACTGGTTCTCTTCGGTATTGTCCGGAATATAGGCGTAAAGCGAGGAGAAAGCCAGGATAAAAACCGCGGAAAGGATAAATTTGACGATCTTCATAATATGCCTCCTTAAGAAGTTGATTACCTTATATATATTCGACGTTCGATCCCCATTTTTGGTTTACATCAAGTTGATGACTTAAGCATAATACAAATAAGGGACATAGTCAAGAAAAGAAGACATGCACGCCCTTGTAGGGGCCGGCCTATGTGCCGGCCCGAAAATGTAGATCCGCTGCACATGCCCGTTGAAGTTCGGCGAAAACTGACTGCTGCGATCTAAAGCATGGCAGGCATGTTTTTTTATGCCAATCGGGCAGTTTTGGTCGTTGCAGAATGACATGGTAAAAGTAGCCATGAAGCTTCACGCAGCTTAATTGACGCATAAATGTATTATTAACGATTGACATAAAAAACCATACCCGCCATTGCATTGTCCACTCTGCATATCAAATCCATGAAATGCCTTTGTGAGAGAAAAAAGTCGTGTTATAATATTTAAAAATCACGACAGGAGGGGTCATATGAAAATAATAAAAAAACCTACGATCGTCACCGCGGCGGGCGATCCGCCAAAGAAGATCGAGGAATTTATCGGGCTTGTAAATTCAGGGACAAAAGAAACGAGCATAGCTCGCATGAATAGCCCCGCCGGGTGGAGCGAGCCCGGACAGACGCCGGAGTTCGACGAATATTCCGTCGTTCTTGAGGGTGAATTGCAGGTCAAAACAAGGAAAAAGACGGTGAAATTAAGGGCCGGGCAGGCAGTCATAATGCCGAAGGGTTCGTGGGTGCGGTATTCCACGCCAAAAGGGGCGCAGTATATATCGGTATGCATCCCGGCCTTCTCCCCAAAAAGCGTAAACAGGGATAAATAAATTATTGTGCGGCTAAGGCATGGCAGGCGGTGCTTTTTTTTAGCCCATCGGCAGCTATTGGGCGGCGCCGGATGACAAAGTAAAAGTGGTAACGAAGCTTCACGCAGCTTAATTGACACATAAAAGTATTATATAAATAATGATTGGCTAAAAAAAAGCCCCGCCTGCCATTACAGGCATGGCAATCAGCGTTTTTTTTCGGCTTTCCGTCAAGTCTCAGCCTGCGTGGGATTATGCATATTGCCAAACCCCTTTAAAAATGTTATAAATGTATAATTTTACCAAGTTAACTATTTTAAGGAGAAGGTATATTATATGGAAAACAAAGACGCCGGGATACATCTTCCTAAGACTGATTTTCCCATGAAGGGCAATCTGGCCGTGCGCGAGCCGGAGTTCCTGAAGAAATGGGAGGAGGATAAAGTTTACGAAACCATGCTCGAAAAAAGAAGGGGAAGCAGGACGTATATTCTCCACGACGGCCCGCCTTACGCCAACGGCAATATCCACATGGGCCACGCTCTCAATAAAATATTGAAGGACATAATAGTTAGATACAAGTCGTTCAAGGGGTATTTCGCGCCTTATGTGCCGGGGTGGGACTGCCACGGAATGCCCATAGAGCACAAGGTATCGGAAAACCTAGGATCAAAAGCCGCTTCCATGTCAAAACTTGAGATACGCAAGCTGTGCGAAGAATACGCCATGAAATACGTCAACCTCCAGAAAGAGCAGTTCAAGCGCCTTGGTATAATGGGCGAATGGGATCACCCTTACCTTACCCTTGCCAAGGAATATGAGGATAAGATGGTCGATATTTTCTGGGAGATGTTCAAAAAAGGGATGATATACAAGGGGCTCAAGCCGGTTTACTGGTGTTTTAAGTGTGAGACCGCGCTTGCCGAAGCCGAAGTGGAGTACCATGACCATACGACCCCGTCGGTATATGTGCGTTTCCAGATAAAGGACGAGACAAAGTCGAAAATAAAGCTGGGCACGGACGCCTACATAGCGATATGGACTACGACGCCGTGGACACTTCCCGCAAATGTGGGAGTGGCGGTCCATCCTGATTTTGATTATGTGCTTGCCGATTGCGGCGGGACAAAATACGTCGTGGCAGAGGCCCTGCTGGAGCAATTCGCGAAAAAAGCGGGATTTGCATCATTTAATATACTGAAAAAATTCAAGGGTTCGGATATTGAATACATGACCGTTGCCCATCCATTCATCGACCGTGAATCGCTGGTAATAAACGCGACTTATGTCTCGCTGGAAACCGGCACCGGGTGCGTCCACATAGCCCCGGGCCACGGGCATGAGGATTATGTGTTCAGCAGGAAGTACGACCTGCCGGTTATAAACCCGGTGGATAACAAGGGAAGGTTCACGGACGAGTTCGCACCCATGAAAGGCGAGAACGTTTTCAAGGCCAATCCGAAAGTTGTGGAGCTTCTAAAGGAAAAAGGGGCGCTGCTGGCAGAGGAGAACATATCTCATTCATACCCCCACTGCTGGCGCTGCAAGACCCCGATAATTTTCAGGGCAACCAACCAGTGGTTCATATCCATGGAAAAGGACGATTTCCGCGGACGCGCGCTCTCCGAGGTAAAGAACGTGAAATGGCTCAACGCGTGGGGAGAGGACAGGATAACAAAGATGATACAGGGCCGGCCGGACTGGTGCGTTTCGCGCCAGCGCTCATGGGGCGTGCCGATATTTGTCTTTTCCTGCGGGGACTGCAACGAATCCATCGTGAACGAATTCACTATAGAAAAGATACACGGTATAATAAAAAAAGAAGGCAGCGACGCATGGTTCAAATATTCCGCGAAAGAGATACTTGGCGATTACAAGTGCCCCAAATGCGGCTCGGCCAACATTGGCAAGGAAAACGACATATTTGACGTTTGGTTCGATTCGGGCTCGTCGAGTTTCGCGGTGCTTGAGAATTGGAAGGATCTTTCTTGGCCCGCCGACCTTTACCTTGAGGGTTCGGACCAGTACCGCGGATGGTTCCAGTCATCTCTTCTTACGGCAGTGGGGTACAAAGGCAAGGCCCCTTTCAGGGCCGTGATTTCCAACGGGTGGGTCGTGGACGGGCAGGGAAAGACAATGCACAAATCCCTGGGCAACGGCGTCGACCCGCTGGATGTGATAAAGAAAAGCGGAGCTGACGTGCTCAGGCTCTGGGTGGCTTCCGAGGATTTTACGACGGACCAGCCGGTGTCCGACGAGATAATGTCGCGGGTGTCGGATTCATACCGCAGGGTGCGCAATACATTCCGGTTCATGCTCGGCGCGCTGGAGGATTTTACCAAAGAAGTCGCCCTGCCCTATGAAAAACTCACGGGTTTCGACAGGTATGCCCTCCATAAACTTTCCGAACTCGAGGAAGCGCTGGAAAAAAGCTACGAGACATTTTCTTTCTACAGGGTCTATAAGGATTACATACAGTTCTGTTCGTCTTTCCTGTCGTCGTTTTATTTTGACGTGTTCAAGGACAGGCTCTACACCTTCAAAACCGATTCGGCCGCGCGCAGGTCGGGCCAGACGGTCGTATACCGGATGTTCCTTAAGCTTACGAAATTTATAGCTCCTGTGCTTGCCTACACGGCCGACGAGGCGTGGTCGTTCCTTCCCGAAGGCCTTAGGGGAGAGAAACACATACAGTGGACACTTTGGGACGACGGGCCGGAAAAAAAGCTCGGGCCGCAGGAAGCAGGGGAATGGGATGAAATAGTAAAAGTCCGCGACATCGCCCTTAAAAAAATAGAGGAGAAAAGGGCCGCCGGTGAGATCAAGCACCCGTACGAGTCGGCGCTCAGGATAAAATATTCGTCAAAAAAACTCGACGCCATATTTAAAAAACACGAAGCCGAGCTGGAGGCCATTTTTATAGTGTCTAAGATAACTTACGAACCTTACGGACTTGCCGACTTGGAAGCATCCGCCGGGCTGGAAATCGAGGCGGTCAAGGCTTCCGGGGTGAAGTGCCCGAGGTGCTGGAGAATAGTGGAAGAGGCTGGAGCCGATGCGCAGCATCCGGAACTCTGCGGGAGATGCGCGGAAAATCTGGGGTAAGGGGTATAAATGAAAAAACTGAAAACGATAAAAAAGAGCAAAGGGATGGGCGGGGAAGACCTCAAGCTTACCCAGAAGCTGGCAGCCCTTTTCGAGGCCAGGAACATAGAGGAATACATAGACATGAGGAGCAGGCCATGGAGGCTCATTTACTGGAATTTCATAATGGGCATTTCCCGCGGCGTTGGTTTCCTTCTGGGAGCCACGGTCCTGGGCGCCATATTCATAGCGTTTGGAAAACATTTTCTGCACAAACTGGGCGGCATGCCGTGGCTAGGCGAGAAAATAGCGCAGGCTTTTCTTTACATCAGCGACATAGTAAAAAATACGCCGGGCAATTGAACGGCACGAACAGGGGAAATGATGACGGGAAAAACAGGGAACTGGGCGGAAGAATAACATGTGGGCATACTTCGGAACCGCAATAGCCGTAATATTCCTGGACCAGAACGTCAAGTTCCTTATCAGGTCCGGGATGAGGGAATACCAGTCCATAAGCGTGATAAAGGATTTTTTCCACATAACCTACATAGAAAATTTCGGGATCGCTTTCGGCATTTTCGGGCAGGACGCCAATCCGCTGAAGAAATACATGCTGCTCCTGGTCGTGCTTACCGCAATGGTAGTCATAACAATTTACTGGCTTAAATACAGCAGCCACCATATACTCTTTGACCTTGCCTGCGGCCTTATACTCGGCGGCGCGGCGGGGAATTTTATAGACAGGTTCATTCGGGGGAGCGTGACGGATTTTTTGGAATTCGGGATCAGGACGCACAGGTTCCCCGTATTCAACGTGGCCGACGCCTCGGTGTCCGTCGGGGTGGCGCTCTTTATAATTTACATTATTTTTATCAGCGAGCCGAAAAAAGAGGCTCCAAAGGAGGGAACCGATGCATCAGGTGCTGTTTAATATAGGTTCACTCGAAATAAGGGTCTATGGAGTGATGACGGCCATAGCTTTCCTTACGGGCATCTATTTATCGTCCATGCTTGCAAAAAAAAAGGGCATCGACCCTGATTTTATACTGGACCTGGGGCTTGTCGCAATAGCCTGTTCGGTCATAGGCGCGCGCGCGCTGTATGTGGCGGTATGGTGGAAATATTACGCGCTGCATCCGGCCGAGGTCTTCAAGGTCTGGGAAGGCGGCCTGGTTTTTTACGGCGGGCTCGCCGGCGCGGTGCTAGGCTGCATGGCATGGGTCAAATTCAAGAAAATGAGCATATTAAAGACGGGCGACATCATAATGCCTTTTTTATCCCTGGCTCACGCCATAGGCAGGATAGGCTGTTATTACAACGCGTGCTGTTACGGCGCCGTCAACGCAAAATACGGGGTTATTTTTCCGGCCCTTGGCGACAACCTGCCGCACCTGCCTACGCAGCTGTACGAATCGGTCCTGAATTTCCTGAATTTCCTGGTCCTGATCGTTTTCTTCAAGAACAAAAAAAGGCGCAGCGGCGAGGTTTTCTTCCTTTACTTTTTAAATTACGGCGCAATCAGGATGTTCATAGAAATGTTCAGGGGAGACCCTGAGCGCGGTTTTTTCTTCGGGCTGTCAACTTCCACCCTTATAAGCGTTATAATGATCCTGGCCGGGCTGGCCGGAATTTTTTTCCTTAGGGCAAAAAAAGAAGGGGTGTAAGGCAGCTTTAATGGATAAAAAACAATTGATAGCCCAGGTAGATTCAAAACAGCGCATAGATACCTATATGCGCGACCATACCGGACTCTCGCGCGGCCAGGTGCGAAAGCTCATCGATAATGCAAGGGTCAAGGTGAACGGCAGGATAGCGGCGGCCTCAAGCCACCAGGTAAAGAACAACGATGTCATAGAATATTTCGAAGACCCTCCCATTGACACAAAACCCGCACATAACGACATTCCCCTTGATATATTATATGAGGACAAGGATATCATGGTCATAAATAAACAGGCCGGCTTGGTGGTGCATCCTGCGCCGGGGCACAGCGACGGCACCCTTGTAAACGCCATAGTCGGCACGCACGTTGATCCGAAGGATTTTCTGGAGAACGCCGGCAGGCTCGGCGTTGTCCACAGGCTCGACAAGGACACTTCGGGGGTTATGGTGATAGCAAAACACGACGGGTCCAGCCGCAAACTTGTGGAAATGTTCAAGGCAAGGGATCCCGAGAAATTTTACTATGCCATAGTGCACGGCAGGGTTGAGCAGGAGGGCAGGATAGATACTTTTATCGACCGCGATACCCACGACAGGAAAAAATTCACCGCAAAGCTCATGCACGGGAAGGAAGCGCAGACGGTCTTTTATCCCGGGGAGATATTTTACGACGCCACACTGCTGAAGGTGAAGATATTGACAGGGCGGACACACCAGATAAGGGTGCACATGAGCCACATAAAACACCCGGTGGCCGGCGATCCCGTCTATGGCGACCACAACAGGGACATAGAGCTTACCAGATATCTCGGCTACGACGCCAAAAGCGCGGGAGACCTCCTGCCAAGGCAGATGCTTCACGCCTATTCCCTTAAATTCAAACATCCCGCGACCGGCGAAGAAATGGAATTTACGGCGCCGCTTCCGGAGGATTTTAACCGCATACTGGCCATGCTAAGGAAAAAAAATGAAGGTTAACGCGTGGTCGGGAAAATTTTATTCCGTTTATTTTTATTTTTCCATTATTGCCATGCCGCTGGTATTTTTCATGAAATGCGAGGACGCTTTTTACCTCCCTAAATTCATGATAATGTCCGGAGGGCTTTTGTACCTCCCCGCCGTCGCAGCAGACCTCTTCAGGAAAAGACCTAACGCCGCGGAGATATCCGCGATAGCGCTCATGGGCTGGACCATCATTACGGCGTTAAGGACATCGGCTTTTTCCGCGTCGCCGGCAATATGGATGCGCTGTCTTGAGTGGGCGGGCGCGATGACCTATTTTTTTTACGCAGCCCGCTTTCTCGACAGGGGCGCGAGGGTAAAGGCTTCATACGCGGTAATGGCGTCGTGCGCCGCAGTATGCGCGTGGGCGCTTGCACAATCTGCGAATTTCACGGCCTCCGGCTGGCTCACTGATTTTTCCGGAAGGGCGTTTTCGACCCTGGGAAACCCCGATTTTCTCGGCGGGTTCCTGGTGCTTGCCGCGCCCGTGATTTTTTCGCTTGCGGCAAGACGGGATAAAATTGCGCCGTGGGTTTTTGCCGCCTGCGCGGCAGTGCTGGCTTTGAGCCAGACGCGAAGTTCACTTGCAGCATTCGCGCTGGGCGCGGTCCTGCTTGTGTTTTTCTTCCCCCAAGCGGCGCGTAAAAATATGCCGATTTTCCTGGCGTGCGCGCTGTTTGCCGCCGCCGGTTTTTATTTTTCGGGAAGGGCCGGGGGATTTTTGGGCAGGATAATGTCGATTGCCTCGGCCTCCAACCCCGACATCGGCGGAAGGGTGATAATGTGGAAAGCGGCCCTTAAGATGATACGCACGGGGTTTTTAACCGGCATAGGCCCTGGAATGGTAAAGGACAGGTTGTGCATGTTCGTCTCCGGAGGCGGGTATTTCGAAACGGATTTCCTGCACAATGATTTTCTGCAGGTGTTCGCCGAATCGGGCCTGATCGCGGGGCTGTCCTTCATCGCGTTCATTACGCTTGTCATGGCAAGGCTTTATAAGGAAAAGGATATTTTCTCACTGGGGCTTTTTGCGGGGATAGCGGCCATGTGCCTTCACGCTTTTTTTAATTTTCCTTTTTACATACCCGAGACGAAACTCTATTTTTTCAGTCTGGCAGGCCTCGCCTTCGCCGGGGAAGACGCGGTAAAGCCCGGGAAGATATCATCGGCGGCCGGGGCTGTCATAATGGCGGCCGCGTTCGTGTTTTTTTTAAGGCTCATAGCCCTGAGCTCATACCTGAATTACGGGATAAATTATATGTCCTCGGCGGGAGGCGCGACGGGGCAATTCCTGGAGAGGGCGGCATCGATAGGCAACGACCGCAGGGTGGGATTTTACATGGGACAGCTTGAGCTCAACAAAGGCGATTTTCGGGGCAGCCTTGAAAGAAGCGCAAAAACATTTGAATTCACCCCGTGCTCAAAACCCGCATCCATAAACGCGGCCATAGCCGCATCCGGGCTCGGCAATTACGGCGAAGCGCTAAAATATCTCGATAATTTCCTATATTATTATCCCTCGGACATAGACGCGTTGTGCGACAGGGGCAAGGTGCTTTTTATCTCGGGCAGGACGGACGAGGCCGTGGCGGCTTACATGCAGGCGGTGACCCTTGATCCATGGAACGAGGTCGCGCATGATAATTTATACGCCATCCTGAAAGGCACCGGGAGGACAACGGAGGCAAAGGCGGAGGAGGCGAGATGGAAGCAAAGAAATTGAAAAGTCTGGTCGTGGAAATAAGGCGGGGCGATATTTCGGCGGCGCAGGCGGGCGCCATCGTGAACGCGGCCAACAGCAGTTTATGGATGGGCTCCGGCGTGGCAGGCGCGATCAAGACACGCGGAGGCCCGTCAATAGAGATGGAGGCAATGGCCAAAGGGCCCATAATGGTCGGGCAGGCAATAGAGACAGGCGCGGGAAAACTTGACGCCAGATATGTAATACACGCCGCCGTCATGGGACAGGACCTTTTGACCGGCGCGTCCGCGATTGCCACCGCTGCATGGAATACTTTTGCGCTGGCGGAAAAGCTTAAGGTGGATTCAATCGCGATGCCTGCGCTGGGTACGGGAGTCGGCGCCTTCCCGATAAAGTCATGCGCAAAGCTATTATTCGAGACGCTGAAAAAATTTGACGCGGCCGGGCCTGAATATGTGAAAAGGGTTATTTTTGTCCTGTATACGCAAAGAGCCTTTGATGATTTTGAGGAATATTACCGCACCATTTAATCCGTTATATGAAACCGTCATTTTATCCTGTAAAACAACGGATTTTTTGATCATATCAATGGATGAAAACGTCCAAAAGACGGGGTTTTAATGCGATTTATGTGTCACATCAGGAACAAAAATCCTTGATTTTAATAAAAACGTGTGGTATATTTAACGCAATAAAGACTAAGAGACACTGACCAGAGTTTGGATAAAAAACGCTATAAGCGGGGCAGATTAGTCTCCCGCTTTTTTGATTTTTTAGGAGAAGAAATGACGGACCTGAACATTATGAAGGACAAAATAGAGGCTGTAATAGAGCCGGTCATAAAGGCCAATTCATATGAACTGGCCGACCTGGAGATCGCCGGATCCAATTATTTAAGGATCAGGGTGGACCGCCCGGAAGGGATCAACCTGGATGACTGCGCCGTTATCAGCAGAAAGATCGAGGAGGCACTTGACGCTTCCGACATAATAGGTGATAAATATTTTTTGGAAGTTTCATCACCCGGCATCAACAGGCCGCTTAAGAAACGGGAGCATTTTACGAGGTTCGCCGGCCGGCGCGTGAGCATAGTGACTCGTGAAAAACTGAACGGCACGCATTCGTTCACAGGCATATTAAAGGGAATGAACAACGACAGCGTTGTATTAGAGGAAAACGGCGTAATTACAGAGATCGCCTTCGATCTGATCAAAAAGGCGAACATAGACGAGGAAGTAATATAGAAAAAGCACCGCCTTAACGGGCGGCCAGAGGTGATAGTATGAGCAACGAAATTTTACAGATCTTTCAGCAGGTTGAGAAGTTAAAGAACATCGAAGAGGGCGAGCTTCTAAAGGCCTTTGAGCGCGGGATCACGTCCGCCGCGAAAAAGGTCTATGGCGGCAAGCCTGAGATAAGGGTTGACCTGAACGGCGGCGAAATACAGTTTTACTGGAAAAAGACGGTGGTTGAGAACGTTACCAACGAGTATGTCGAGATAAACGTCGCGGACGCGAAAAAGATCAAGCCCGAAGCGGTCCTGGGTGACGTGCTTGAGGTTCTGTTCTATCCCAAGGAATTCGGCAGGATCGCGGCGCAGACCACAAAGCAGGTAATAACCCAGAAGATCAGGGAAGTCGAGAAAGAGCAGATATTCCAGGAGTACAAGCAAAAAGAGGGCGATATAATCACGGGTGTCGTCCACACCATAGAGAACGGCAACATAATAATCGACATGGGAATGGTGGAAGGCATACTGCGCGAAAAAGAGCAGGTCAACAAAGAGGAGTACAGGATAGGCGACAGGATCAGGGCCTATGTCTTAAAGACAAGCCGCGGCAAGGAAGGCGCCAGGCTTGAGCTTTCAAGGACACACCCTAATTTTGTCAAGAAAATATTCGCCATGGAAGTCACCGAAGTCGACCAGGGAATAGTTGAGATAAAATACGTGGCCAGGGAGCCCGGCATAAAGACAAAAGTGGTCGTGACATCGAACGATCCTCATGTGGACCCGGTCGGCGCGTGCATAGGCGTCAAAGGCTCCAGGATACAGACCATAATAAGGGAACTGCACGGGGAAAAAGTCGACGTCGTGCTTTATTCGGACGACATCAGGAAATATTTGGAGTCGGCTATCGCACCCATAGAGGTCAAGGACATCTATATCGACGAACCGAACAAATACACGATAATAGCCGTGCCGGACGAGCAGTTTTCCCAGGTGATAGGCAAGACCGGAATCAACATGAGGCTGGTGGCAAAGATAACCAAATGGAAGGTGTCGGTGCTCCGGATAAGCGAATTTACCCCGGAGAGGCTTGATTCAATGAAAAAGAATTTTGACGAACAGGTCGAGTTCGACCTCTTCAAGCTCAATCCGGAAATAGAGATCAAGGATTTGAAGATGCTCAAGTCCGAGGGCATCAAGAAC